>Ga0129306_1000653_pt1 | contig 50931 bp, 42 predicted proteins | sample P827metagenome_FD_94438 | JGI IMG/M metagenome (GOLD analysis project Ga0129306, IMG submission 94438) | Capybara group fecal microbial communities from Wisconsin, USA - P827 metagenome | ecosystem: Host-associated > Mammals > Digestive system > Large intestine > Fecal | place: USA: Wisconsin... | reverse complement strand
AGGGGAACATACAAGCAGCAGCCATGTGTTGTAAAGCTTTTGCCCCTTCAGGGCGAAAGTTACTTTGGCCGTTTGTACCCAGGGCGTTGCCCTGGGCTGGGTGCTCATTGCCCCTTCGGGGCGTTCTTCTCCATGCGATTTTCATACTTGTGGAACTTAGATTGTTAATCGTTATCGTTAATTGGGGTGGTAAAGGTACTATTTAAAAAGGAAAGGAGGAACGGGCATGGGAGATTTTTTTTATGAAATGGTGAAGTAAGCGTTAAAAACTGAAAAAAAATGCCAAGGATAGAAAAAAGGTGTTATCTTTGCCCGATTTTTTAGCGAACAAATACATGGAAAAACGCAAATTGACGTTCTGGCAGATGTTTAACCTGAGCTTCGGCTTTTTCGGAGTTCAGATTGCCTATGCCCTTCAGAGTGCCAACATCAGCCGTATTTTTGCCACGCTGGGTGCCGACCCGCACCAGCTGAGTTTCTTCTGGATCCTGCCCCCGTTGATGGGTATGGTTGTGCAGCCGTTCATCGGTAAGTGGAGCGACCGCACGTGGTGCCGCTGGGGCCGTCGCAAGCCGTACCTGCTTGTCGGGGCGGTGGTGGCGGTGGCTGTGATGGCGCTGCTGCCCAATGCCGGCAGCCTCAACCTCTCGACGGCCTACGTGATGCTGGGGCTGAATGCCGCCATGTGGTTCGGGCTGTTCTCGCTCATCTTCCTCGACACCAGCATCAACGTGGCCATGCAGCCGTTCAAGATGATGGTGGGCGACATGGTGAACGAGGAGCAGAAGGCCACGGCCTACTCGATACAGTCGTTCCTCTGCAACGCCGGCTCGCTGTTCGGCTATCTGTTCCCCATCTTCTTCACGTGGATAGGGCTGAGCAACACCGCCCCCGAGGGTGTGGTGCCCGACACGGTGAAGTGGAGCTTCTACACGGGTGCCGCGCTGCTCATCCTGTGCGTGCTGTTCACCTTCGCCAAGGTGAAGGAGATGAACCCGCAGGAGTATGCCGAGTTCCACGGCGTGGAGCAGAAAGAGTGGCAGCAGGTCGGCGGCAAGTGGAAACGTCTGCGTACGAAGGAGAAGGGCAGTAACCCGGGCTTCATGAAGCTGCTGGCCCATGCGCCGGCGACGTTCTGGACGGTGGGGCTGGTGCAGTTCTTCTGCTGGGCGGCGTTCCTGTTCATGTGGACCTATACGAACGGCACGGTGGCCGCCAACTGCTGGGGCACCACCGAGGTGTCGTCGGAAGGCTATCAGGCTGCCGGCAACTGGGTGGGCGTGCTGTTTGCCGTGCAGGCCGTGGGCTCTATCGTCTGGGCGACGCTCATCCCCCGTTTCCGGAACCTCAAGACCGCCTACATCACCAGCCTTGTGCTGGGCGCCGCAGGCTTTGTGTCGGCTGCGTTCATCCATAACCAGTATGTGCTGTTTGTCAGCTTCTTCCTCATCGGCTTTGCGTGGGCAGCCATGCTGGCGTTGCCGTTCACGCTGCTCACCAACTCGCTGAGCGGCGAGCACATGGGCGAGTATCTCGGCCTCTTCAACTGCACCATCTGCCTGCCGCAGATTGTGGCAGCCGCTCTGGGCGGCGTGCTGCTGAAGGCCCTGGGCGGAGCGCAGTCGTCGATGCTCATCGCCGCCGGCGTGCTGCTGCTGCTCGGCTGCATAGCGGTGGGGATGGTGAGAGTGAGGAATAAGGTTTAAGGTTTATCGTTTAAGGTTTAACGTTTAACGTTTAACGTTTAACGAACACGTCCTATGATTTTGGTTTAATGTTTAATGTTTAACGTTTAACGAACACGTCCTTTGAACTATTTTTCTTAATTCTTAACTCTTAACTTTTAACTTTTAACTTTTAACTCTAACATTAACCCTAACAATAAATTATTCATTTAACCAAGGCTTTTATGAAAAGAATTGAAAAAAGACTCGTGGTCACTCTGGCACTCTGCCTGATGACCACCCTGGTGTTCGCCCAAGGCGGACACACGGTTAAGGGAGTAGTTTCAGACGAGATGGGCCCGGTCATCGGCGCCAGCATCCTTGAGAAGGGAACGACCAACGGTACGACTACCGACTTCGACGGCCGTTTCACGCTCAACGTGCAGAACCCCAACGGGACGCTCGTCTTTTCCTACATCGGCCTCAAATCGAAGGAGGTCGCCCTTAACGGGAGAACGAACATCTCGGTCACCCTCGAAGAGGATGCCGAGCTTCTGGAGGACATCATCGTCATCGGTTACGGTACGGTGAAGAAGAACGACCTGACCGGTTCGGTGGCAGCCGTCAAGGCTGACCAGCTGAACAAGGGTGTGGTGACGTCGCCCACGGACCTGCTGAAGGGCAAGTCGGCCGGCGTTGTGCTGACGAGCGGCGACGGAGCCCCGGGCAGCGCGGCTACGATCCGCGTTCGTGGCGGCTCGTCGCTGAAGGCCAGCAACGACCCCCTGATCGTCATCGACGGCCTGCCCGTCTCGAACGACGGCATCAGCGGTACCGCCAGCGCCCTCTCGTCCATCAACCCCAGCGACATCGAGAGCTTCACCGTGCTGAAGGACGCCTCGGCCACCGCCATCTACGGTAGCCGCGCCTCGAACGGCGTCATCATGATCACCACCAAGAAGGGCAGCAAGTTCGACACCGGCATGCCCCACATCGACGTGGACTTCACGAGCTCCATCAGCCAGAACACCAAGTATGTCAATGTGCTGAATGCAGCTGGGATAAAAGACCTCATGGGCAAAGTCTATGGCACCGATTCCGATGCCTATGGACTGCTGACCGATGCCGACACCGACTGGCAGCGTGAAATCTTCCAGCTCGCCCAGACCTACGAGGCCAATGCCTCCGTGCGCGGCTCGGTGGGCAACAAGCACAACTACATGCCCTATCGCGTCAGCCTCGGCTACCTCAACCAGGGCGGTACGCTCAAGACCTCCAAGATGACCCGTGAGACCCTCTCGGCCAACCTCACCCCGACACTGCTGGATGAGCACCTCACCGTGAACCTCAACGCCAAGCTGATGAACATGGACACCCGCTTCGCCAACACCGACGCCATCGGTCAGGCCGTGCAGTACGACCCCACGAAGCCCGTCTATGACACCAACGGCCTCAACGGCTACAGCTGGTGGAACAAAGGATATGGCACCTTCGACATTGCCAACTGCAACGACATGGCAACCCAGAACCCTGTGGCTCTGCTGAACGACAAGAACGACCTCAGCAACGCCAAGCGCTTCATCGGCAACGCCCAGTTCGACTATAAGATCCACGGTTTCGAAGACCTGCGCCTCAACCTCAACCTCGGTATCGACCACACTACCTCCAAGGGCACCGTCGATGTTGCCAAAGGCACCGAGCAGTCGTTCCACAGCACGAAGCAGGGCGGCTCGGGCTACCACTCCAACTACAACCAGCAGCACACCGACAAGACCCTCGAGATGTATGCCGACTACAGCCACGACTTTGGCAAGACGTTCATCGACCTCATGGGCGGCTACAGCTGGCAGCACTTCTACACCCAGTCGTTCAACGAGCAGTACAAGGCCGACGGCACTTCTGAGACAGCTGCCGACTACTACCTGAGCGCACCCAAGACAAACAAGACGGAGTACTACCTCGTCAGCTTCTTCGGCCGTGCCAACTTCAGCTACGACAACCGCTACATGATCACCGCTACGCTGCGTCGTGACGGCACCAGCCGCTTTGCCAACAACAAGTGGGGCCTCTTCCCCTCCGTCGCTCTCGGCTGGAACATCAAGAACGAAGGTTTCCTAAAGGACTACGACCCCCTCAGCACCCTCAAGCTCCGTCTCAGCTACGGACAGACGGGACAGCAGGACCTGCAGTCAGGCGACTACCCCACCCTCTCCACCTATACGGTCAACACCAACCAGAGCATGTATCCCTTCGGAAACCGCATCATCACGCCTACCCGTCCCGACGGCTACAACGCTGACCTGAAGTGGGAGACCACCACGACTTACAACGTAGGCCTTGACTACGGCATCGCCGGCGGACGCATCTACGGCTCCATCGATGCTTACAAGCGCTTCACCAAGGACCTTCTTAACTACACCCCCGTGGCGGCAGGTGCCAACCTCACCAACTACCTCGACGCCAACATCGGCGACCTCGAGAACGAGGGCGTGGAATTTGAAGTCAACGCCATCGCCGTCGAGACACGCGACTGGAACTGGACGCTGGGCTTCAACGTGGCCTACAACAAGACCACCGTCACCCGTCTGACGACGGACGACGAGCGTCCTGACTACTATGGCGTCTTTACGGGCGGCATCAGCGGCGGCGTGGGCAACACCGTCCAGGTACACCAGACCGGACAGTCCCCCTACAGCTTCTTCGTCTATCAGCAGGTCTATGATACCAACGGCACACCCATCGAGGGCATGTATGTCGATCGCAACAAAGACGGCAAAATCGACAATGCCGACAAGTATTGCTACAAGAAGGCTGCCCCCGACTTCACCTTCGGTTTCAACACCAACCTCTCGTACAAGAACTGGACTCTGGCCGCCAGCGCTCACGCCAACGTGGGCAACTACGTCTATAACAACATCGCCTCCACCGGCGACCTGCTGACCGACCTCACCACCAACAGTTTCGTCAACAATCGCTACCGCACAGCCGAGGAGCACAACATCCGTAACTTCGCCCAGTATTGGAGCGACATGTACGTCCAGAACGCCTCGTTCCTGAAGCTCGACAACGTCACCCTGAGCTACCTCTTCGACCTCAAGGGCCGTCACAGCCTCAGCGTCTTCGGCACCGTGCAGAATGTCTGCACCCTCACCGCCTACGAGGGCATCGACCCCGAAATCTTCAGCGGTATCGACAACAACATGTATCCGCGTCCCCGCACCTATCTGCTGGGCTTGAAGTACAATTTCTAATCGCTTAATGGATATGACAACTATGAAAAAGAGTATATTTGCTATTCTGGGTATAAGCGCAGCCATTGCCCTGGGCAGCTGCGTGGGTGACCTCAACGTCACGCCCATTGATGAGAATATTATGTTGCCCGAGGACGTCCTCGAAAACCAGGCTGCATTCGAAAGCTTGCTGGCAAAGTGCTATGCCGGCCTCTGCTGCTCCAGTTCGGATGGTCCTGACGGCAGCCCCGACATCGACGGTATCGACGGCGGCTTCGGCCAGTACATGCGTGCCATCGTCAACATGCAGGAGCTCTCCACCGATGTGATGACCTGCTGCTGGAACGACGGCAACCTGTTCGATATCCACAACATGACGTGGACCAGCTCCAACGAGTTCGTCCTTGCCATGTACTCCCGTATTTTCTATCAGGTCGGACTGTGCAATGAGTTCATCCGCCAGAGCAATGCGACAGCCATCGGCGACTTCCCCAACAAGGGTGCCTATATCGCCGAGGCCCGTGCCCTGCGTCTGCTCTCCTACTATCACGCCATCGACATGTTCGGCAATGTCCCCTTCTCCACAGAGGAGAACAGCGTCGGCTCCGCCGGCCCCGAGCAGATGAAGCGTGCCGACCTCTTCGACTGGATGGTCACCGAGGCCAAGAGCCTGCTCGACGGCAGCGACCTGGCCGAAGTGGGCGGGAACGAGTACGGCCGTGCCGACAAGGGTATGGTGCAGATGATTCTGGCCAAGCTCTATCTGAACGCCAGCGTTTGGAAAGGCCAGGAGATGTACAAGGAGTGTGCCGAGATGTGCGAGAAAATCATCGCCGAGTACCCCCTTCACGCCAACTGGGGCGACCTCTTCCTTGCCGACAACCACCTCTGGACGAAGAACACCACCTACCTCGGTGACGAGATCATCTTCGTGGCTCCCCAGGACGGTCTGGTCCTGCAGTCCTACGGCAGCACCAACTTCCTTGTCTTTGCCAGCACATGGAGCACGATGGACTCCGCTGGTGATGTGGGCATTTCCTCCGGCTGGTCCGGTCTGAGCCTGACGGGCAAGTTCACCAGCAAGTTCTCCGCCAACGATGCCCGCGCCACCTTCTTCAAGGGCGACTATGCACAGTACATCGACGAGATCCGCGATGCCCTTGGTGGCAGCAACGGCTGGAAGAGCATGAAGTTCCGCAACATCAACCACGACGGCTCGGCTGCCCAGTCTGCCGGCTTCGTCGATGTCGATTTCCCCGTCTTCCGCAGCGCTGATGCCTACCTGATGTATGCCGAGTGCGCCGCCCGTGACGCCGCCGACAAGACGAAGGGTCAGAAGTACCTCAATGCCATCAGCAACCGCGCCGGTGCCGGCGACCTCACGCTGAACCTTGACAATGTGCTCGACGAGCGTGCCCGCGAGCTCTACCTCGAAGGCCACCGTCGTCAGGACCTCATCCGTTTCGGTAAGTTCACCTCCGGCGACTACACTTGGGACTTCAAGGGTGGTGTGCAGGAAGGACAAGGCGTTGACAGCCACTTCAACCTCTATCCCCTCCCCAGCGGCGACACCAACGCCAACGGCAACCTCAAGCAGAACGAGGGATATTAATAATTGATAATTGACAATTAACAATTACGAAAAATGAAAAAGTATCTTTCTATAGCACTGATTGCCGTCATGGGGCTGCTGGCGTGGTCCTGCTCGGACGACAACATTGTAGCTGTCTATAACCCCGAGGGCGTCACCCCCCAGACTCTGGACGATGTGACGGGCGTTACGCTTACTCCCGACGGAGCCCCCGTCAACTTCACTTTCTCGCAGGCTGATTTCGGGATCAACGTTCCCGTGGTCTATACCCTCTATGTGGCCAAGGCCGGGACGAACTTCGACCCCAAGCAGAAGTTCTCCATCTCCAAGGTTAACGTTGACGAGGAGACACAGAAGCTCTCCTTCTCCATCAAGCAGGCCGACCTGAACACAGCCCTGCTCAACTTGGGTGCTGTGGCCGACGTGGACTTCCCCGTCGAGTTCAAGCTCGTGGCAAACGCTGCTTCCGACAAGAACATTGCCATTGAGAGCACCACTACCGAGTCGGCTGTCAAGGCTGCCACATTCCGTGTCTATGAGGCTACGCTGCTCGACAAGGATGTGTACGAAATCGTGTATGTCCAGGGCGACTATGCCGGCTGGAACTTCGACAACTGCCAGTACCTCTATAACTACACGAAGGACGGCCACACCTTCAGCGGCGTGGTTGACCTCGCCGACAAGGCAGCTAACGGCATCAAGGTCACCGGCACCAACGACTGGGGCGACGCCACCGGCAACTGGGGCTTCGACGACGACAGCGGCGAGCAGACCGCCGAGGCCGGCAGCCTGCAGCTCAAGAACGGCTCCAATACCAACGTCACTGCCTACAGCAAGCGCTTCTACAGCTTCTCGTTCGACAAGAACAGCCTCGTGCTCATCAAGCAGTGGAGTGCCGACGTCATCTCCATCATCGGCGCCTTCAACGGCTGGGCCGACGAGGGTGAGATTGACATGCAGTACAACCCCGACTACGTCCGCTTCTACGCCGACGTCGATTTCGCCGAGGCCACCGAGTTCAAGTTCCGCGCCGACCACGGCTGGGACTTCAACTGGGGTGCCGACTGCGTGGCCGGAGGCCCCAACATCGCCTGCGAGGCCGGCCAGTACCGCGTCTATCTCGACCTGAACAAGAACGAGATTAAGATCGACGCCAATATGTACGGCAAGGACGAGCCCCGTGCCGCGGTCGAGCCCGAGCCCGAACCCGAGCCTGAGACCTACAAGGGCTGGGGCATCATCGGTAGCTTCAACGCCTGGGGCGGCGACGCCGCCATGACCGAAGCCGACGGCGTCTGGACAGGCTTCGTCACCCTCGAGGCCGATGCCGAGTGGAAGCTCCGCAAGGATGCCGCCTGGACGGAGAACGTCGGCGGCGTGTTCGTCGCCCTTGGCGAGCCCTTCGAGGCTGTCGCCGGTGGCGATAACATCAAGATTGGCCAGGCCGGCTTCTTCAAGGTGGTCTATGACACCGCTGCCGGCACCATCACCATCTCCGACGGCAACGTCTGGTCACTTATCGGCACGCTCAACGGCTCCAACTGGGACACCGACTACTTCTGCACGCTCACCGAAGGCAAGTGGGTCAGCCCCGAGTTCACCATCGAAGAGGGTCAGGAGTTCAAATTCCGCTTCAACATGGGCTGGGATGTCAACTACGGCGGCACGTTCGTCGCCCTGGGCGAGGCCTTTGAGGCTGTCGCCGGCGGTGACAACATTAAGCTGCCTGCCGGCCGTTACGTGGCTACGCTCGATGCCGAGGCTAAGACCATCACCGTGGTCAACGCCACCAAAACGTGGGGCGTCATCGGCGACTTCAACAGTTGGGGCGCCGACGAGGTGATGACCGAGGTGGCTCCCGGCATCTGGGTCAGCGACATGCTCACCCTCGCCGGCGGCTGGAAGGTACGCTTCGACGGCGGTTGGGATGTCAACTACGGCGGCACCACGCCCGCTCAGGTCGGACAGTTCGTCCAGGCCGTTCCCGGTGGCGACAACGTCGGCCTCGAAGGCACCTTCAAGGTCGTCCTCAACACCAATAACGGCACCCTCGGCACCCTCGGCTGGGGTCTCGTGGGCAGCATCGCCAGCCTCGGCTTCGGCTGGGGTGAGGACCTCCCCATGAACCTCGGCGCCGACGGCAAGTGGTACAGCATCCCCGTCGCCCTCACGCCCGACGACGCGTTCAAGATTCGTAAGAATGCCGGTTGGGACGAGAACTACGGCGGCATCTTTGCCGCTGCTGAGGAGCCGTTTGCTGTAGAGCCTAACGGCGGCAACATCGCCGTCACGGCCGCAGGCACCTATATGGTCGTCTTCGACCCCGCAACCACCACCATCACCCTGACGAAGAGCTATTGGGGCGCCGTCGGCGACTTCAACAGCTGGGGCGCCGACGACTACATGCTCTGTGGCGGCGACGGCAAGTGGTACAGCTTCAACCGCGCCTACACCGGCGGCTGGAAGCTCCGTCAGGCAGCTGACTGGGCAGTCAACGTAGGCGGCACGTTCGTTGAGACCGGCTCCGCTTTCGAGGTCACCCAGGACGGCCCCAACATTAACGTGGGCGACGTGACGGGCTTCGGCATTGTCTATGACACCGCCGCCAACACCATCACCGTCACCACCGATAAGGTGCTCTAAAGAAAAAACCTTAACAACGTATAAGAAAAGGGCGGGGACAAATCCCTGCCCTTTTCCGTCATTATCGGGCGTCTGTATCTTCTTCGGGCTTTGCACAGCTCCCCACGTTCATTTTTGACCATCTCGCTGGAATTCCACGGGCTTGGTTTTACAGTTCCACGGGCGTGGAATTGAAGTTCCACGGGCGTGGAATTCCAATTTGCTCCTACTTTTTTTCCTGCTATGGCCTTCCGCTTAAGCCCCGACAGTTTAGTTAAGAGTTTTTCCCTTTTTCACGCCTTCATTTGCAACCGGGTTGCAAAAAACGGACATTCGAAGGGGTGAGACGGAGGCTGTTTGACGAGAAATGCGTACCTTTGCCGCAGAAACAAAAAACGACTTGTCATAATGAACGAGATTTTCCATTTGATTAACGAGATGTCGCCCTACCTGTTGCTGGGCTTTCTGATTGCGGGACTGATGCACGCCTTCGTTCCCGGCAAATACTATACGCGCTATCTGGCCAAACCCACCTTCCGTTCGGTGCTTTATGCGGCGCTGTTCGGCGTGCCCCTGCCGCTCTGTTCGTGTGGCGTCATCCCCACCGCCATGTCGCTCCGCAAGGAGGGTGCCTCGAAGGGCGCCGTGGCGTCGTTCCTGATTGCCACGCCGCAGACGGGCGTCGATTCCATCATCGCCACCTATTCCCTGATGGGGCTCCCCTTCGCCATCATCCGTCCCATCGTAGCCTTCATCACAGCCCTGTTCGGCGGTAGCCTGGTCAATAAGGTAACGAAGAAAGAAGGTCAACTGGTCAACGACCGGGCGAGCGGGCAAGTAGAGGCTCATGATCATTGCCATGAGGAAGCAGAAAAGACGGAGTCTTGTTGCTGCCACCACCATGATGAAGAGAAGGAAGAACACTGCTGCTGCCACCACGAACATTCATCTGATAGTCTGAAGTCTGAAGTCTGTCAGTCTGAAAAAGAAGCCCATTGCCACTGCCATCATGCCGAGGCGAAGGAGGGCATGACGTTCTGGCAGAAGATGGGCGTGGCGCTGCGCTATGCGTTCGTCGATATGGTGGAGGACATCGGCAAATGGCTCGTCGTAGGCCTTGTCATTGCTGCCCTCATCACCGTGCTCGTGCCCGACTCGTTCTTCTCTGTCTTCAAGGACAATACGTGGCTCTCCATGCTGCTTGTACTGGCCATCAGCATCCCGATGTACATTTGTGCTACGGGCTCCATCCCCATAGCCGTTGCTCTGATGCTGAAGGGGCTGACGCCCGGCTCGGCGCTGGTGCTGCTCATGGCAGGCCCTGCGGCCAACATGGCCAGCATCCTCGTCATCCGTCACCGCCTCGGCACCAGAACCCTTGTCGCCTATCTGGCCAGCATCATCAGCGGTGCCGTCATCTTCGGAGCCGTCATCGACTACCTGCTGCCCCGCCATTGGTTCACCGACGCCCTTGTGCAGATGGAACATTGCACCGAGGCCGGCACGCCGTTCACGTGGGCATGCACCGCCCTCTTGGCCCTCCTGCTTCTCTATGCCCTCATCCAGCATTTGCGTCACCCTCATCATCATCACGACCATGAATAAATGTGACATTTCCGATGAACAAACCCTCGACAATGCAGGCGTTCGCGTGACAGCGGTTCGCCTGCTTGTCTGGCGTCAGGTGCGACACGGCTTCAACGACGCCTTCTCGCTGGCTGACCTTGAAGAGGCGCTGCCCACCGTCGACCGCTCGACGCTGTTCCGCACCCTCATCACACTCTCCGAAGCCCATCTGCTGCATGAGATTGACGACGGTACAGGCTCGCAGAAGTACTGCGTCTGCTCGTCGAACGAGGCTCACCATTTGGGCGACCACGTCCACCTGACCTGTCTTGTCTGCCACCGCACCTTCTGCCTGCCCCACGTCACCATACCCCCCGTGCCGCTGCCCGAGGGCTTTGAACCCAAAGAGACAGAGTACGTCGTCAAGGGCATCTGCTCCGCCTGCCGCAGCCGGAATTAGGCTCCCCAAAAAGGGAAAAAATCGCCAAATATGTTTGTTCTTTCGCTCGGCTCACCCTATCTTTACTCCCCTTTCGGGTCTTTTAGATAGGGGTCGTATCGGAAAAATGCAAATAAATTTGCATTTTCGCTCGGCTCACCCTATCTTTGCCGGAGAAAAATCTTTAACGATAACGTTAACTCGTTAAATATGAAACTTGAGACCCTAAAATCAGAGGACGTGATCGTTAAACGTTAAACATCAAACGTTAAACCTTTAAATAAACGTTAAACCTTTTGAGAAAAGACTCTATGAAAAAGAGAATCCTATGCATGATGCTTGCTGTTGTGGGCGCGATGTCCGCTGTGCAAGCCGACGACTACCCTTACCTGGCATTCCAGACTGCCGACGGAACGGTGAAGGCCGTGTCCATCACGTCGCTCACCCTGACCTTCCAGAATGGTGCGCTGACGGCTACCAATGCCGACGGCAGCTACTCATTTGCCCTTGAGAACCTCGGCAAGATGTTCTTTACGACCGAGCCGACCGCTGTGCAACCCCTGCCCGTGGAGGGCGGGGACGTGGAGGTCTTCTCCGTGACGGGCATTTCGCTGGGACGCTTTGCCAGCCTGCAGGCTGCTGAGGCACAGATGCCGCGCGGCATCTATGTGGTGAAGACGGACAGCGAGACCATCAAGTTGATGAAGCGATGAGGTCGTTCTTTGTCATGGTGGCGCTGGCGGCCGCTGTGGCTGCCCAGGCCCAGACGCTCTGTGTGGCTACGGGGAACGTGACCTATCAGTTCCCAGCAGCACAGACGGGTATGATGACCTTCGTCGACGGCACGTCGCTCACCATCCTTGGCAAGACGTTTTCCGCCAGCGACATCACGAAGGCTTATGTCGCCGAGACGCCCGTGACGGATAACGAGGTCACCATTGCCTACGACGGCTCGCGGGCTGCCGTCACCGTGGCGGGCAACGTGGCGCAGTACGTCTCGGTCAGCGTCAACGGTGCTCACGTCACCATCGAGCAGACAAATACCGACGCCATCGATGGTGACGAAATCACCTACGTGCTCAGTGGAACGTCAGCCGACGGCGAGCTCACCCTTGCCGGCGCCTACAAGTGTACGGTCCAGCTGGCGGGTTTGACGCTCACCAACCCCGGTGGCGCCGCCATCAACATCACCAACAAAAAGCGCATACGGCTGAGCATGAAGAAGGACACCGAGAACACGCTGGCCGACGGGGCGGGGGGCTCGCAGAAAGCCTGCCTCTACAGCAAAGGGCAGCTGCAGCTGCAGGGCCACGGCACGCTCACCGTCAAGGCCGCTACGGCCCACGCCATCAAGAGCGGCGACTACATCACCGCCAGCAACCTGACGCTCAACGTCACGTCAGCCGTCGGAGACGGACTGAGCTGTAACCGCTATTTCCAGCTGATGAGCGGGTCGGTCACGATTAGCGGCACGGGCGACGATGGCATCCAGTGCGACCTCGACGGCGACACCTCGACCGGCGAGACCGCCGACCACGAGGACGAGGACAGCGGCAACGTTTATATCGACGACGGTACGCTGACCATCAGCGTCACCTCGGCAGCTACGAAGGGCATTAAGGCGGCCGGAGACCTGACTGTCCGCGGCGGCATCGTGAACGTCACCACGTCTGGCAACGGCACTTACGACAGCGAAGAGAGGGATGCCAAGGGCAGCGCAGGGCTGAGTGCTGACGGCAACATGACCATCAGCGGAGGCACCCTCACGTTGGGTAACACCGGTACGGGCGGCAAGTGCATCAAGGCTGACGGCCTGCTCACCATAGCCGACGGCACCATCACCGCCACCAACACCGCCTCGCAGTATCGCTACAGCAGCAGCTACACCGCTTCGGCCAAGGCCATCAAGGCCGGCACACGGACGCAGACAGGCGGCAGCGGACGCAACGCCACCTACAGCTACGCCGGAGGCATCGTCGTCACGGGCGGTACCGTCACGGCCTCGGCCACATCGCACGAGGCCATCGAGAGCAAGAGCACCATCGCCATCAGCGGCGGAACGGTCTATGCCACCAGCAGCGACGACGCCATCAACTCAGCCAGCGACTTCACCATCAGCGGAGGCTTCGTCATGGGCAACAGCACAGGCAACGACGGCCTCGACGCCAACGGCAACTGCTATATCAAAGGCGGCACCGTCTATGCCGTCGCCGCTCGTCAGCCCGAGGTGGGCATCGACGCCAACACCGAAGGCGGCTACAAGCTCTACGTCACCGGCGGCACCATCGTCGCCATCGGCGGACTGGAAAACAGCAGCAGCCTCACACAGACGTGCTACTCCACCTCGTCCTACAGCAAGAACACCTGGTATGGCCTCTACAACGGCAGCACCTTGGCCTTGGCCTTTAAGGTGCCGTCGAACAGCAGCATGGGCACCCCCTTGGTGGTCTCCACGTCGGGTTCCACAACGCTCAAGAGCGGCATAACCACCTCCGGCGGCACAACAATCTGGAACGGTTTCGGCCAAGTGGATGGTTCCGTCAGCGGCGGCACAGCAGTCAGCCTCTCGTCCTACACCGGCGGTAACGGCGGTGGCGGATGGCGACCCGGCGACGGATGGTAGTCCAGTCCTTTGCCGTAAAATTGTAGGAGAATAAAGAAATTTCAAGCGCTTGCTTTTGTAGTTCCAACTGCCTGGAATGAGAAAAGCAAGCGCTTGGAATTGGTGGAGAGGCAAAAAAACGTCTCGTTCCGTTGCATAGAAAAAAAAATAGCCGTACCTTCGCAGCCATGAAAACGAACGTACTAAAACTTTGGCTCCTGTGGGCGCTGGTGGCGCTGTGGGGCTGCAAACCTGACGTCCCCTCGACGGACGGTGGTGGAAAAGAGAACAACGAACAGCAGACCGAGGCTCCGACGACGGTCGACATCGGTTCGGCGGGCATCACCTACCAGCTGCTGGTGTACAGTTTTGCCGACTCGGACGGCGACGGCGTGGGCGACTTCAAGGGCATCCAGAGCAAACTGGACTACCTTGCCGGCATGGGCGTCAAGGCCCTCTGGCTCTCACCCGCTCACCCCTCCAGCTCCTATCATGCCTACGACGTGAACGACTATTATTCCCTCAACCCCCTCTACGCGGTGGGGCAGAAGACGTCCGAGAAGGCCGAGGCAGACTTCAAGGAGCTGCTGGCTGAAGCCCATAAGAAGGGTATTGCCATCTACATGGACTACGTGCTGAACCACAGCGGAAAAGACAATGCATGGTTCCAAGACGCCGTGGCTAATCCCCAGAGCCCCTATCGCGACTATTATTTCTTCAGCTCTAATCCCTCGGGCGACTACAAATCGTTCCCCATGCTGACGGGCACCACCTACAAAGCCGCCGAATGGAAGCAGGTGACGGGCGGCTCGCCCAAGCTGACCATCAGCCAGACCACCGAAAGCGTCACGAACGGCGCCGACAGCTGGAACCTGTACATGTGGCAGGACGGCGCGGGGGACAAGAGCGTGAAGTTCGTCCGGAGGAACGACGGCAGCTATTACCTGGTGATGGACATCAACGGCCGTTGGGGCCTGCTGGTGCGCAAGTATCCCAACTGGAACGCCGGTTCGAAGTTCGGCGCCAAGACGGGAAATGCGACGCTGCAGGCGGGTAAGCCCCTGGAGCTGGTGGCCGACGGCGCCGACATCTTCTTCACCGGCAACGGCCGCTACAAGATTGAACTCACCGACGTTGCCACCGAGACGCTCTATTACATGGGCTGTTTCAGCGACTGGATGCCCGACCTGAACTATGGCGACGTCACGGTGGCCGAGAACAACGCCTGCTTCAAAAGCCTGGCGGCATCGGCCGACAAATGGATTGACATGGGCGTGGACGGCTTCCGCCTGGATGCCGTGAAGCACATCTGCGGCGGCATCGCCTCATACAGCATCTCATCGAACCTGACGCTGCTGAAGAAGTGGTACGACCATTGCAACGCCACCTACAAGGCAGCCGGACACAGCGGCAACATCTTCATGGTGGCTGAGGCCTGGGACGGACACGACACGGAGAAACAGTACTACAAGAGCCTTACCTCGTGCTTCGAGTTTGATTTCGGCTACAAACTGCGCGACGTCATCAAGAGCGGGAACGCCACGGGCTTTGCCGCCACCGTAGGCCGCTATGTGACCGACCATACCGCCCAGCGCGCCGATGCCGTGACCTCGTTCTTCCTCAGCAACCACGACCAGAACCGCTTCGCCACCGAGATAGGCAAGAATCTGGAGAAGCAGAAGCTGGCTGCTGCCGTGCTGCTGACCATACCTGGCAAACCGTTCATCTATCAGGGCGAGGAGCTGGGCTACTGGGGCTCGAAGGATGGTGGCGACGAATACGTCCGCACTCCCATCCTCTGGGATAAAGCCGGAAAACAATGTGCCCGGAATGGCATTAATAACAAAGTGGACAACGCCATGCTCACCGCCGACATCTCTGTGGAGGCTCAGCAGGCCAACGACGCCTCCATCCTGAATGTCTATAAGAAGTTCGGTACGGCCAGGAATGCCTCTAAAGCCCTCCGGGAAGGCACCATCAAGGAGGTCAAGTCCAACGATGGTGCTGTGGCCCTCTGGGAGATGGCCTGCGACGGCGAGAAGGTGCTTGTGGCGCATAACTTCAGGGGAAGCACGGTGACGGTTCCCCTCTCGGGCTACTCCACAGAGAATGTGCTGGTCGCCAACGGCTCCATCAGCAAAGCCAGCAATGGGATTACCATGGGGGCATATTCTTCAGTAGTCTATAAACAGTAAGGCGATGCGACAGTTGCTTTTTTCGGCCTTGACGTTCCTTTGTTGCGCGTGCGCTTCGGGCAATCCGGAGACGTCGGATATTCTGGATACACCGGCTGACACCTCGGTTGCCGTCGTGACGGCATTTGCCAAAGGTGCCGACATCAGCTGGGTGACGGAGATGGAGGCCAAGGGATATACGTTCTTCAACGCAGCCGGCGAGGAGCGCGAGTGCACGGCGCTGATGAAGGAGCTGGGATTCAATGCTGTCCGTTATCGCGTCTGGGTCAATCCCAAAGAGGGGTACAGCAGCGCCCGTGACGTCCTCGTGAAGGCACAGCGTGCACAGGCGCTTGGCATGGACATCATGATAGACTTCCACTACAGCGACTCGTGGGCCGACCCGGGCAAGCAGACCATTCCTGCGGCATGGGCGGGCTATGACCTCACGCTGATGACTGAGGCTGTCGCACGCCACACACGGGAAACTCTTCAGTTGTTGAAAGACAACGGTATAGCCGTTAAGTGGGTGCAGGTGGGCAACGAGGTCAACACCGGTATGCTGTGGGAGGTGGGTCGAGTCAGTAATGCCAACAAGGGCGCCAACTTCATCCGTCTGCTGGGCGCCGGTTACGACGCCGTCAAGTCCGTCTATCCCGAGGCGCTCGTCATCCTCCACCACAGCAACGGCCACAAGTACGACGAGAACCAGTGGTTCTACGACCTGATGAAGCAGGGCGGGGCGAAGTACGATGTCATAGGGCTGTCGCTCTATCCCTCGTACTGGGAGAATGGCGGCTACCCCGACTGGAAGCCCGCTACGCAGGCTTTCGTCAAGAACCTGACGCTGCTGCACGAACGCTATGACCGCCCCGTCATCCTCGTCGAGGTCGGCATGCCCGCAGCCCAGCCCGAGACGGCGAAGGAGATGCTCACCTACGTGTTCGGGAATACGTCGGGGCTTGATTTCTTCGGCGGCATCTTCTACTGGGAACCCGAGAGCGAGAGGTCGCGCACGGGCTATGACTACGGCGCCTTCTCAGGCGGTAAGCCCACCGCGGCTCTCGATGTTTTTAAGTAAGGTGGGGCAAGCCGGGCAGGTTCTGCCTGTGGATGGAAGTTTTGTTTTTTCAATAATTTATAAGCTCATCATTCTAAATTCTAATAATTGTCATGAAAAAAGTCTATTACATTTTCCTCGTCTTTGTTGCCCTGCTAGCCTCGTGCAAGGGCCAGAAGAAAGCAACCGCCCTCGAAACCTACCAGCCCGACTGGCATCGCGGCGTTGTCTATGAGATGAACGTCCGCCAGTACACCCCCGAGGGGACCTTCGATGCAGCCCGCAAGCATCTGCCCCGTCTGCACGAGATGGGTGTCGATATCGTGTGGCTCATGCCCATCCACCCCATCGGCGAAAAGGGACGTAAGGGTACGCTTGGCAGCTACTATGCCCCGCGCAACTACAAAGAGGTGAACCCCGAGTTCGGCACCATGGCCGACTTCGATGCCTTCCTTGCCGATGCCCATAAGCTGGGCATGCACGTCATCATCGACTGGGTGGCCAACCACACGTCGCCCGATGCCGTCTGGATTGGCGACCACCTGAAAGAGTGGTATCTGCTCGACGAAAAGGGCAACCCCGTCGTGCAGTACGACTGGACGGACATCGCCCCTCTCGACTGGCAGAACTGTCCGGCCGACATGTGTGCCGCCATGGAGGACGCCATGCGCTTCTGGCTTGAGCGCGGCGTCGATGGCTTCCGTTGCGACGTGGCCCATCAGATTCCCGTCTCGTTCTGGAAACCGATGTACGAGCGCTTCCGCAAGGACTTCCCCGACACCTATTATCTGGCCGAGGGCGAGAATCCGGCGCTCCATCAGGCCTTTGACGCATCGTACGCCTGGGAACTCCACCACCTGATGAACGATGTCGCCCAGGGCCGGAAGGCCGCCAAGGTGCTGGCGAAGTATGTGCTGAAGGACGACTCAATCGCCAAGACCGTCCCCGGCAACTACTGGCGTCTCACCTTCACCAGCAACCACGACGAGAACAGCTGGTCGGGCACAGAGATGGAGCGTATGGGCGACTGCCATCGGCTGATGGCCATGCTCACGTTCCTCCTTCCCCACAGCCAGCCCCTCATCTATACGGGCCAGGAAGTGGGCTTCGACCACCGCTTCGCCTTCTTTGAGAAGGACGAGAGCCCCAACTGGACGGCAAACGAATATACCGATTTCTACACGTTCCTCTCCGAACTACGTCATACCCATCCCGCGTTGGCTCCCGAGGCCTCGTTCGAGCTGATTCCTCAGGTGGGCGACAGCTGCCTGGCCTTCCGCCGCATCGCCGGGACGGACACCGTCAGCGTCTTCGCCAACCTGTCGCATAGTATCGTGACGTACGAAGGCGACGAAATACCGCCTTCGCAGGCCGTTATCGGGCTCTGATGTCCTCTTTTTGGCCGAAGATAGTTATAAAAGTTGAAAACGTTTGGCTGTTCTTGTAAAAAGAACTACCTTTGCGGCCGATTTACGAAGTAAGGATAACAAATCACCAGAGAACATACCAGCTATGGCATTGAACGAGCTAACGGCCGTGTCGCCCATTGACGGGCGATACAGGAACAAGACCGAACAACTGGGCCGCTACTTTTCGGAGTACGCCCTCATTCGTTATCGCGTCCGCGTGGAATGTGCCTATTTCGAGGCGCTGATGCGCCTACTATACCCCGGGCGGTCGTTCGATGTCAGCCCCATCTGGCGACAGTTCACCGAGGATGATGCCCGGCGGGTGAAGGCTTTCGAGGCCGTCACCAACCACGACGTCAAAGCCGTGGAGTACTTCATCAAGGAGGAGTTTGACAAACGTCCCGAATGGGTGCCCTATAAGGAGTTCATCCACTTTGGCCTAACGTCTCAGGACATCAACAATACCTCCGTACCGCTCTCTGTGAAGGAGGCCCTGGCCGAAGTCTATTATCCCCTGCTTGAGGAGCTGATAGCCCAGCTCGACACTTATGCTGATGAGTGGAAGGATGTGCCTATGCTTGCCCGTACGCACGGACAGCCGGCATCTCCTACACGCCTTGGAAAGGAGGTGAAGGTTTTTGCCTATCGCTTGCAGCAGCAACTGGTTGTGCTGAAGGCGTTGCCCATTACCGCCAAGTTCGGCGGAGCCACGGGCAACTTCAACGCCCATCATGTGGCCTATCCCGATGTGGACTGGGTGACCTTCGCCAACAGGTTCGTCGGCGAGACGCTTGGCCTGCAGCGCGAACAGTTCACCACGCAGATTTCAAACTACGACTTCCTCGGCGCCATCTTCGATGCCATGAAGCGCATCAACACCATCATGATTGACATGAACCGCGACTTCTGGCAGTATATCTCGATGGACTACTTCAAGCAGCAGATCAAGGCTGGCGAGGTGGGCTCGAGCGCTATGCCCCATAAGGTGAACCCAATTGATTTCGAGAATGCCGAGGGAAATTTAGGTGTGGCGAATGCCGTTTTGGAACATTTGACCACGAAACTGCCCGTATCCCGCCTGCAACGTGACCTTACCGATTCTACTGTGTTGCGTAATGTGGGTGTTCCTTTTGGCCACATCATCATCGCCCTGCAGAGCTCGCTCAAGGGGCTTCGCAAACTGATTCTGAATGAGGAGGCCATTCGCCACGACCTCGACGGGCAATGGAATGTGGTGGCTGAGGCTGTGCAGACCATCCTGCGCCGCGAAGGCTATCCCCATCCCTACGAAACCCTCAAAGCCCTGACCCGTACCAACAGCCGTGTGACGGAAGAGTCGATGCATGCGTTCATTGATACGCTCGAGGTTCCTGAAGCCGTGAAGGTTGAGCTCCGTCGCATCACCCCCTCCAATTACACGGGAGTCTGACATTTCACCGTTCATATCTCAAGGCCGTGAGGCCCCTATTAATAATAAGGTATAATTTTTTAAACAAACAACAATGGCAACAGAAGAAGAAAAGACCTTCATTGAAAACGCATCCAATGCTCCAGAAGGCACCGCAGGGAGCGAGCAGCCTGCCCGTCGTCCCCGTTTCACCCGTCCTGCTGACGAAGAGCGTCAGCCTCGTCCCCGTTTCACCCGCGAAGGAGGAGCTCCCCGCTACCAGAAGGTAGAGCGTCCCCATCGTCCCTATCAGCCCCGCTACAACGCCCAGGGCGACGAGCAGCAGGGAAGCGGCGATTACGCCCCCCGCTACAGCCGCGAGCGCTACTATGGTAGCGACAACCGTGGCGAAGGCCGTCCCCAGCGCTATTACGGAGGCGACAGCCAGCGTCCCTATCAGGGCGAGCCGCGCCCCTATCGCGAGCGTCGTCCCTACGGCGAAGGCCAGCCGCGTCCTTACGACCGTCCCCAGCGTCCCTATCAGCCCCGCTATAACAACCGCGAGGACTACGCCTCCCGCCCCCAGCGTCCCTATCAGCCCCGCTACGAGCAGGGCAACAGCTGGGAAGGCCAGCCCGACGAGGGCGCCCGCATGCCTCGCCGCCCCTACGCAGGCGACGGCTACCGTCCCCAAGGCAACCCCAAGGGGCCGAAGAAGTTCAAGTATAGCGAGAAGTACAACAAGAAGAAGCAGATCCAGTATCGCGAAGAGTTCGTCGATCCCAACGAACCCATCCGCCTGAACAAGTACCTGGCCAACGCCGGTGTCTGCTCGCGCCGCGAGGCCGACGAGTTCATGACGGCCGGTGTGGTGACCGTCAACGGACAGGTTGTCACCGAGCTCGGCACGAAGGTGAAGCGCGGCGACGAAGTCCGCTTCCACGATCAGCTCGTCAGCATCGAGCGCAAGATCTACATCCTGCTCAACAAGCCCAAGGACTGCGTCACCACCGTCGACGACCCTCAGGAGCGCAAGACCGTCATGGACTACGTCAAGGGCGCCTGTAAGGAGCGCATCTATCCCGTCGGCCGCCTCGACCGTAACACGACCGGTGTGCTGCTGCTTACCAACGACGGCGAGATGGCCTCCAGACTCACCCATCCCAGCTTTATGAAGAAGAAGGTCTATCACGCTCGTCTCGACAAGGCCATCCCTGCCGAGGACCTCGAGAAGCTGCTGAACGGCATCGAGCTCGAGGATGGCGTCATCCGCTGCGATGCTGTCAGCTACACCCAGACCGATACCGACCACACGCAGGTGGGACTTGAGATACACTCCGGCCGCAACCGCATCGTCCGCCGCATGTTCGAAGCCCTTGGCTATCACGTCGTCCGTCTCGACCGCACACAATTTGCCGGCCTCACGAAGAAAAACCTGCGCCGCGGCGACTGGCGCTTCCTCACCGAGAAGGAAGTGGGCATGCTGCGCATGGGAGCCTACGAATAAGCCTTAAAGGCTTTTCGGTTAAGAATTAAGAGTTAAGAGTTAAGAAAAAAGCTTTGTTAGCAGCAATTCGCCCCGCAAGGCTGTTTTCCGAAGTCTGTTAGTCTTATAGTCAAAATTTGATAGTTAATGCTTTTATGAAACGAACGAAGATAAACGACCTGCTGAAGGCGCCCGCCTTCGGTACCATAGTCAACGTGAAAGGCTGGGTGCGCACGCGCCGTGGCAATAAGAATGTCGGCTTCATCGCCCTCAACGACGGTTCCACCATCAACAACATCCAAATTGTTGTCGATATGGCCCGTTTTGACGAAGAACAGCTGAAGGACGTCACCACCGGCGCCTGCCTCAGCGTCGACGGCGAGCTGGTCGAGAGCGTCGGCAGCGGACAGGCCGCCGAGATTCAGGCACGCCAGATAGAGGTGTTGGGCAAGTGCGACAACACCTATCCCCTGCAGAAGAAAGGCCACTCGATGGAGTTCCTGCGTGAGGTGGCCCACCTGCGCCCACGCACCAATACGTTCGGCGCCGTCTTCCGCATCCGCCACAACATGGCCATGGCCATCCACACCTTCTTCCACCAGAAGGGCTTCTACTATTTCCACACACCCCTTATTACCGCCAGCGACTGCGAAGGCGCCGGACAGATGTTCCAGGTGACGACCATGAACCTCTACGACCTGAAGAAAAACGAGGATGGCAGCATCGACTACTCGAAGGACTTCTTTGGCCGTCAGACCAGCCTCACGGTCAGCGGTCAGCTCGAAGGCGAGCTTGCTGCCACGGCTCTCGGCGCCATCTACACCTTCGGCCCCACTTTCCGCGCCGAGAACAGCAACACTCCGCGCCACCTGGCCGAGTTCTGGATGATTGAGCCCGAGATGGCTTTCTACGACCTTGACGACCTCACGGAGCTCGAAGAAGAGTTCATCAAGTACTGCGTGCGCTGGGCCCTCGACAATTGTGCCGACGACCTCGCATTCCTGAATAAGATGGTCGATTCCGGCCTGCTGGAGCGACTGAACCACGTCGTCGAGACTCCCTTCGTCCGCCTGCCCTACACCGAGGGCATCCGCATCCTCGAAGAGGCGGTCAGCAAGGGGCAGAAGTTCGAGTTCCCCATCTACTGGGGCTGCGACCTCGCCAGCGAGCACGAGCGCTACCTCGTCGAGCACCATTTCAAGGCTCCTGTCATCATGACCGACTACCCGAAGGAGATCAAGGCTTTCTACATGAAGCAGAATGCCGACGGCAAGACCGTCCAGGGTACCGACGTCCTCTTTCCCCAGATTGGCGAGATTATCGGCGGCAGCGTCCGCGAAGAGAACTACGACAAACTGATGGCCCGCATCGACGAGCTCCACATCCCCATGAAGGACATGTGGTGGTATCTCGACACGCGCCGTTACGGCACCTGCCCCCACGCCGGCTTCGGCCTCGGCTTCGAGCGCCTGCTGCTCTTCGTCACCGGCATGCAGAACATCCGCGACGTCATCCCCTTCCCCCGCACCCCCGGCCAGGCCGCGTTCTGACGCGCCGCGCCGTTCCCATCGTCCAGCCCAGCGACAGTTTTTTCATGTCGCTGGGCTTTTTTCTCGGGTAAACGATTATCCTAACGACCGAATTGGGTAAAAGGAGGAAAATAAAAAAATGGCCGAAAAATTTGGCTACTTGAGTGGAAAAGAGTACCTTTGCAAGCCGATTATTATCTGCCTTTGAATAAAAGGCTAAGAATGAGCGCGCTAAGTGAAAAACGAGGCACTCTGCGATGTATATTAGCCTGCGCATCGGAGGGGGAAACGCTCAGGGTAAGGGCGGACCGTGAGGCCGGCCGGAGCAAAAATGAAAAAAAACGTTAGTAGTAACAATTAAAAAGAAGAAATGGACACATTAAGTTACAAGACCGTATCGGTGAACCGCGAGACCGCCACGAAGGAGTGGGTGGTCGTCGACGCTACCGACCAGGTACTGGGTCGCCTTGGCACGAAGGTTGCCAAACTGCTGCGCGGCAAGTACAAACCTAATTTCACCCCTCATGTCGATTGTGGTGATAACGTCATCATCATTAATGCCGACAAGGTTCGCCTGACCGGCAACAAGTGGACGGACCGCGTCTATCTGCGCTACTCGGGCTATCCCGGCGGCCAGTATGAGTTCTCGCCCGCCGAGCTGAAGGCTCGTCCCAACGGCACGGAGCGTCTCGTGAAGAAGGTCGTCAAGGGTATGCTGCCCAAGAACAAGCTGGGCGCCAAGCAGCTCGACAACCTCTACGTGTATGAAGGTGCTGAGCATCCCCATCAGGCTCAGAGCCCCAAGGCAATCGATATTAACACGCTCAAATAAGAAAAAGAAACAATGGAAGTAGTAAATGCATTAGGCAGACGCAAGAGCGCTGTTGCCCGCGTGTATGTGAAAGAGGGCAACGGACAGATCACGATCAACAAGCGTGACTTGACGCAGTATTTCCCCTCCACCATCCTGCAGTATGTGGTTAAGCAGCCGCTGAACAAACTGGAGGTTGCCGAGAAGTACGACATCAACGTGAACGTTTTCGGTGGCGGTTTCACGGGCCAGAGCCAGGCCATCCGTCTGGGCATCGCCCGCGCGCTGGTGAAGATCAACCCCGACGACAAGAAGACGCTCCGCAGCGAAGGTTTCATGACACGCGACGCCCGCGAGGTCGAGCGCAAGAAGCCGGGTCGCCCCAAGGCACGCCGCAGATTCCAGTTCAGCAAACGTTAATCGGACTTTTTGCTGCCTGAACGGAATCCCGTGTTTAGCATCCAAACCGCTTCGACTCTCCGCATAGCGGGATTACCCGGCGGTTGGTAAAAAAACGAATTTTACAAAAAGGAAAGTAAACAAATTCAAACCAAACATCATCTATGTCAAGAACAGATTTCGACACTTTACTGGAGGCTGGTTGCCACTTTGGCCACCTCAAGCGTAAATGGAACCCCGCCATGGCTCCCTACATCTTCATGGAGCGCAACGGCATCCACATCATCGACCTCCACAAGACCGTGGCCATGATCGACACGGCCGCAGAGGCTCTCAAGCAGATTGCCAAGTCAGGCAAGCGGATCCTCTTTGTTGCTACTAAGAAACAGGCTAAAGAAGTGCTCGCCGAGAAGGCCAGCGCCATCGGCATGCCCTACGTCATCGAGCGTTGGCCGGGCGGCATGCTCACCAACTTCCCCACCATCCGCAAGGCTGTGAAGAAGATGGCTACCATCGACAAACTCACCGAGGACGGCACGTACAAGAACCTCAGCAAGCGCGAGATGCTGCAGATCACCCGCCAGCGCGAGAAGCTAGAGAAGAACCTGGGCTCCATCGCCGACCTGACCCGTCTGCCCGCCGCCCTGTTCGTCGTCGACGTGCTGAAGGAGCAGATTGCCGTGCGCGAGGCTAACCGTCTGGGTATCCCCGTGTTCGGTATCGTCGATACCAATAGCGACCCCTCGAACATCGATTTCGTCATCCCCGCCAACGATGACGCCACCAAGTCCGTCGAGGTTATCCTCGACGCCTGCTGCGCAGCCATCGCCGAAGGTCTGGAGGAGCGTAAGATCGAGAAGCTCGACCAGGCAGAGCCCGCCGAGGAAGAGGAGAACGACGAGCGCGAGGCTGGCCGCCGCGAGCGTCCCCGCCGTGAGCGCACCCGCCGCGCACGCATCGAGCGTCCCGCTGCTGCCGAAGAGGCTGCTCCCGCCGAGGAGGAAGAGGCTCCCGCTGCCGAGGCTGAAGCTCCCGAAGCCGAGTAACCCCTAACCCCTAAACTCTAACCCCTAAACACTAATTTACAATGGCTGTAAGTATAGCAGATATTCAGAAGCTCCGCAAGATGTCAGGCGCCGGTCTGGCCGACTGCAAGAAGGCCCTTGAAGAGGCTGAGAGCGATTTCGACAAAGCAATGGAAATCATCCGCAAGCGTGGTCAGGCCATCGCCGCCAAGCGTAGCGACCGCGACGCCTCCGAAGGCTGTGTCCTCGTGAAGGTCGACGGCACGTTCGGTGCCATCATCGCCCTCAAGTGCGAGACCGACTTCGTGGCTTCCAACGCCGATTTCATCAAGTTGGCTCAGGACATCCTCGACGCCGCTGTTGCCGCCCGCTGCAAGACCCTCGAAGAGGTCAACGCCCTCCCCATGGGCGACATGACCATCGCCGAGGCCGTTACCGCCCGTAGTGGTGTCACCGGTGAGAAGATGGAACTCGATGGCTACATGACCCTCGAGGCTCCCGCCCTTGCCAGCTACAACCACATGAGCAAGAACTTCCTCTGCACCCTCGTCGCCTTCAACAAGGAGATGGCCAACGAAGCTGCCGGTCACGAAGTGGCCATGCAGGTTGCCGCCATGAACCCTGTCGCCGTTGACGAGGCCTCCGTCCCCGCCGAGGTCATAGAGCGTGAAAAGACCGTTGCCATCGAGAAGACCAAGCTCGAACAATGCCAGAAGGCTGTCGAGGCTGCCCTCAAGAAGGCCGGTTACAACCTCTATACCGCCGAGAACGAAGAGCACATCGCCGAAGGCATCGCCAAGGGTTACATCACCGAGGCACAGGCCGACGACATCCGTCGCATCAAGACCGAGGTCTTCGAGCAGAAGGCTGCCACCCTGCCCACACAGATGGTCGAGAACATCGCCAAGGGCCGTATGGCTAAGTTCTACAAAGAGAACTGCCTCCTCAATCAGGACTACATCCAGGACACGAAGATCACCGTGGCCGACTTCCTGAAGAAAGAGGAGAAGGACCTCACCGTTACCGCCTTCCGCCGCTTCAGCCTTCGCGCCGAGTAATCCGCACAAGGCATTCGCCAAGCAAGGCAATCCCATTGGGGCGTGACCATCCGGGCATGCCCCAATGCCTTTTTTTATTCCACTACGCTGGCGCCATAGCCCACTACGTTAGCGCCACCACCCACTACGTTAGCGCCACGACCCACTACGTTATTTTTAGAGTAGCGATGGATGCAAAAAACATGAAAAAAAACGAAAGGACTTTTTGCGAGTAAGGAGGGGGTAACGCATCGGAAAAAGGGGCCAAAGCACGATTTTTAGGCCTTTTAGAGCCGTATTTTGCGCCTTTTTCCCCTCTTTCGGGCCTTGCAACTGAAACGTTCAATGGTCAACATTTTTGTATACTATTGTCTTTCTGTTTTTTAGAAGATGAAAAACAATCGAGCGTTTCAGTTTCAGTTGTTTCAGTTATTATTTAAAGGGTAACCTTTTCTTTTTATATATATAATATTTATATAATATATTAATTATTAATAATATATATAATAAAAAAGGAGGCTTTAGAGAGATGTGATACCTTCAAAAACCTAACTGAAACTGAAACAACTGAAACGCTTACATGTAACAGATTCTAATTCAGGACTGTAATCAAAAAAAGTGCGTTACACAGCGTTTCAGATTGTGTCAAAAAGCCAAAAACCGACCCCTAAACATGGCTTTTCTCGCTCAAAAGTCGTGTGGTCATTATCTTTTAGGGGTATTTTTTGCGCTTTCAAAAGATACACTTTATCTTTGCAGTCGGAAACGTAAAGCTACATGATTACCGGCGCGACTGCGCGAGGTGAAACTATACGAACCATAAACCGAACAGAATGATGAAACGATTCAACCTCTACATCCTCCTCGGCCTTTCGGCCATCCTTATCACGTCCTGCGGCGGACATCCGAAGGGTGCGAAACAGCAAAACTACACCCCCTGGACAAAGGGTGCCTTCGAGACGGGCCGTTACAGGAACGTGTTTGTCGAGATGGGCTACGAGCCTGCCGCCGTCGAGGCTAAGCTGAAGGAAGTGTTCAACGACGTGTTCCGCGGTCCCGACAAGGTCTATTTCGAGGCGGGCGACTCGATGGCTTACGTCAGCGACATCAAGAACCACGACGCCCGCACGGAGGGCATGTCATACGGCATGATGATTGCCGTGCAGTTTGGCGAGAAGGACATCTTCGACCGCCTGTGGCGCTGGAGCCGTAAGTACATGCAGCACCAGCAGGGGCCGCGCGAGGGCTATTTCGCCTGGAGCTGCCGTACCGATGGCACCCACAATAGCGACGGCGCCGCAAGCGACGGCGAGCTCTACTTCATCACCGCCCTCCTCTTCGCCTCGAACCGTTGGGGCGACGACACGGGCATCGACTACAAGGCCGAGGCGCGGCGCATCCTCGACGCCGTCCAGCCACGCGAATACACCCCTCAGGCGCCGCCCGCCGGTTTCGGCGGACAACAGCCCCAAGGACCCCGGCAGATGTATCTCATCGACCCCGCCACTAAGCTCATCACCTTCACCCCCGACGGCTGGGGACAGCGTTTCACCGACCCCAGCTATCACGTGCCCGCCTTCTACGAGGTGTGGGCCAAGTGGGCCGACGACGGCCGAAGCGACCATTGGTACGAGTGTGCCCGCCTGAGCCGCGAGTTCATGCACAAGTGTGTCAACCCGCAGACGGGCCTGAACCCCGACCAATGCCAGTTTGATGGCAGCGAGATGCCCATGCCGCGATTCCCCGGCATGCCCCAGCGCCCGCAGGGCGAGGCGCCACGGCGGTCAGGCAACAACAATTTCCGCTATGACTCATGGCGCGTGCCCATGAACATGGCCCTCGACTACGAGTGGAGCTGTGCCGACGGAGAGTGGCAGCGGCAGTATGGCGAGACGATTCAGAACTTCTTCTATGCACAGGGCATCGACACGTTCCTCGACCAATATCGCCCTGACGGCACCCTGCCCGAGGACGACGAGATACTCGGCGCCGGCGGCTTCCGCAAGCTGCGCCACAGCATCGGTCTTGTCGCCACCACGGCTGCCGCGTCGGTAATGTGCTCGCACCCCAAGAGCAAGGAGTTTGTCGATGCGCTTTGGAACGCCCGCCATGTGCCCTTCGACGACGGCTACTTCGACGCTTATTATGACGGTCTGCTCCGCCTCTTCGCCTTCATGCACCTCAGCGGCAACTACCGCATCATCACTCCTGCCTCCGGCCCTTCCCGTTGACAGAACGTCAAGGCCCTTTGCGAGTAAGATGAACCATCATTTCTGACGTCCAAAAATGACCTTAAACATGAACGACCGACACTTCTTTGCCCTCGCTTGCCTTTTTTGTTGCACCTTGTTATGGGTGAAACCGTCCGGCATCTACGCACAGGACATTCGCTGGGGTGACCTCGGCAACGGTACCTATGCCAATCCTGTTCTTCTTGCCGACTATAGCGACCCCGACGTCATCCGCGTGGGGAAGAAGTACTACATGACCTGCTCGGAATTTCATTTCATGGGCATGCCCATCCTCGAAAGCGACGACATGGTGAACTGGCGCATCATAGGCCAGATCTACCATCGCTTCGACAATGATGAGTTTGAAACCATGTCGGGCTATGGCCAGGGCACCTGGGCGCCTGCCCTGCGCTATCATGACGGACGCTTCTGGATGTATGTCTGTACGCCCAACTCCGGGCTTTACATGTCCACCTCCGTCCGCCCTGAAGGACCGTGGACTCCGCTCCATCAGGTGGTGGCCGTGAAGGGATGGGAAGACCCGTGCCCCTTTTGGGACGATGACGGACAAGCCTATCTGGGGCATAGCCGCGTGGGTGCCGGACCCATCATCATCCATCGCATGAGCGCCGATGGCAAACAGCTGCTCGACGAAGGACGAACCGTCTATGAGGGGCCTGTGGCCGAGGGGACAAAGTTCCTGAAAAAAGACGGATACTACTATCTGAGCATCCCTGAGGGCGGGGTGGCTACCGGCTGGCAGACCATCCTCAGAAGCCGCAATATCTATGGCCCATACGAAGGGCGGCGTTGCCTGGAGACAGGCACGACGGCGGTCAACGGCCCCCATCAGGGCGCGCTGGTGGACACGCCCGAGGGCGAGTGGTGGTTCTTTCATTTTCAGGATCGTTCGCCCTTGGGGCGTGTCCTCCACCTGCAACCTGTGGTGTGGCAGGACGACGGCTTTCCCCTCATCGGCCAGGACATAGACGGCAACGGAGTGGGAGAGCCTGTCGGCACTTGGACTAAACCCGCCACGGGCAAGAGCCGTAAGCCCCGTATGCCGCAAAGCTCCGACCGCTTCCGCAACCGCGTCCTCTCGCCCCAATGGGCCTGGAACCACAATCCCGTTGATAGCTGCTGGTCGCTCACTCGTCGCAAGGGATGGCTCGCCCTGAAGGCGCTGAAGGCCGACCGCTTGCGTGGCGCACGTAATACGCTTACGCAGAAGTCGATGGGGTATGCCGGTCAGGCTACCGTCAGGCTCGACTTCAGCCAAATGGCTTCCGGCCAGCGGGCTGGATTGTGCTGCCTCGGAGGAGCCACCTGCGCTATAGGAATAGAGAGAACGGACGACGGGCTGTACCTCTATTCCGAGCGCGACGGAACGTCCGCTCGCTCCCATCCTGTGACCGGCAATAGGAAAAGGTCTGTGTTGTTGCGCGTCATGGTGGATGACGTGCGGAACGTCCATCAGTTCGCCTATAGCCTTGACGGAAAGCACTTCGCCGACCTTGGCGAGCCCTTCGCAGAACGTAATGCCGACTGGAAGGGCTATCGCCTTGGGCTTTTCACCTATAATACGACCGATAACGTGGGCGGTGAAGCCTATTTCACAGACTTCACCTATCAGATCTACGACCACGGTCCCGGAAAACCGCGTCGTCAGTAGTAACGCCCGATAAGGCTGACAGCGGGGTGTTGCGAGAGGGCTGTGGGGTTGGAGCCCGGCTCGCCTTCGGGAACGGGCAAGCCGCGACTTTGGTAGAATGCCGCCCAATAGGGCAGAATATGGCCGTCGGCGCCATGGAACGACATAGGCTCGGGCGAGAAGATGAGGTTTCCTTTATGGTCAACGTAGGACTTCTGCACCAGCTCCGAGCAGTAGATTTCGTCATCGGTTGGGCTGTAAACGGCATCGTATTGCCGGCCGAGGAAGGCTTTGGCGTTGCGGACGGATGTCCTGCGGTCGAAGTCGCCCTTTATGCGGCCAACCACCACGAGCGGTTTGCCGTCGGCGGCGTGGTCGGCCTGGGTGAGGAAGGCATCAAGCGAACAGAGTCGAACGCCTTTCTTTGTGGTAGCCTCCAGCACGTGCAGACGCCCCTTATGAGTGCAGACGATGCCCACGTGGTCGATGTGCGGAGCCTGGTCCCTGTTCGTCGCTTTGACGATGGCTGTTCCCAGGTTGTCGGCCGTTGTGTCTGCCACGACCATGAAAAGCAGGTCGCCAGACTTCAGCCGCGGCTGTGCGGCCATCCAGCTGCAAAGGCCTAAGGCAAGGAGAAGAGTGAGCAGGCGTTGCATGTTCGCTTCAGCGGCTTAGGGGGTTATCATTTTTATAGGAGCTATAGGAACTTTAGGTACTATAGGCCCTGTCAGGCTGGCGCCTTTCATTTGCAATAGCGTTCGAGAAGGGTGGCGGCGGTGGAGTCGCCGAGGCTGACGGCCCGCTCAAGCAGGGGACGGGCGCGACGGGTGTCGCCCTTCACGGCATAGCAGTAGCCCAGCAGTCGGTTACAGTCGATGTCGTTGGGATAGTTGGCGATGAGGGCTTCTAACAAGGGCTGGGCTTCATCGACACGGTTGACGCGGATGTTCAGCGAGGCTTTCTCCAGATAATAGATGGCCAGCGGGTTGATGCTGATGGCGAGGTCGATGTCGTCGAGAGCCTGCTGGAACATGCGGGCGCTGGCCTCGGCCTGTTCGCGCAGGTAGTAGAACCGATCGTTGATGGAGGTGCCTGAGAGCTTTTCGTAGAGGTTGAAGTCGGCCACGGCAGGACGGTATTTCTCATGACGGGCTTTCATCAGCGCCCGCTCAAGCACATAGGACGCGCTCTGGTAGTCGAGACCCGCATCGGGTGTCGCTCCGGCCGGAGAGGCTTTGACGACGGCGCTGTCCATGAGGGCAATGGCGCGGTCGTAGCTGTCGGGCAATTGTTCGCAGGCGATGGCCGCGTTGTAGAAGTTCTCGGGTGTGGCGTCCGCCATCTGGCAGATGGAGAGATAGGCCTCGAGAGCCCCTTCGCCGTCGTTCAGCGCAAGGCGGATGTCGCCCAGCTGCTGCCAATAGATGGCAAGGGGATTGATGGAGATGGCCTGTTCTACCTCGGCAGCTGCACGCTGTAGCGACCAGTCTTTGTAGTGGAGCGTCGAGTCGGCCTGCAAGGCGCCGATAATCTGACGACTGATCTGATAATGGATGTCGTCTTTGTTTTCGGCCAGCTCAAGCGCCTTTGCCTGGTCGGCCTCGGCTAACGCGAAGTGGTCGGCATCGCCCTTGGCGATATGAAGCGCAGCACGGCGGATGTAGCCGTCGGACTCCTCAGGAAACTGGCTGATGAAACTCTCGACAATCTCGCTATAGTAGGGCGTATCGTTCTGGTTGCTCGACACAAACAGATAGACTTGTGCCTGTTCGACATCCTCAGGCAACGATTTGGGGAAGATGATGTTGCGGTAGGAGGGCTCGTTGAGCGTCAGAGCTTTTATCTCCAGTCCCGTGCCGAAACGGGCGTCGAGGGCGTAGAAGATGGTGTCGCCTTCAGCAGATGGCTGGAGCACGGCCGCCAGCTGCCCCTTGTCCGTCAACAGCGGGCGGCCGGCCAGGCTGGCGGTGGCGGCTGAGCCCGTGAGCGTATAGTAGCTATAGCCCTCGCTGACCTGTTCCACATGGCTGATGGTGAGCCACTCGCCAACGTCCTTCTTGGTGGCGGTGGAGACGGGGAGCACGTAGAGGCGTTCGCCGACGGACAACGTCAGCGAGTCGGCCGAGAGCACCTTCTGCTTCTTGTCCGTCTCGACGCTTAGCCGGATGACGTTATACAACTCGCTGGCTCCCTTCACTTTCAGCACTTGGCGCGTGGTGCCGGCTGCGTCTGTCGTCACGGCCGACGTGGCGCCTGCGAAGAGCTCGTAGGCTGTCAGCAGGTCTCCGCGCTCACCAACGAAGAACCCCTGGCCGGTGGCGAGGAGCTTGCCTTCGCTGTCGTAGGTCATGATAGAGCAGGTGGCTTCGTGGGCTTTTTTGAGCGGCTTGCCGATTTTGACTGCAGCCGGAGCTGGCAGGACAAAGAGAGAGAACAGGATGAGGAAGCTGATGCTTTTTTTCATACTCAGTAGGTTTCAGAAATTTTGTAATCTATTGTGTTTCAGTGGTTTCAAAATTTGTGTTTCTCAAACGTAACAAACCTGCACCAAAAATGTGTTAAATATATCCAAGCATCCGAAATGTGGTACACGTACCACTGAAACATGGTGCAAAGTTACAAAAAATATCTGAGACTAATGCGATTTTCTATGATTATCTTTTTCACCGATGCAACCTGTCGGTTTTGGCATCAGGAAGTGGCACAAATGGGTGCTTCCAATACCTTCGTTTCCGATTGTAATATCCCCAATCAAAACAATCATCCCAAACGGTTTAAGAGTATGGAAAACGCCGCAAAATCATACTCGGAAGTTAACTCTTCCAAAATTTTAATCATTTCTTTCAGCGTTTTTCTTCTGCCTTTCTCATTACATGTAACTTCGCATCGCCACATTTCTCTTTTGACTGGCAAAAGTTCCAGCTTAACTGGTCAGTGGAGAATAGGTGAAGGGGCATTGCAGAGGCAATTCAAATGAAGGTGATACAACAGGTGTTGGTCCTAATCAGGACATGATATAGAACCTGTTCAGTCGTAAAAGTGTTAAATCAAGAGTTTGGTTTCCTGATTTTCCTTTGTTTGAGATTGTTATATTTACTTTGCAGCATCAAACAGCGATAATAGAGAACATAAACATTATAGTAACTAAAATAGTATTTGAAAATGACACAACAAAACCCAGTCCAGAAGGACACCCAACTGCACAAGCAAGTTGCAGAACTCCAGAAGCGCGTTGACGTTCTGGAAGACATCCTTGATTCAAGCAAGGAAGTATTAACCGTTGAGGAAGCCGCCAAGTTCATGGGCATGGCTCGCAGCTCTCTTTATAAGATGACCTGTGAGCAGAGCATCCCCTTCTACCGTCCGAACGGAAAGATGATCTACTTTGAAAAGGCAGACATTCTTTCTTGGATTCGTCGGAACCGTGTTTATACCCAAGAGGAGATTGACGCAGAAGCCCGTCTTCACATGCAAACACTAAGCAAGAAGCACTGATATGAAGGAGCAGGAACTAACCGCACTAAAAGAGAGTGCCGTTTACTCAGCTGCAAATTGGGCCAAGACAGGCTTCGGCTATTTCACCATGCGTGACAAGGTGAATGCCTACATTGACGCTACGGGAGCGAACAAGGCTATTGATGATGACCAAGAGGCTATCAGATACGGACGTGAAGCTGCTGCACTCGCCATCAACATTGACGCTATCCATCTGCTGAACAAAGTGGAAGAGCATCGGCTGAACGAAGCCCTTATCAGCATCGCCGATGACTTGCCGCAGACTCGCAGCAGGGGCTTCCATAGATGAGTAAACCCAAGAATGAGAAGAGAACATGAAGGGTGTCCGCACCCATAACAATCAAATTCATTGAGTCATGTACGATAACGATTTGTATTATGGTCTGTTTCTATCAGACCGACAGTTGGATTTCCTGTCTAACTATCCGCAGGGATTTGACCGAATGAAGTGCTTTGCAACCTTCCTTCGTCTGGCAGTGAAGGAGCCGACGCACTATGAGAAGAAGGAGTATTCAGTTGACCTGACTCCAGGGCAGTTCGCTATTTCCGAGGTGGAACTTGCCAAGCTCTGGAGGTGCAACCGCAAAACTGCTTCCAAGATAGTTGACATGTTTCATGAGGTGGGACTTGTCTCATCTGTACCGAATTGCCGTACCACTGTCTTCACAGTCCATTGTGTCGCCAGTTGGTACATCGGCAATCAGGCTATCCGCAACTCGCATTACTCACGCCACCCGCAGGTTGAGCAGCGCATCAAGGCAAACCACAAAGGCACAGTCACCGTCGCTGGCAATGATGTCAACGAAGCGATTGATGTTAATGCAGCGATTGATGTTAATGCATCGATTGATGTAAATGACAACTCTTCCTTATCCCTTTCTTCAAATGAGATTGATATGAGCAAAACCACACATCAATCAGATGGGCAAACCATCGAACAAAGGGATGAGTACGCCTCTGAGCATTCCGTCCCTGTTAGCCGTGACAATTCTAATGAAGGTAACGGCAGGGAAAAGGAACTATTCAATGATGGTGCAGAACCGACCACCCTGATTGAAGAAAGCCTTTCCCCATCCATCACCTTGACAGATGCAGCTAATCTCCAAGACAGTCCAGAGAACGAAGCTAAGACTTCCTCTGAACCGTCAGGTGAGACCCCTCCAGATGCTACCGCCATCACCGTTGACGAAACGACACCCGACGATGCCGAATAACCTTCCAAGGCTTTGGGACAATCCCAAAGGGAGTGTGGATTTTCGTACTCTCTAAACAAGAAGTGTCAATGTCCGACAATCCGCTCCGCTACTTGCCAGGCTTATTGACTTCTTGCAATACTCGCAGGCTCGCATTGGGTTGCCCAAGCCCAGTTATAAACCTACAAATAAAATATTTGCTAATGGAACAGAAGATAGAACATAAAGGGCGTAATCCACGTATCACCGTTTGCTATACGCCCGAAGAGTACAAGAAGATTGTCGATAATGCTGCAGCCTGTGGGCTGAAGAAAAGCCAGTATATTCATGACACTTCATTGGGTCAGGAACCAAAGGCGATGATGAGCGACAGGGAGGCTGATGCCCTTATTTCGCTGAAAGCTGCCCGAGGCGAGCTTGTCTTGATTAAAAACGCCCTTCATGGCACTACCCAAGAACAGCGAAAGAAATACTTCCGCAACGAACAGTTCATGAAGCAGTGGATTGAGGGTGTAAATAGCCTGATACGTCGTCTTGTGGAGATAGAAGGAATATTCAAAAGATAATGGTATGATAGCAAAAGCCAGGTCTATACCGCATGGCGCAGCCATGACCAATTATGCCACCAAACATAATCGCGCAGACATAGTGCTGACACGCAACCTTGACGAGGGGCTTACCCCTCTCGCCATGTGGGGAGCGATGGAAACCATCCACCAGAAGTATGCCCCGAAATTCAGACGTAAGCCCGTCACTAACCCGACCCTTCGGATGGAGGTTTCCCCATCCCTCGATGAGACTAAGGGATGGACACTCAATGACTGGTACGAGTATGCACTACGGTTCCTCGAAGAGTTCCAGAAGGATGTCCAAGCCAAGGAAGGCAAGAAGAAAGGAAAAGGCAAGTTCAATCTGGACAGAGCACAGATTTTCGCCTGTCTTCACTTTGATGCGAAGTCCGGCATCCCTCACCTTCACATCCTCATCAACCGTATTGACCTTGACGGGAATCTCATGAATGACTCCTTCATCGGCGATAGTGCTGTCAAGGCTGCCCATGCCATCAACATTGAACGTGGATGGGAGCTGCCCGAGGATATTCACGAGGCTCACGAGAAGGAAATAACGGAAGCCTGTTATGACATCCTTCGTGGAATGTCGAGATTTGATTGGGACAATTATAAGCATGGTCTTGAAAGTCGTGGTTACAAAGTCCATGAGCAACGAGACAAGCAAGGTGTTCTGCATGGGTACACCGTGCTTCGTGGTAACTCCCGTTTCAAGTCATCGATATTGGGCAAAGGTCGTGACCTAACTGCATCCAAACTTGAAGCCACATGGGAAAAACTTCACCCAGTCGCTCCAAGTGTTGTGAACCCCAGTCCTACTGTGGGCACCTCACAAACCACTGATAGGAAGCCGCTTGTGGAACGCTATGTCGAGCGTCAGAGTGCTGCCCAGACTAAGACGGAAGCCCCATCTGTCTTCAGGAAAATACTGTCTGTTGACGATGAGAAGTATTCCATCACAATGCCGATGGATGCATACACGGCTATTAAGGATGCCATCGAAGTTCCAGACGAGTCTGTGCCATTTGAGAACGTCTTGAACGTGGCCATGCTGCTGTTCATGAACTACGTCGATGCCGCCACCACCGTTTCAGAATCGTGTGGTGGCGGTGGTTCCACTCCATCAAACTGGGGCAAGAACAAGGATGAAGATGAACGTGAATGGGCACGACGCTGCGCCCAACATGCAAACTGGCTATGCAAGCCAATGAGCAGGTCAGTAAGAAAAACCAAAGGGATTCACCGTTAAAAACAAAACCATTATGAGTCGAAGTAAGTATGATAACCTTGTTGAGGAAATCAACAAAAAGGAAGAGATTGCCGAGCAGAAGGACAATCTGGCTGAACAGTTAAGTCAAGTCACCAAGAATGTGAACGATGTGAAGGAAATCGTTGAAAAACTTGTAACAGTCATTGAAGATTTGAAGAAAATCGTGTTAGCTGTCACTGCTGCCAGCAAGAGTACTGACAATGCCGTAACTGCCATCACTCAGGCCATTCTTGACAGCCGGAATGTTGTCATTACGAATAAGCTGGATGATGAGTCAGTCAAACAGTTGCAGACTAAGTATGAAACATATTACCAGCAGGAAGAAACACTGTACAAGAAGCATGGCATAGACATTGCCCAGATGCTTGAACAGAACAAAGACAGATGCTATGAGATTATCAACCATGGGGATGGTGTCTTTTTCGGGATGAAAACCTTCATGCGGTTGTACATCGCCTTTTGCACCTTCTTTGGCATCGTTCTCTTGGAGATAGTCTATGGATTGTTGAAGTTGTTTGGATTATTAGAAGTATGATTTTATTCTTTAAGCCAATCAAACCGCCCAATTTCTTCTTCATGTTTATGCCATCTACTCCAGTATTCAGACCCTTGAATACTAAAATCCTCATTGACAGGAATAAAGGGGTTCCCATCTACTCGGCTGTCATAGATAATGCCGGGCTTTAGACCAGATAAATCGTGCAAAACAGAAATACCGAACAATTCTTGTTGCCACGATGCTATCGCCTGAGAGTAGTTGGCTATATGAGAGTTCGTTAATAGCATGAGATGAATTGCTGGTATATCCATGACCTGTCCAGATGTCGCATAGAAATTGCGCATCTCTTTAGCATGTTCGAACAATAACGCCATTGGACTAAGACGCTCATCATTATTGTCTTGACTTACTTCTCCATCAGGCCGCAATTTACGAAAGAACTTTATAGACTCGTTATCAAGAGAGAGTCCAGTGTCTGCATATTCGATGGTTCCGTCTTCAACAATATCTAAAGCAACAAGAACAATCTCATTATGAATGGAGTAAAAGAACAATGTAAATTCCTCTACTTCTAAAAAAGAGTAGTAGGAAAACACGTCTTTACTTTTCCCTATCTTATGAAGAAAATTCCAGATGGTTTCTTTTGTCTGTTGGAGGAACTTGTCAATCATTTCTATTCTTTTAAATGAATGTCTGCGTTTTCTTAATTACATCAATTCGTATCATTTATTCTTCCTTCATTATGCCTGAATTAGAGCAGAATGTTACTAATAGATTAATGGCAGAAGACACATCTCTGAGGTCGCACACTTCTACGGGAGTGTGCATATAACGACAAGGGATTCCAAGAGAGAGAGTCTTGATGCCATTACGGCTGAGTTGCAAACGCGATGTATTAGTGCCTCCCGTGGCATGAGGACGAGCCGAAAGTTGGTAAGGAATGTCATTTTGCTTGGCAAGGTTTTCCATTTGATAGCTCAAAGAGAGGTTGCTATCAGCATTTCTTGGTATCACAACACCACACCCTAATGATACCAGCCCATATCGACTAGGTGTACAGTCCGGCACATCTGTAGCAAAATCAAGATCTACAGTAATGGCTATATCTGGGTTGATATAGTAGCCTACAGTCACAACTCCTCTGCTTCCAACCTCTTCTTGGACACTTGCCACTCCGAAGATGTCAGACAGAAGCTGCTTGGCGGCAATGCGTTTTAGAACTTGCGACACAACAAACAATCCTATTTTGTTGTCGAGAGCCCGACTTGCAATACGATGTTCGCCAAGTCTTATCATGTTGGGAGCAAAAGCAACTGGAGAGGCAATAGCAATGCGATTTCTAACCTCACCTGCAGGTAGACCTGTATCTACCCAAATATGGTGTACCTCTACAGTGCTTTTCCTTTCCTCTGTCTTTTGTAAATGTATAGGTTTCTTGCCAATTACACCATTTATCCGTTCGCCATCATGGGTCTGAATTATCACCTGAGCACCAGGCAAACATTGCTCGTCAATGCCGCCGTTGCGACGGATATAAACATAGCCAGACTCGCCAATATGCAGCACTTGAAAGCCAATTTCGTCAGCATGAGCTTCAATCATAATGGTCGGGGAGTCTGGGTTGGTCCCTTTCCTTTTTGCAATTGTATTGCCCATGGTGTCTATTTCTACGTTGTCCACATGTTCCCTAACGTAATCAGCAAAAACTTGACAAACTTCCGATTCAAAACCTGACACGCCGATGGTGTCTAACAGTTCATTTAGAAAAGTGTTATCCATAATGTTGTTATTATTAAATTTGCTTGTTCGCTGTCAGATAACTTTCCATCACACTCTCTTTCATTATTCGGGCGCAGTCGCAGAAACTCTTGCAAATATTGAACATATCGCCTGTTTCATTATAATTATATACTGCACACATATCACAGAAGTTTTGCAGCTGGCAGTGCTCACATTGTTGAAAATCATTTGATTTAACTTGTCTCAGTTCCAAGGTTTTGGGGCTGTCATACCATATCTCAGCGAGAGATGTCCTCTTGATGTTACCAAGTTCCATCCCATTCCACCCTGGACATGGGTATGCTGTGCCGTCACAGTCAATACATAAACCCGACGACAGAATGCTACATACCATTCTTCTTCTGGCAAACTTCTTAGACAACGCCTCTTCCAGCGACTTTGAATTTCTGATGGCCTCGACATATTCTGGTCGAGTGTCTATCATTTGTCGAATCATCTGTCGCATCTCCTCAATGTTCAGTCTGTAGTCGAGATTCTCGATGCTGCCATCACATTGGGCCATCATTACATAATCGAAATACAAATCCACTCCTAGCTTCTCTGCATATTCTCTGAGTGATTTGGCCGTGCTCAAGTTCTGCTTCATGATTGGGCATGAAATGAGAACATGGACACCCCTACTTACCAAAAGTTCCAGATTTTGTTTGGTTCTCGACCAAGAGCCTTTTCGTTTGGTGATACTGTCATGGATTTGCTCATCGGTGGAGTATAGCGATACTTGGACATTGAAAATGTTCAGTTGTTTGAGCTTGTCTGCCAGTTCTGGTGTCATTGTTAGCAGGTTACTCTGCAGCAAAGTTTTCAATTGAAGAGAGTTACATTCCTCTAAGATGCCGAGTAGTCCTTTGTAGAGCAGTACTTCACCACCTGAGAAGACAACCTTCTTCCCTCCCATTTCGTAAAACTGGTGCAAGAGATTTACCACCTCTTTTGGTTCCAGCGATTGGTTGCTGTCTTTTACATTGTTTGGCAGATAGCAGTGAACACACCGTTCATTGCAGCTGTTTGTCAGTTCTATCTGTAGATTCTCTATATGTGGTTCTTGTGACTGTCTCATCAGAAGATTTCTTTTAGAGTATTTTGGTCTATTATCTTTTCTGCCATAGCTTTTTGGATAACATCTTCAAGTTGGCTTAGTAGTGGGTATCGGCATCCTTCTTTCAATTCACAATGCTCACAATCAAAACAATTGGGTGTGGTGATGGCGTGAAGAGCTTTTTCAGGATGGGAAACAAATGCATACGCTATTCTTGCATGTTGTGAATCAATGTTGATAGGCTCTCCTTTCAAAAGCTTTATAATGTCATAATAGTAGTCCTGAAGTTTTCTGCCCGTCTGCTGACAAATATTTTCATATTGTAAAAGATGCTGTAACGCATTCTCTTTTTTAGAAATTCTCATGTATAGAATCATAAGAAGCAAATGACGATTCACATAATTCTTCGGATTATTGTTGCGTGTAAAAAGACTGATTCCTTCGTCACGCAATTGTTCCAAGTAGGCTATTGTTTCTTCACATTCCTTATCGTCAAGTTCTTTCAATCTGAATAGTGGATTGAATCGATTCTCTGTTAATTGCATATGGTCCACTCTTCGATTAAGGTCGCAAAATCTGGAATCAATTTCAGAAAGACCAGGAACAACAATGTGCAGAGTGGGGAATCCAAGGAACGAATTATCTCGGACGTATATATCGAACCCCTTATTCATAATCCATTGACAAATGTTGTGTAAATCTTCTCGGAAATCCTTTCCTTCTGGGATAGTAGTATGTCCGCAAAAAGGATAGGAAGGTTTGCCATTGAAGAAAGATTCATATTGGCGACCTCTTCCATGCATGAGACTTCGTTTGAACTCATTGAAGAGGTCCAATTTCTCACAGTCGTTTACATCATTTTCAAAGCGCAGTGTCTCAGCTGTATAGCCCTGGAAAATTTCTGTAAAACAGCGTTCGAGAGCCACACGTGCGTTAAGGTCAGCTCCAAGATGAACAATGTATTTTGTCTTATCCTTATTATAAAGCAACAAAGCAATCACAGGAAAACCTTCCCCAAGCGAAATGTCCTTTACACGAAAATCCATGCCATAGACATCGCGGACATATTCAAGTCTTCTTAAGATTTCTGTACCTTCAAACTCAGACAAAGGAATGTCGGGTGGAGTTATTTTACGAATATACATTTCTTGGATGCAATATCGTTCAAAAATTTCGTTAAACCCTTGAATTAAGGCCTCTTCCCTGATGTTTCCTGCACACATACCATTAGAACCATTGGTCCAGCGAATCAAAGAATATGGGAACTCTATTGTTTCTCCAGAATTTACATGATAGAACGGTAACGCCTTACCTTCAACCCTATGTGCATTCAGTCCGGCATCTGATGAAAACACTCTTGGCGCGAACTTCTTTATGTTGGACACAGCTTCATCATGTGTCCAACAATAGTCTCTTTCTTCAGGAAAGAATCGACATGGCGAATTTATGCTTGCAGGATTGGGATAGACAATGACTCTGTTTTGAAGTCTCTCCATAAACTCAGCATATCCGCTTGCACGGGCAAACATTTCATTCATACCCTTTCCGTTGGTCCCGATAGAACTGTCATCATCATTGGTGATTGTAATGCGACATGAAAAAAACATCCTCCCATCACCAAGAGGTATTTCACGGGCAGGAATACCCAGCTGTCCAATCTTCTCTCTGATTTTGCGAACAGTATTCTCCGGAGAGTCTGCCTTATATTTTTTTTTCACCATACGATTTTTCTTGTATTATTCCATTCTTTTCAATTTTTCCACAATAGTATCATACGTCCCTTCACAAATGACTTTTCCTTCTTTTTTAAGACAATAACTAAAGGGATCAATACCATAACCATCATATGTGCTCATAGGAATTTTTTCTATAATCTCTGCTGCGGTTGCAGCATTTACTGAAGATTCATATCCACTTAGTTGAGTGGCCACCTCTACCCCAAAATATACTTTTAACATAACTGCTTATTTTATTATATTAAACTATAGTCTGATAAATACGTTTTAGCAATTGCTACAATTTGATTTCTGTAATTGGCTCGCCAGTCTGGACATTGCAGGTTTGTCCCATGTTTCTTGTCTCGGTATAATGCATTATGTGGACAGCCTCCATTACACAATGGTTGCAGGACACAATTGCTGCATCTGTCGTCCTTCATAGGATTCCAGTTTAACCATTGTTGATACCAGGCAGGCATTGGAGCTTTGTCGATTTCGTCAATATGACTGCACACCCAGCGCTCATCGCCTACTGTATCCAGACATTTATATATAATACCTGTAGCTGCAATTGTTATGTCACCACGTCTCAAACATCCACCTCTGGGAGCAGCATGAGGAAAACTGTAAGTCCATAAGTCTAAGTCGTGAGCCTTCTGAATAAGTTCCCACTCTTCTTTGCCCCATTCTTCTTCGCTATATAGTTTGTTTTTTATCGAGTCGGGGGTAAAGTTGAAATCTATAGTCCTGCAAAACGAAAGCCCAATCTTGCCCTTCAGAGGGCTCTTTGCCAGCATTTGCAGAAAGTCCGGGACATAGGGGCGATTCTCGCGGTCGATGGTCATTCTTATGGTCACCCAAGCTCCTTGATTAACAAGTGTATTGATGTTACCCCATATTTTTTCGAATGTGGGAAGTCCTGATTTCAGAGGACGCCTGCGATCGTGGATGTATGCCGGACCGTCAATGGTAATAATATACCGTCTTACTTTACACTCTTCAATCAGTTCCTTACACCTATCAGGTGTGAGGGCAAGCCCGTTTGTCGTAATATCTGCTATGTAGTCAATGCCACGTGCTTTGCACAACTGGATGATTTTCTGTGATAATTGTCTTATCTGAGCAAAAGCCAACAAGGGTTCACCACCAAACCACGTTACACGTAGTTTTCGACACACTCCAGAATGACGTTCTAATAGTCGGATAATGGCACTCATCGTATGGCTGTTCATGACCACTTTCTCTTTACTGCCTTCGAAGCAATAGGTACAATGCATATTGCAGTTATGTGTAACCAAAATGGTCAAGTCCAAATAGGAAAGATCTTCCTTTCCCTCGGTAAAACGACTTATCTGCTCGGCTCTCTCATCGCGTGAAGCATCTACCAGAATACCTAATTGGTAAAGAAGGACCTGTTCTTGTTCTGGCAAGTCTTCAACAGCTTTTTGGAAATATTCTCGCTGAACTAAAACAGCATTTCTGCTAACAGTGTTAAACACCACGCCATAGAATGTGTTTACAGGAATGATGTCATTCCATACCGACCATTTCAGCGTAGCATCTTGCTGCGGTACTTCTGTTTTTGGGGTAAATTCAGCGAGTATTTTCATGTGAATTGATGTATTTTTTCATTTCGCGTAAATGCTGAAACCAATAATCAAACCTTTCCTCTGACATTTTCCCAAAGCGTATAGGAGAGATGAGCATACCTATAGTTGTCCAGTCGTGTATTGTTTTGATGTATGGAGAGATAATAGATTCGTATCGGTCATAGTCTTCAGAACCGGGAATTGGAGAAAACCGATTGATTGCCAGCGATGTGGGGCGTGTTTCAAGAATTAGCTGTTCTGTTAGTTTTAAGTCGCTTTCTTCTTCGTCGAAATAGTTTACTATGTAGCTGGTGTAGAAAGGAAGGTCTATTTCGTGACACATACGGGCAGCCTCTCTGCATTGATCTACAGTTATTCGCTTGTTCATGCGTTGCAAAATGCGCTGACTGCCAGATTCGAATCCGAAGAAAAGTTTGATGCAGCCAGCATCTTTCAACAGTTGAAGAAAATGTGCATCAGCTTGATTGGCTCTTAGATTTGCCCACCATTGGTAGGGCGTACCTGCATCTATGAGCTTATTGCATACTTCTTCCCATACCGCTCGGAAATTGCCGATTGAGCTGTCTTGAACGACAAACGTGTTAACTCCGCATTGTCTGGCTACGCTATTCATCTTACGAATGAAATAATCGGCAGAATGATGGCGTGCAAAAAGAAAACAGCTGTGAGCGCAGAAATTACAGCGATACATGCAACCGCGTCCAAAGGTAATAGGCATTACCTGATGCAGTTGGGTATTCGAAATTTGGTGGGAAGGTTGTGAGTAGAAATCCTTGTCAATCAGACTCCAGTCAGGGATGGGTAATTCATCGAGATCAGCAACAGCATCTGCATGTATAACATGTGTGTCGTTCGGTAGAAAAACACCCTTTATCGAGCTGAAAGGTACTCCTTGCAATAATTGTAGCAGTGGATATTCTCCCTCACCGATGATAAGAGCATCAAATGGTATATACTCAAAAGTTAAATTGGGCAACAAGGTTGGATGTACACCGCCAGCTATAATCAGAGGTTTTTGTCTTTGATGACTGTCGTATGTTTTGCATAAAGCGACGAAGATGTCTCGGACATACTCAAAACGTGCAGTAAAAAAGGAGAAACCGATGATGTCCGGCTGGAAATCATCACATATAGCCCAAAGGTCATTCATCGTTTTTTCCGTGTTACCCTCATTGCCTCGTAACATACGCTGCATATCAGCAATCTTTACAGAAGCACCTTTCGCCTGTAAGTATGTGGCTAAGCCCACAACACCCTCAGGAGCCCTTTCTGGAGCCTCTGCAAAAGAGTAATTAGTTCCTATATAGAACTCAGACCATGGTATGACAAAGAGGATGCTATTCATGATGAACTGTGGAAGATTTTGTTGATGGCAAGTCGTTTTTCTTCACTGCTCTTATTCTTCAGCATGTAAAGGTACGCCCCCTTGCTTTCTAACCATTTGACGATGTGATCCCAATATATCATGTTGCTGCGGCACCGAAAGGGGAATCCCAACATGAAACGTTCACGAAAACAACCTCCATAGCACGTGATGAGATACCGACAAGCGTTACATTTTTCAGGAATTGGTGCTTGAGCGGCAATGCGATCTCGCACGTCAGAGACAGCAAACTGTTCTGGATCGTCGTTGAAAAAATTCCCTATGGCGGCTTCGGGAACATCAAATTCAGCACACGTATAGATGTCTCCACCTGGACTGAATGCAAGATAGCGTTGATGACAAGCTTTTTCACGGAGGCAAATAGATGGTGTTCCCAGCAGCAGGTCGGCCACGAGTTTCACAATATCCGTATTATTAGCTGCATCTTGATCGTTAGCCCACAGATCAAAAAAATGTATCATGGCCTGGGCGTACTCTTCGTCACTAACATACATGGGAGATTCTAGTGTGTCTTTCGGTGAAATAGGAAATACTCTTGCTAGCCTGACGTTCATTTTCCGCTTTTTGTAGAAATCATATATTTCTGGTATATGTCCTATGTTGTCTTTGGTAATGAGATTGATGGCACCGCATCTGATACCAGCGGCCAGCGCTCTATCTATATTGTCAATAGCAATCGGCGTGGAATTATTACCTGACCTGAAAGTACGGTATGAACTGTACAAATCCAGACTTACACCAATGTAGCTGTTGAAGTACTTGCGAATGAGAGGGTATGTCTGGGGAGTCAGCAACGTTGCATTGGTCTGAGCATTATGACTTACAGCAATGCCTTGACCTTTGAAAAGTTGGTTTGCATATTCAATGATTCCAGGAAGTCTTCTGGATAACAACAAGGGTTCACCGCCATGCCAACAAATCATAAGACTTTTGGCACCAACTGCCAAAGCATATCTATATGCAAATTGAAGACCGCTTCGTATTTCTGCATCTGACATCTCTGCGCCGATAGAGTTGTTTTCTCTTCCGTAGCAGTATTTGCATGCAAGATTACATTTCAGCGTAACTTTAAATGTGATATAGAGATTACGAATATTAGTCATAGCGATGAACCCTACATTTGATTAGTCCAGAGGAGCGGGATGACCTTCATTGCAATGGTCACACCATTCTGCACGTGCTTCGCTCACATCAAGGCGAGCATCAAGCTCAGCATAAATGCTTTCATTCTGTACCATATTAATATAGAATTTAAAATTACCCCTACTCTGTTTCTGGCTTTTCGGGTTCCGCCATTTATTATTTCTTCCTTAGATATTTTACACTTGCATATCCGTCTTGTCCATTCAGCTTGACATGGGCAAATCCATCTGAAATGTCCAAAACCTCAACCTCTTCTCCACGGGTTAAACTACCAATCTGTGAAGATGAAAGGGTTGGATAACGTCGCACTTTTAGGGACGTTCTTGCCGTGCATACATATGTTGTTGTTGAATAAGATGGTGCAACAGTCTCAACAGCCTGACTCGGCTTATATGTTTGCTGCGAATAATCACCAAAGATAATAAATCCTATGATAATAGCTATGGTTAGCAGAAAAGTCCATCCATTGTAGAAGATGTATCTTATTATTCCTAAGGCAATATTCCCCAAGAAAATAAAAATTCCAGCAACGATCAATACCGCATAGTAAACTATACCACCTAAAAAAATGCCTGCAACAATACCCCAAAGCCAACCGAGGGAGATTAGCCATGAGATAAACATGATGGCACCAATGGCACAGATAACAATGGCAATGAGTCCTGTTATGTTCTCAGAATACTCAGCGAACCAATTGCCAATACTCCTTATGAAGTTGTCAAATCTATCCCAAAGTCCCAAATCGCTACCATTTACGGAGGTGCTAGTATGATATGGGGCGGTGTTGATTGGGATTGGACGCGGTGAATTTCTAATAAGGCGTCCGTATTGATCAAATTGCGCCATCTTGCTTTTTCTTTGCGTATGGAACTTTTATGCTCGTTGTAACCTGTAAAGGATATTTAAACAGTTCTGCCTCTTCGCCTCCTATATCTGGATTGTTTGTGTTACATACCAGTGTATACTGGGTGAGATGTGGTAATAGACGCTGCGAATACCCTTGTGTATTGCGATTTAGTATGTCAAGTGCCAACTTAACTGCTATGATAGTAACATAATTAATGTCTGCTGAAATGCCAGGCTCAAAACTAACTTTCTCCAGATCCTCCTCTGTAGTGTAGAATCTACGGTTCTGTGTAACTCTCCCAGAGGTATAACCAATTGCAGCTAAAAAGTCTTCATAAGTTGGCATACCTTCTGGTAAGCAATAAAAAATTTCTCCAGCAAATGCCCGCTCCCAACAGCCTATAGACATAAACGCGCTCTTCGTTTTAAGTGAGAACCTGCTGGCATAAAGGTCTCCGTCTCGGTTATCGGCACCACCTATTACTATTGTATTTTCATTGCAGAAGTTTTTTATTTCGTCAATATCTACATCTTGAATAACACTATTTTTCTTGATGACCTGTGCATAAGGATTTATTTGTAAGATTCTGTCAGCAACAGCATCCGTTTTGTAACGTCCAACATCGTAGATTCCACATTGATGCCGACAGATGTTATGATAGCCGAAGATATCATTGTCGACAAGCATAAACCTTCCAACTCCGGCCTTTGCTAATTCCACAGCTACAAGACTGCCGACAGAACCACAACCAATAAATAGTGCTCCTTTGTCAAGCATAATAGATGATTCCAAAATGCCTGTATTCCTTGAAAAAACGTCAAGTTTCAGTGCATAGGTTTCAATTTTTATTTCGGTTAGACTTGAAACCTGAATGAGATGCAGATTGTCATCGTGCCAATATCCTATTATATCGTCTGAGTCCACAATGTTTTGAGCATTTGGAACAGAACTATAAAACTCATTGATAAATAATTTAGAGTCTGGCTCTATTACTGTTTCCTTATTTCTCAATCTGGTAATTACAGAAAGAGAATCGTCAACTTTTATAGTTTGAAACTTAATCATTTTCAAAACATATGGGGACAGTATCTCTTCAATATCAACATCATATACATGCCCTATGATATGCACATGTTTCTTATCTACGTGCGCATCCTCAGGAACAATGTTATACACATTTGTATTATTTATGAAATATCCCCTCAATTCCCCAACGAATCTTCCACATTTAGTTTCTGTGATATTCGTTGGTATCATAGCCCGTGGTTGGGGACGATGTTGTAGTTTTATCTTTCGTTCCATTTCCAAATAAGATTTTTAATCCTTTTTTTATTAAACTCCACCCATCTTCTGGTATTATATTATTGTCATCCTTTTCATCTGAACTTCCGTCATCACGACGCTCTGTATCTTGTTGTGATGTAGCCTGAACTTCATCAGAAGATATGATGCCACGTCGATTGAAACAAGGAAGATTGTCCGTGTCAGTATAATGGAGCTCCAAGTAACGCTCGGGAATAGTCTCACCATCATCCACATACCATTCGATGGCTTCGTAGTTGCCCCGTTGGTCAACATGATACATCGTTAAACGTAGTTGCGGGTCACAATTTACCAATGCAGAGATTGCTCCACAACTCATTGTTCGAGCAAACATGATGTTTGTTCCATCGTCTGTATTGGAAAAAACATCCATACTTCCTGGATGACGATGCCAAAGCCCTAAAACCCTAAGGTTGCCTTTATATTGCTTTGCAACAACATTAGAAAGGTATGTTACAAACTCCTCGTCATATTCAAAGTATGCCGTCTGGTGTATTGACTGATAGCCAGGCGGAATATTCTCAACCACAATCCAGGCACCATTATCAAGCACATACCCCAGCAGTATTCCGCCTGTTTCGATAGGATGCTTGTCTATAGTCTCTGTTACAATGGCGTTAAAAGCACGCTGGGAAAAAACTACATAAGGACTGCTTTCCATAGCTCAAATACCATCATGTTTATTGAAAAGGCTCTCATCAAGGTCTCCTGTCATAACGAGTTCAAGCGACATAAGCCATTTTACAGCCCATGTCAATGTCTGTACGGCTGTCGTTTGCACAGAGCCAATAGATATGTCTCCAGCTCTTGTAGTGCAAAGGTAGTCTCCACCATCTTCGTCACGTAGCAAATGATAAGGTCTATATCCCAATGCTTGAATAACGTTTTGAACGTCAGGTTCAATTAAATAGACATGTACAGAACTGCCCATTACAGCTTGAGGATGATTAGGGGTATACATTGCCATTACATCCCACGTAACGCCATCCAGAATGCCAGGCTTTAGTGTTCCTCGCCAATATAAACAACCATTATACCGACTGGAAGGATCGTCATAGACTTCCAATTTGAATTGAGGAAAAAAATGGTTCATTCCTTGCTTTTCGTCTTCCAACAATTGTGGGTCATATTGATACCATTGAGCGGCAAGCTTTCCCTTTTGAATTTTTAGAGCCTCTTGCTCTTTACCTGTGACATCACCACTTGAACCAACAGATACTTCACGTCCAGCGGCCAAGTCCTCTGCTAAACGCTTACGAGTGAGCTTTGAGGCATCAACCGCAAGTTTTCCCTTTTGAATCTTTAGAGCCTCTTGCTCTTTACCTGTGACATCACCACTTGAACCAACAGATACTTCACGTCCAGCGGCCAAGTCCTCTGCTAAACGCTTACGAGTAAGCTTTGAAGCATCAACTGCAAGCTTCCCTTTTTGAATTTTTAGAGCCTCTTGCTCTTTACCTGTGACATCGCCACTTGAGCCAACAGATACTTCACGTCCAGCGGCCAAGTCCTCTGCTAAACGCTTACGAGTAAGTTTTGAAGCATCAACTGCAAGCTTTCCCTTAGGAACAACCAATCTTGTGGAATCTGATACGTTGCTCATAATTCTCTTATTTATAACGCCTATCGATCTCCAGCTTCGGCTATTAATAAGGTTATTGCAACATATATGAAGAAAAAGCGTGAGATCCGTACTCGCTACTTATCTCACAATCCTGGCCTTCGAACTTGCCACCACGTTTAGATAAGCAACTTCGAAGCCCACGCCGATATGAATATAGTACCCCTAACAATCGATAGACATGGTGCATCGCTGGCTCCAACTATCGCGAAAGGGGATGCGTATAAACACATCCCGGGTCATCTACCATTGCAACATCTGCTACGTGGATTCCAAGTGTTCGAAGTTTGGATTGTAGCGATGAAGCGTTGAGTAAACGCCTTTCTACATAAAGTAGTGACTCTCTTCCCACCTCATTCGGCTTAATCATCAATGTTGTATCACCATTATCCGATTTTGCCGATGATGCCCGCCTCAGTTAGCGCCACCATTGCTGGTTCCTCTTTCCTTGGCACGGCGTAGGCTGTCTTGGCGATAAGACGAATCAGAACACGTCTGGGGTGTCAAATCTTCCAAAGACTATAAAGAGTCGGCAGCAAAGGTAGTGAAAAAAAGTCAAACAACTGCAAAATAGTTCGATTTTCTTTGATTTATTCACAATTTTTGCTTAACTTTTGCGCGTTTGGCCCCTCAAAACGCAAAAATCGACACAAAATCCTCGTCTGAATTGCAAAAAGAGACGTTCTTCTTGCTCAAAAATTCAATTTCTAGAATCCACCTGAAATGAAAATCTTTCAGAACTGGATTTTGACAATGCACCTTTATGGGTTTGTGAACTGATGGTTTATTATGGTGGCATTGGGGTAAAAACGTATTCAGCAAAACTCCTTCTTCAATCGTTGAATAGTGCTGATGCCTTTTCCCGTCAGCTTTGCCACATCCCTAATGGCATAACCTTTCTTCAAAAAGGAAATGGCCTCTTTATACTCTTCTTTCTTTTGGTCGACTGATTTCTTAGAGCCTGGCTTGCGCCCCAGCTTACCGCCTTTGGCGATATACTGCTTCCTTCCTGATTGCAAACGGAAGGTGATGTTATCTCTCTCCAGTTGCGCACAAGTGGAGAGCGTTGCCAACATGACAGGGGCAAACAGGGATGGCTTGCCGTCATCCCCAAGCAAATTGAACTGCTCCTTTTGGATATAGAGATTGATGCCACAGTCAATGAGTTCCTTGACAGAGGCAAGCACCTCAAACGCATTTCGACCCATCCTTGACAGTTCACTGACAAGAAGGGTGGAAATGCGGTTTTCTTTGCAATAGGTGATGGCTTCGCATAACACAGGGCGCTCTTCATTCTTCTTTGCGCCTGAGATATGCTCCTCAAAAATCTTTCGGACATCCATCTGCCTATACAAAGCATAGTCCAATAAGTCCTTGACCTGTCGTTCTGTGCTTTGCCGTTCCCCTGTACTGGAAACGCGAGCGTATATCACTGCTGTCTTATCACCCATTTTAATCAAAGATATTATTGAACACCAAAAGTGCTTGT
>Ga0129306_1000652_pt1 | contig 51109 bp, 44 predicted proteins | sample P827metagenome_FD_94438 | JGI IMG/M metagenome (GOLD analysis project Ga0129306, IMG submission 94438) | Capybara group fecal microbial communities from Wisconsin, USA - P827 metagenome | ecosystem: Host-associated > Mammals > Digestive system > Large intestine > Fecal | place: USA: Wisconsin... | reverse complement strand
TGTACGACTGGTTGATAGGCTGAGCGGCAACCACCGCAGACGAAGAAAAAGACGCCATTGCACTTGTGCAATATGGCGTCTTTTTCTTTGGATGCGCGGGGCTGGTGCGAAGCAACAGCCCCGTGAGCTTCGAAGAAGCGAACGGTGGTTGTCGCTCAGCCGATACAGCGGTGGAGAGAAAGTGGTGCGAAGCAACAGCCCCGTGAGCTTCGAAGAAGCGAACGGTGGTTGTCGCTCAGCCGATACTGTGGCTGGTCCTCCTTAAGGCATAGTAGTGTCGGTTCACACCGACTAGTATAACACATCAGAGAGGGTATAGAGTGTATATTTGAACTGCATGCCGATAACCACGCGATAAATTAAGTAAAATTGTGGTAGAAATTTAAGTAAAGACATGGTATTTTGAAATAAGCGATTTGTATGTACAAAAAAGTCATATGACATACTGACAATGGTCCGGGAAAGGAGAACGAATGGAAAAAACATATGATGTTGTCGCGTTGGGGGAATTGCTTATTGATATGACCATGAATGGAAAATCAGGACAAGGCAATGCTTTATATGAGGCGAATCCCGGCGGTGCGCCCTGTAATGTACTTGCCATGCTTAAGAAGCTGGGGCACAAAGTAGCCTTTATCGGTAAGGTCGGAGACGATATATTTGGACATGAACTCAAGGGCGTGCTTGATGAGGTTGGTATAGATTCCTTAGGACTTATCATAGATAAGGAGACGAGGACAACACTTGCTTTTGTCAAAACCTTTGAGGATGGTGACAGGGATTTTTCTTTCTATCGTAATCCGGGTGCCGATATGCTCCTTAAGAAGGAGGAGGTTGATACTGACCTTATAAAAACATGTCGGATATTCCATTTCGGTACACTTTCGATGACCCATGCAGGAGTCAGAGAAGCGACCCTCTATGCAATTGAAGAAGCGAAGAAGGCAGGAGCCCTTATATCCTTTGACCCTAATCTCCGGGAGCCCTTATGGAGGAGTCTTGAAGAAGCCCGGGATCAGGTCATGGAAGGGCTGAAGTACAGCGATATACTTAAGATATCGGATAATGAGATACAGTGGATTACCGGTAAGGATGACTATATTGAGGGCGTAGAATGGATATTTGAGAGATTTGACTTAAAACTCATGACTTTATCCCTCGGTAAGGAAGGCAGTATGGCCTTTTACAGGAAAGACCCTGATTCTGCATATATAAGAGTGCAAGCAGATCCGTTCCTCAGTAAGGATACTATAGAGACAACGGGTGCAGGTGATACCTTCGGAGGTTGCATATTGAGCTTTATCCTTAAGAAGGGACTTGATGATATTAAGGAAACTGACCTTAAGGAAATGCTTACGTATGCCAATGCAGCCGCTTCGATCATAACAACGCGAAGGGGCGCGCTCAGAGTTATGCCCACATCAGCGGAGGTGGAGGCTATGATATGAAATGCTTAACAGTTCCTGTTTCATTTTATTAATTAAATAAACCGATGTTTAAGTGATTTAAGTAAATTAAGCTCCGAGAGATCTGCTTTTCGGAGCTTTTTATTGTCCTGTTTTGGTGATTATAACCAAAAACAGACCGCGAAATTTGTACATTAGGTAAAAAATACCGCTAATCCAGCCTAATATATTGACTAAGTACAAGTAATAAATATACTATAAATTAAGTTAACTAACTTAACACGTTTTAAAACAAAGGAGGAAAAACATGAAAATGAAAAAGGTTTTGGCAATTTGCCTTGCTTCGGCAATGACTTTTTCGCTGGCAGCATGTGGCAGTGGGACGACAGGTGCTTCTGCTCCGGCAGCCGGGGAGACTGCGGCAGATGAGACAGATGCAGCAGGCGTAAAAGATGAAGACGTAAACAAGTCTGATGCTGCGGATGCAGCAGATGCGGGTAACATCCCCGCTTACACTCAGCTTGACCTTAGTCAATACGGTGATACCGAAGCAACGATCAAGTTCCTGCACCATAAGACAGACAGGGCGGAGGACGGAACCATGACTAAGATGGTAGAGGAGTTTAATAAGGAATTCCCTGGTATCAATGTTGAAATGGAAGCAATCACTGATTATGCTGAGGATTCACTTCTCAGACTCTCGACGGGTGACTGGGGTGATATAATGTTCATTCCGGCAGTTGATAAGGTGGATCTTCCGACCTATTTTATGCCGTTAGATAATCTTGATAATCTGTCGTCTGAACTCAACTTCGTTGATAACTGGGAGTATGAAGGCAACTGCTACGGAATCCCTTACATGGCAAACGCTCAGGGTATTCTTTACAACAAGGCAGTATTTGAAAAGGCAGGTATCAAGGAGCTGCCGAAGACACCTACCGAGTTCCTCGATGACCTTAAGCTCATCAAGGATAATACAGATGCGATCCCTCTTTACACTAACTATGCAGCAGGATGGACAATGGGCGCATGGGATGCTTATGTCGGCATAGTATCAAACGGGGATGATACCTTTATGCAGCAGAAGTTTGTTCATACAGCTGATCCATTCAAGGATCCCGGTGATGACACAGGCATTTACAATCTCTACAGGATCCTCTTCGACGCTGTAGCAGGCGGACTTATTGAAGATGACTACACGACCACGGACTGGGAGTCATGCAAGGGTATGCTCAACCGTGGTGAGATCGGAACAATGGTACTTGGTTCATGGGCTTATGCACAGATGCAGGAAGCAGGCGATACTCCCGAGAACGTAGGATACATGCCTTTCCCCATGACAGTAGGCGGTAAGCAGTATGTCAACGCAGGTGGAGATTACAACTACTGTATCAATGTTAATTCTTCGGACGAGAACAAGCTTGCATCGCTCATATTTGTTAAGTGGATGGTTGAGAAATCAGACTGGTGCTACAACGAAGGCGGATACACTGTAGTTAAGGGAGGAAAGAACCCTGATATGTATGCAGCATTTGATGGGTGCGAAGTTCTTTCGGATCAGCCGGCCAAGGCCGGAGAGGAGACTCTTCTTAATGACATGAACGCAGAGTCTGAGCTTTCCTTCAACGCAGGCGGAAATGACAAGGTTCAGAGGATCGTTGAAGCAGCTGCTACCGGATCGGAAACACTTGATGATATATTTGCCGACTGGACACAGAAGTGGAACGATGCTCAGGAAGAACTCGGAGTATCAGTGGATTACTGATTAAGCAGAATATCATAATTGTGCGCCGGCTGCAGGAGCAGCCGGCACACTAAAAAGAAAGCCGACAATGCTGATTTTGATGGTTTTACAGGAGAAGGTTAAATGAATGCATCGGTAAATATAGCCGTAAAAAAGAATAAGCGCACATTCAGAGAGTGGCTGGGAAGCAGAGATGGTCAGAAGGTACTTGTCTTGTTGGCATTTCTTATCGTTCCGCTGATCCTGCTGATGGTATTTACATATATCCCGTTTGCGGAAATGGTGAAGTTTTCCTTCTATAACATGAAATATATAGGAGCAAGGAAATTCGTAGGGTTGAAGAACTATATCAAAGTATTCTCGAGGAAGGATTGTTTCGGAGCCCTTAAGCTTTCTCTGTATTATATGGGCGGATCTGTGGTCCAGTTGTCTTTGGCGCTGTATCTTGCCACGATCCTAAGCTTTAAGGTTAAGGGCGGTGATCTCTTCAAGGGCTTTATGTTCTTTCCTTTTCTCATAAACGGTATAGCGATCGGCTTTATTTTCAAATTCTTCTATACCAGAGGTTTTGTATTTGATACGGTTCTTCAGTGGTGCGGGTTTCAGCTTGAAAACCTCCCATACTGGCTGAAAGACCGCAGCATAAATAATATATCTCTCGTTGGGACAAGTGTATGGAGGTATTTCGGACAGAATATGGTGCTTTTTATCGGTGCGATAATGTCTGTTGACAATGAGCTTTATGAGGCTGCGATGCTCGATGGTGCCAACAGATTCCAGCAGTTTAAACATATAATAATGCCGGGCATCAAGACCATTTTCGTTCTGAATGTCATTCTGTCAATATCGGGTTCATTAAGTGCCTTCGAACCTCCCTATGTAATTACCGACGGGGCCAACGGTACGGGAACATATTTTGTTGTGATGCATGAGATAGCCCATACCCAGCAGAAGGTAGGACTGGCTTCGGCTATGGCGGTGGTTCTGTTGTTGATAATCTTTACTGTAACGATCCTACAGAAGCTGTACTTTAAATATTTGTTCAAAGATGGAGCTGAATAGGAGGAGTCGAAGAAAATGAGTATTTCGGAAAAAATCGGTAGGTTTATAATAACTGCTCTTAAATATTTGTCGCTGGTGTTCTTCTCCTTTGTTGCGTTGCTCCCTGTTGTATCATGCGTGATCACTGCCTTTAAGACGGACGAAGAATACCAGAACACTAATGTTATGGTGCTTCCGCACAGCTGGCTTAATTTTGAGAATTTCATCAATGCATTTAACAAAGCCGGAATGGGTAAAGCCTTTGTAAATTCAACGATAATACTTGTATGTGTGCTCCTGTTTTCGACGATCATCGGAACACAACTGGCATATGTTCTTAACAGATTTACCTTTCCCGGTAATAAACTTATAAGAAATATGTTTCTGTTTGCATCCATGCTTCCCGGTGTGGCAATGCAGATCCCGGTTTATGAGATCATGTATAAGCTCCACTTTATCAATCAGCTTCCGGGATATATCATAGTTATGTGCGGAACAGATGTAATAGCGATATATATATATATTCAGTTTTTCGAGAACATAGATATATCGCTGGATGAATCGGCGATAGTGGACGGAGCTTCGTATTTTACGATCTTTTACAGGATCCATTTTCCGCTTCTTAAGCCTGCGATCGTGACTTCCTGCATCTTGAAGGGAGTAGGTACTTATAATGAGTATTACATGGCCAATATGTATCTGCAGGACAAGAAAAATCTTGCGACTGTGGCGACATCGCTGTATACGTTCGTGGGCCCGCTTGGCAGCAAGTACAACCTTATATGTGCAGGTGTTATAATATCTCTGCTGCCGGCCCTTATAGTATTTATCACCTGTCAGAAACAGATTTATTCGGGCTTAACGTCAGGAGCGGTTAAGGGATGAAAAATTATAATATAAGAGATGCCAAACTGAAAATACATGGCCGGATTGATAATACACTGAGTACTATACCATTGCTGTCCAACGGGCAGGGTATCGAGGCAAATGTGACGGGTACGCAGCTCTGGGCAGATGTAGAAGCAGATTATGAAGATTATGAACCATGGGCAGCGATAGAGGTGAACGGAGAACTTGTAAGCCGCTTCATGATCGACAGGGGAAGCCATCTGATATGCCTTTTCAGGGGAAGAGGGCAGGAAGGGGTCACCAGGGTTAAATTCTATCGTGAGTTACAGGCGATGAGCGAAGATAAGAAGACATGTATCGTGATACATGGCCTGTGGACTGACGGTGAGTTTCTGGATCCCCCTGAATATGATATCAAACTTGAATTTATAGGAGACAGCATAAGCTCCGGCGAAGGCACTTATGGTGCAAGGTCGGACTTTGACTGGATAGCATCATGTATGAGCTACAGTCGAACCTATATTAATCTTATAGGACACTCACTTAATGCAGAATGCCGTGTGATATCTCAGGGCGGATGGGGCGTGTTCTCCGGATGGGACAATGACAGGAGACATGCGATCCCGGGCATATATGAACAGGTTTGCGGGCTTGCAGCGGGTTCCGGAGACAAATACGGAGCAGGCAAGGCATATGATTTTGCCTCATGGGTGCCGGATGCGGTACTTATTAACTTAGGGACTAATGACCGCGAAGGATTTAATCAGCCTCCTTTTAAAGATCCCGATACGGGGGAGATATACAAGATGAATACGAACCCGGACGGTTCGTTTGCTGACGAAGATACAGAACTGATAAAGAGCGCAGTGGTTGATTTTCTCAAGATGATACGAAGGAATAATCCGGTGTCGCATATTATATGGCTTTATGGCATGCTTGGGTATGATCTGAGCCTTATACTTGCAGATGCGATCAATCGTTACAAGGCCGAAACAGCAGACGCTGATGTGGCATACCTTCAACTTCCGACGACGAATGAGAAAACAGTCGGTTCCAATGGACATCCGGGTTATGAGGCCCATAAGATTGCGGCAGAGATACTCGTTGATTATCTGAATGAGCATATTTGATCCCGTTGTGTCAATTAACGGTTCGGTTATCATATTCCCGGCTGTATATGATATCAAAGTTCCGTCAGTCAATAGCTTCAGACCTTGGAGGAAACATGAAAAGGATAGATAGAGACCAGAATTGGAAAATGCGTATCATAAATGGTACCGAAGAGACGGGAGGTTATATACCTGCCGTTGTACCGGGGTCTGTATACAATGACCTTATCGGTGCAGGCAGGATGGAGGATCCCTACTGGCGGGACAACGAAATGGAAGCCCTTGAACTTATGAAGAATGATTTTGAGTACAGGGGCTCTTTTAGTGTTGATATGACTGAACTTGCCGGTGCGGATGAAGCGATTCTCCGCTTCAACGGACTTGATACAATTGCGGATATATACCTTAATGACTTGTTGCTCGGAAGCGTGAATAATATGCATCGGGTATGGGAATTCCCTGTTAAGAGTATGCTTAAAGAGACCGGAAATGAGCTCGTGATCGTATTTCACTCGCCGGTTAAGTATATAGATGAGCAGTTTAAGAAAGATCCTGCTATTCTCGGAACGGAGGATGCAATGCGGGGTTTTCCCAAGATAAGAAAGGGACACTATATGTTCGGCTGGGACTGGGGTCCGAGACTGCCTGATGCCGGTATATGGAAGAGCGTTGAAGTATTTGCCCTTAAGAAGACAAGATTTGAGAGTGTTTATGTAAGGCAGGAGTTTAATGAAGATCTGACGGAGGCACGGCTTAAACTGGATGCGCGTGTGAAGACAGATGATCGTGTGAGTATTCTGGTTACGATATTTGATCCTGAAGGAAATAAACTGTACGATAAAGAGGATATATCATCGGATATAGTCATAAAGGATCCAGAGCTGTGGTGGCCAAACGGCCTGGGCGCACAACCGTTGTATACCCTGAGGGTAGAATTGGTTGACAGGGGAATCGGTTTGGAAAATGAAGACGCTGCTGTCCTTGATGAATGGGAGAGACGTATCGGTCTTCGTAAGATGGAAGTAAGCACGGTAAAAGACGAATACGGTTCGGAATTTGCTCATGTTGTAAACAACGTCAAGTTCTTTGCGATGGGAGCGGATTTTATCCCTGAGGATAATATTCTTTCCAGATGCAGCAGGGAAAGGACTTATGATCTTATGAACCAATGTGTGGCAGCTAATTTCAACTGCATCCGTGTATGGGGAGGAGGGCTTTATCCTTCGGATGATTTTTATGATGCCTGTGACGAGCTGGGACTTGTTGTGTGGCAGGATTTAATGTTTGCCTGTGCCAATTACAGGCTGACGAGTGATTTCGAAGATAATATACTGGCAGAGATTAAGGATAATATACGCAGGCTCCGCCATCACGCAAGCCTTGGTTTGTGGTGTGGCAATAATGAGATGGAGATGTTTGTTGACAAAGGCGAGTGGGGGGCTGAGAATGAGATAAAGAGCGATTACGTTAAGATGTATGAATACCTCTTTCCGAGGCTCTTAAAGGAAGAGGACCCTGACAGGTTTTACTGGCCTGCGTCGCCATCATGTGGTGGCGGGTTTGACGATCCCAATTCACCGGACAGAGGAGATGTGCACTACTGGGAAGTATGGCACGGGAACAAACCCTTTACCGAGTACAGGAAGTTCTATTTCAGGTATTTATCCGAATTCGGTTTCCAGTCCTTCCCATCAATAAGGACTGTTGAGGCATTTACAGAACCCTCGGACAGGAATGTGTTTTCTTATGTCATGGAAAAGCACCAAAGGAATGCTTCGGCCAACGGGAAGATCATGAACTATATGGAGCAGACTTTCCTTTATCCCACCGGTCTTGACACGCTCATATATGCTTCGCAGCTTCTTCAGGCAGAGGCGATAAGGTACGGGGTTGAGCATTTCAGGAGAAACAGGGGCCGATGCATGGGAACCGTCTACTGGCAGCTTAATGATTGCTGGCCGGTGGCTTCATGGTCATCGATCGATTATTACGGAAGATGGAAGGCCTTGCATTATTATGCAAAGAGGTTTTTTGCGCCCTTCATGATCTCGTGCGAAGAAGAAGGCCTTCTCACACAGACGATGAATACCAATGCCGAGCCCTTTGAGGTTAAGAAGTCGATCCGCCTTAATGTTGCCAACGAATCGATATGTACAAGAAAAGGAACCGTTAAATGGCAGTTAAGATCTGCTGATGCCTCTGTGATAAGGGAAGAGACAGAAGATGTATGCCTTGATGCATTATCGGTAAAGTGGTTGGATCTTAAGGAACTCCCGGAAGCCGGGTTATATGACAACTATGTTAGCTATCAGCTTATCGAAGATGAAAAGACAGTGTCTCAGGGTTCTGTCCTCTTTTGCCCGCCCAAGCATTTTCAATTTAAAGACCCCGGGCTTACAGTTAGGCTTGATGGGGATGAGATCGTCGTATCGGCGGAGGCATATGCCAAAAGCGTGGAGATAAGAAATGAGAATGATGACCTTATACTGTCGGATAATTTCTTTGATTTAAACGGTGGTGAGAGAAGGGTTAAGATCATAAAGGGTGAACCGGCAGGATTGTCGGTCAGAAGTGTATATAACATCAGGTAAAACGGGATAGAGAGCGTACCAAAAGAGTTATTTCCCGATTTATCTCGGAGGATACATATGAAAAAAAAGTACATGATCAACACACAGGAGAATAGGGATTTCCTAAAGGACCGGGCTCAGGCTCTGCTTGATTTCGGAAGGAAGTTCCCGTCGCCCGGCGGAGCAAGCTACTATCTTGGCGATGACGGGACTCCGTGGCCTGACAGGAACAGGGAAACATGGATAACCTGCCGCATGGCACATGTATACTCGATCGGTTCCATGATGGGCGATAAGGGGAGCTTGGAGCTTGCTTCAGCGGCAGTACGCGGACTGTCGGGTGAACTTAAGGATAAGGAAAACAGTGGATGGTATGCAGGTCTTACACCCGATGATAGGATAGTTCCGGATAAGCAGTGTTACGCTCATGCCTTTGTTATCCTTGCAGCTTCAAGCGCACTTCTTGCAGGCGTATACGGTGCAGATGACCTGCTTGAGGACGCACTTCGTCTCTATGATGATAAGTTCTGGGATGAAAATGAAGGACTCTCTTATGATACATGGAACACGGAATTCACGTTTCTAGATCCATACAGGGGCATTAATGCCAATATGCACACGGTCGAAGCCTTTCTTGCTGTGGCAGATTCTCTTGATGAGAGCAGAAGTGATAAATACAGGATACGAGCCGGGAGGATCATTGATCATGTCATAGAATGGGCAAAGGAGAACAAATACAGGATCCCGGAACACTTTACATCTGACTGGAAGCCTGATCTTGAACTTAATAAGGACAGGCCCGATGATCCGTTTAAGCCGTATGGTGCGACACCAGGTCACGGAATAGAGTGGGCAAGGCTTATCTGTCAGTGGGCAGGATCATCAGGTGCCATATCCGAGACCGACAGGCAGGAGTATTATAAGCATGCCTGCAACCTCTATGACAGGGCTGTATCCGATGCATGGAATGCAGACGGGGCTCCGGGCATTGTATACACGACTGATTGGAACGGTAAGCCTGTCGTCCGTGACAGGATGCACTGGACGCTGGCCGAGGCGATAAATACGTCAGCAGTTCTTTACCGTATCACGGGTGATGAGAGATACGCCGATGATTATGCCGGCTTTATGGAATACCTTGATACAACCGTACTCGATCATAAGACAGGCTCATGGTATCACCAGCTTGATGAACATAATCAATTAAAAGGCACTGTGTGGCCCGGGAAATCAGATCTTTACCATGCCTTCCAGGCCATGCTGATCCCCTACAGTGAAATGTATGTATCGATAGCGCGGGCAGTATATGACAACAGTGTACAATAATGGAGGAAAACCATGATGATCAAAGAAATGAAGAGAGAGATGCTGTCTCATCTAAGAAGAGAGATCGCTCCTTTTTGGCTGGGACTTATCGACAGGGAGTACGGAGGGTTCTACGGCCTGTTGACCTATGATCTGAGGCTTGACAAGAAGGCTGTTAAGGGATGCATTCTTAACAGCCGTATATTATGGTTTTTTTCAAATCTGATCCTGCTTGAGAGAGATGGGACAGGAGTAAGACCGGGCAGTAATACGGATATAGAGAAGGCGTGCATTCAAGCGTATGATTTTCTGAAAAAGGCTTTTCTTGATGAGAAAAACGGGGGAGTATACTGGTCGGTCACGTATGACGGAAATCCGGTCGATGATACGAAACATACTTATAATCAGGCATTTGCCATATATGCACTTTCCTCGTATTTTGATGCGTCGAAAGATAAGGAAGCACTTAAACTTGCATATGACCTGCGAAGGATCGTTGAGAAGAAATGCCGCGACAGGGATGGCTACCTTGAGGCTTTCAGTGTAGATTTTGAGCCGGCAGGTAACGAGAAATTGTCTGAGAACGGAGTGGAGGCATACAGGACCATGAATACCCTGCTCCATGTGTATGAGGCATATACGGAGTATCTTCGAGTGATCAATAAGGAACTGTCCCGGCTATCGGACGCAGCATCAGGTGGCAGGACAGAAGCTTTTGATGAGCCGGGCGAAGATAGTATTTTCAGCTTTAACCTGATAAAAGAGAAGGAAGAAGTAGAAGATGACATCCGCTTTATCCTGGATATCATTGCGGAAAAAATATACAACCCGGTACTTAAGAGACAGGAGGTCTTCTTTGATAAAGATTACAACACGCTCATAGATCTTCATTCCTATGGACATGATATTGAGGCTTCGTGGCTTGTGGACAGAGGCCTTGATATTCTGAATGATACCACGTATAAGGAGAAGATACGTCCCATAAATGACGCGCTTGCCAAGCATATATACGAGAGGGCCTATGTCGATCATTCGCTTTTGAATGAATGTGAGAAAGGTTTGGATAATGAGACCCGAGTATGGTGGGTTCAGGCAGAAGGAGTACTCGGATTCCTGAATGCGGCTTCGAAGTGCAGGACTGCTGGGGATGAAGAAGTTGCACGCAGATACGAGCAGGCAGCATTGGATATATGGGGATACATAAAGGATAATATGATAGACAAAAGGGCAGGTTCTGAGTGGTATTCTCAGGTGGATAAGAACGGTGATCCGGATCCTTCGAAAGACATAGTTGAGCCCTGGAAGTGTCCTTATCATAACGGACGGATGTGTATCTACAGTCAGTCCATGATCTGAAAAAGAGGAACTGTAAATGAAAAATGTGGGAAACGCGGATAACATAATCGATGTGATGAAGAGGGCTGCACAGGGTGAGCAGATAACGATCGGCTTCATAGGCGGTTCGATCACTCAGGGCGCGGTGGTAAGTGATGAGGCTCTCTGCTACGCAGCAAGAGTATTCAAATGGTGGAAAGACAGTTTCCCTGCGGCAAAGGTCAGATATATAAATGCAGGCATCGGCGCGACCACATCGCAATTCGGAGCAGCAAGAGTCTCAGATGATCTGCTTAAGTATGAACCGGATTTCGTTATCGTTGAATACAGCGTAAATGACAATGACGATGAGTTGGATGATCCATCCCACGATCCCGACAACAACAGGTCAAGTGACAGGAGAGAGTTGTTCAGGGAAACCTACGAGGGCCTTATACGCAGGATCCTTTCACATAAGAACAGATCTCACAAAGTGCCGGCAATCCTCATAGTTCATTCGGTTAAATACGATAACGGCAATAGTTTTGAGGATGTTCACGCAGAGATTGGCAGACATTACGGGATCCCATGTATTAGCATGAAAGAGAATATATATGACAAGCTCACGGGAACCGGGGACAGAAGCATGCTCCTGCCTGACGGAAAGAAGATAAGTATAAACAGCATAACTGAAGATATGCTCCATCCGAACGATCTGGGTCACGCGATCGTTGCAGGTTATATAACGGATTACCTTAATGAACTTAAGACAAAAGCAGACAACCCGGAATACGAAGATGCAGGCAGGTTCAGAGAAGACTATGACGAAAGCGAGAAGGCAAAGGGAATACATCTGCCGGCTGCCCTGACTCTTAATATGTATGAGGATGTCATGAGATACAACAGGCTGAATGCATCCCCTGTACTTAACGGATTTACCGAAGATGATTCATCTATGATGAAGCCATTTGATATTAATACAGACTATGACAGGGAAGGTGATGGTACGACTGTGAATGACGATCCCGTTCTTTCAAGTGAGGTCAGGGATGTGTTTAAGAACGGATGGCGCGCATCAAAGGAGGGTTACTCCGTAATCTTTGAATTCACCGGCAGCGAACTGGCTCTGATGTACCGAAGAACGGTCAACAAGCCTGCACCGGTGGCATATGCTGTCATAGACGGTGATGAAGAAAACGGTATAAGGCTTGATGGGAACTTTGATGAGGATTGGGGTGACAAGGCCTGTATGGTTACGCTTATGCATCATGGAAGGATATGCGAGAACGGAAATTCTGAATCTGCAAACAGAGATGAGAAAAGACATAAACTGACCGTAACGATCGGGGAAGCAGAGAATTGTGTAAGCGATTTTTACCTGATCAATTTAGTAGGGAAGTTGTGTGGACTTTCATGAAAAGCAAGCCTGATAAGGAGGGTGGAATGAGGCAGAAGCCGGTTAACAAGAACGCAACGAAGAATGCAGTGAAACTGCTTGATTATCTGTGCGAAACAGCAGGAAGGTCGATAATCACCGGACAGCATACGCAGACTAATCAAATGGAAGAGATCACATATATTTATGAGAAGACAGGGAAGCTTCCGAAACTGAGAGGATTTGAACTATTATCATATTCACCAAACATAAATTATGATGATGCATCATATGAATGCCTTAAGGAGATATACGATAATCGCGGAACCCTGAATACTGCACTTGAGTGGGCCCGGACAACAGATGGGATACTTACATTTTCGTTTCATTGGTATTCTCCGCTGGGTGGACGGGATAAGAGTTTTTACGCAGCAAATACGGAATTTGATGCCGGAAGGGTACTTATAGAGGGAACTCCCGAAAGGAAAGCTTTCTTCCGTGATATGGATGTTATCGCAGACTTGCTTAAGCCCTTTTACGAAAATGATATAGCTGTACTGTGGAGGCCGTTTCATGAGTCGGATGGCGACTGGTTCTGGTGGGGAGCGAAAGGGCCTGAGACGGCCGGAGAACTGTATAAGCTGATGTTTGATTATTATACGGGGAAGCACAGGCTTGATAATCTGCTCTGGGTATGGAATTGCGCTCTTCCGGAGGGATACCCCGGGGATGAGTATGTGGATGTAATATCTGTTGACATCTATTCGGAGGAATACAGGACAACCGATTATGCGGCGGAATATGATAAGCTTATAAGAAACACATCGGATAAGAAGGTGGCTGCATTGGCGGAAGTGGGATATCTTCCTGATATTGATCTTCTGGAAAGATCACACGTGCCGTGGGCCTACTATATGACATGGTCAAAGGAATTCATCATAGGAGAGAAATATAACCCGGTGGGAAACCTGAGAAGGATGTACGCCAGCAGCTATGCCATATGTGAAAAGGTAAATTAAGTAAAAACATAATTGCAGAGAAATTAGCTAAATGAATAAATTTAGCTAAAAAACATGGATAAGGTTACTAATACGTGCTAATATGGAGCGTAGAACAGAGCGGAATCGCCCGGAGTACCTGCAGGGCGGGAACAGACCAGGAGAGTATGAGATGATCAGAAAAAGCGTTACCATGGGGGATGTAGCAAGAGAACTTGGAGTCAGTACGGTATCAGTATCCAAGGCACTTACGGGCAAGGAGGGCGTCTCTGAGGCTGTCCGTGAAATGATCATTAAAAAAGCGGATGAGATGGGGTACCGATATACCGGAAGTAAGAAGGATAATTCCGGGGAGAAGCATAACATAGGTATCTTTGTAAGTGAGCGCTTCATAGCCAGGGACGCATATTACAGCCGTCTGTATGAGAAGACGATGTTGATGTTGTCGGAACAAAAGCAGATGGGCATGCTGGAGATAATCAGGCGGGAGATGGAAAAGGAATGTCAGGCGCCCGCACTTATCAGCTCCGGCCAGGTAGAAGGAGCCATAATACTTGGCCAGATGTCAAAGGAGTATCTTAGAATATTCAAGGACTGTGAGATCCCGCTGCTTTTTATGGATTTCTATGATGAGGAGGTTTTTGAGGACTCAGTCATAAGTGACAGTGTATTCGGTTCAGATATTCTGACCAATTATCTTATAAAAAAGGGGCATAAAAGGATAGCGTTTGTCGGAAGCATCACAAGCACCAGCAGCATAATGGACAGATACATAGGTTATTATCGTGCCATGTTAAGCGCCGGACTTGAAATAAAGAATGAATGGCGTATTGAAGACAGGGATGATGAAGGTGAAAGGATCAGATTCGATCTGCCGGAGGATATGCCTACAGCTTTTGTTTGCAATTCCGATGCCACAGCATTTGATCTGGTGAAGAGGCTTCAGAAGGATGGATTGCGCGTGCCAGAGGATGTTTCGGTTGTGGCGTTCGATAATTTTATATATGCGGAGATGAGTTCGCCCAAGATCACAACCTATGGTGTTGATACCGATCTCTTGGCCAGAACGGCTATAAGGATAATCCTGGACAAACTTGCTGATCCTGCATATTCAGTCGGGAGGGTGCTCGTGGCAGGAACACTTATAGAAAGAAAATCAGTTATGCCGCTTCAGGAGTGAAGGCAGCGACTTACATATGTAACAAACGGATTGAAGAATCGTCCATTTTTTTCAGAAGGAGAAAACAAATGGGAATAAGATTTATGGAGAAGGAGAAGCTCTTTAAGCTGGATACACCGGGGTCTTCCTACGTGTGTGCGGTGGTTGAGGGATTTCTCCTTCATGTTTACTATGGGAAAACGATAAGTGATGATGACGTAAGATACCTTGCCCGTATTTACGAGAGACCCTTTACGCCGTCCGTGAATAACAGAGACAGGGGCAGTTTCCTGGACACAGCATTTTTTGAGCATCCGACCGAGGGTGTCGGTGACGGAAGAAGCGGCTGTTTAAGGATTGAAACAGAGGCCGGTCACCAGGGATGTGAGCTTAGTTATGCAAAACACATGATTTATAAAGGCAAGAGCGGACTACAGGGACTTCCGTCGACCTATGGTGATGAAAATGACAGTGAAACACTTGAAATAGAACTGAAAGACGAGATCACAGGACTGGTCACAACTATTTCATATTCAGTATATGATGGCATTGATGCGATCGTCAGAAGTGTCAGGTACGATAATACCGGTAAGGGAGACCTCTATCTTCGTACGGCATTATCACTGTGCCTTGACATGGACTGTAATGACCATGAGCTTATCACTCTTCACGGAAGTTGGGCAAGGGAGCGGCATATAGACAGAAGCCCCATAGGATACGGAAGACATGAGGTAAGCTCGATTCGTGGGGAGAGCTCACATCAGATGCACCCATTTATGGCAGTGGCAGGAAGAAACACCACACAGACACAGGGAGAGGTGTATGGTTTCAGCTTTATATACTCCGGGAATTTTACAGCCGGTGTTGAGAGGACACAGCATAACAGCTTAAGGTGTCTCATGGGTATAAACCCGACAGGTTTTAGCTGGAAGCTGGAAAAAGGAGGATCATTTAGCGCACCCGAAGCAGTTATAGTGTACTCAGGCAGCGGAATCGGTCATATGAGCCGAACCTTCCATAAACTGTACCGTGATCACCTTATATGCGGAGCCTGCAGGAACAATAAATATAAGGAGGCTCCAAGGCCGATTCTTATAAATAACTGGGAGGCTACCTATTTTGATTTTGATACGGATAAGCTTATCTCCATAGCAGATGAAGCAGCTAAGAGCGGGATCGAGATGCTGGTCATGGACGATGGATGGTTTGGCAACAGAAGCTCCGACAACATGGGACTCGGAGACTGGTTTGTTAATGAGGATAAGATAAAGGGAGGGCTTAAGTATCTGGTTGATGAGGTGAACAAGCGAGGACTTAAGTTCGGTATCTGGATGGAGCCTGAGATGATATCGCCTGATTCCGACCTATACCGCGAGCATCCGGATTGGGCGATCGCGATACCGGGACGGACAGCTACCCTTATAAGGAATCAGTATGTACTTGATTTGTCGCGAAAAGAGATCGTGGATGAGATTTATTCGCGGATAAAGGCCGTGCTGTCGAGTGCCAATATTGAGTATGTTAAATGGGACATGAACCGCGGGCTTTGTGATATCGGATCTTATGCTCTTACAGGTGACAGACAGGGGGAACTATTTCACAGATATATGCTGGGTGTATATAAGCTGCAGCAAATGCTTCTTGATGACTTTCCTGATCTGCTCCTTGAGAACTGTTCGGGCGGGGGTGCGAGGTTTGATCCCGGCATGCTCTATTACAGCCCGCAGATCTGGTGCTCGGATGATACGGATGCCATTGAGAGGCTTGCCATACAGGAGGGTACAGCGATCGTATATCCGCTATCAAGCATGGGAGCCCATATAAGTGACTGTCCTAACCATACAGTGGGACGTATCACGCCCTTTGAGACAAGAGGATATGTCGCACTGGCAGGGACCTTCGGATATGAGCTTGACATCACGGCGATACCGAAGGAAGACCGAGATCAGATTCCCGGACAGGTTGAGATGTATCATAAGTATAACAGCCTTGTAAGGACCGGAGATTATTACAGGATATCATCATATCGGGAGAACGGATATAACGACTGCTGGATGGTGGTCTCTCAGGATAAGTCACGTGCACTCATCACATATATCAAGGTCCTGTCCCGCCCGAACAACAGGAGCGTTCTGATAAAGCCGCAGGGACTTGATCCTGATGCAGAATATCGCATAACATGTGATAAGAGAGTGCTTGGAATAGAATATCCGTCGATCAAGCCGTTTAGCTTTGACGATCTTAGCGGGGAGGCTGTCGCTGAGTCACCCGAATCGGAAGCTTTAAACGTATCCCGTGGATTTATCCTTCATGGTGATACGATAATGAATGCAGGACTTCTGATAAATGAAGATTCTCCTGATATGAATGGGGATTTCAAAGGAGTATTGATCGAACTTGAAATACTGTAGGTGATGCTACACTAAAAGTGGAAACGGAACGGTAGAAAAAACGGATAATGAAAAATAGTGAAAAAATAGTGAAATTTTAATGGGAGTTCCGGAGACGTTCTGCTATAATATCACCGAGGTGATTGGAAGATGATCAAAGTAGCTTTGACAAACGAGATTTTAAAATACATAACCGAGATTGATAAAAACAGATACAAGGTTTCCTCTGTGAAATTGCCGAGATCTGTGGCAAGCAAATTGCGTAAGAATTCAAAGAAGAAAAGTTCCTATGCATCAAATAAGATAGAAGGGAATCCACTCTCTGAAAAGCAGGTTGATGAGGTTATAGAGCGGGATGAAAGAAAGCACTTTTTAAAGCCGGAGCAGGAAGTGCGCAATTATTTTCTGGCGCTGAATTATTTGGAGGAGAAGGTAAAAAAGAAAGAACTATTTTCAAAGAAACTGATATTAGATGTTCAGAAATATGCCCTGAAGGGAGCATCTAAGGGGAAAATCGGACTAAGAGGAGCTATGCCTCCGGGCGTGCTGTATGCCGTATATGATTCCCGGACCGGGAATCCTGATTATATTCCACCGGAGTACCCCGATATACCGGATCTATTGGATGAATTGGTCGAGTATGTAAATACTACTGATGATCACCCATTGATAGTTGCGGCGGTTGTACATTATCAGTTGGTTACGATACATCCGTTTGAAGACGGAAATGGTCGAACCGCACGTTTGCTTTCGGGATACATTTTGGATATCAACGGATATGGATTTAATGGTATCGGTTCATTAGAGGAATACTTCGCATATGACATTAACGAGTACTACGAATCGATACAGATGGGACTGCCTGCCCTTTATTACTCCGGAAGAAATAATCCACCACATCCGGAAGTGTGGGTGAATTACTTCCTTCGCATGGTGCTGTTATATTCTAATAAGATTTGTGAACTGTCAGAAAGTTCCAGTGAGAATGAAATAAGCGGAAGCTTATCATACTTAAAGGGCAAGGAGAAGGAACTGCTTCTGTTTTTGATAAAGAATTATAAAAGAGAGTTTACTCCGATCGAAGTCAGTCGTGAAATCGGTGTGACAAACAAAACGATAATAAACAGATTATCAGTATTGGTAAAAAATGGTTTTGTGGAACCACTGATGGTTAATCAACGTATCAGATCCTATGAACTAAGTGATTTTACGAGGGATAATGAAAAAACGATAAAGAAAATGATTTCATAACTTATTTCAGCAGAATCATTATAATGACCTCACTTAATCTGTAAGCCGGTGGAGGATTGATTTCAACAGTGAATAAAACAAGCGCAAGCATCTTATTAATATTTGTGTTTATGGCAAGGGGAACATCGTTCCTTTTTTCAAAGACACTTATGCATGATATGTCACCGATGAGTATATTGGCAGTCAGATTTATACTGGCGTTCTTGGTTCTGGCCGTCATATTCTGCAAAAAGCTTCTTGCAATTGACAGAAAATGTTTTATGAACGGTGTGATACTCGGAACCCTGTATACGATATGCATGATATTTGAAATGTACGGGCTCCGCTTAACAGATACGGGAGTGAGTTCGTTGATCGAGAATATGGCAATTGTCCTCGTGCCAATATATGTGGCAGTCTTAACCGGAACTTTGCCAAAGAGAAAGACGATGGTCTGTGCCGTTACGGCGGTTATAGGTGTTGGCTTTTTATCGCTTGACCAGGGAAGAAACACAGGTGGGGGCCTGGGAATCATTTTAATAATTCTTGCAGCAATGACATATGCAGTATGTATATTGTATACGGAGAGAATCAGCAGCGGGTCTGATCCCATAACAGTAGGGATGATACAACTCGGCACCATGGGATTGCTGAGCCTTATAGCCGCTTTCTTTACGGGAGGAGTTGCTCTGCCAAGTGACTCATCTCAGTGGGGAATGATGTTGATCCTTGTTTTGCTCTGCAGCTGTTTTGGATTTGCATTTCAACCACTCGGACAGAAATATCTTAAGGCGGAGAGTGCTGCTGTCCTGACAGTTGTAAACCCATTAACCGCGAGCATTCTTGGCATTGCAGCAGCCGGAGAAACTCTTACCGGATTCAAACTGATAGGTTACGTTTTGATCTTGACGGCTTTGCTCTTTTATAATATGAAAAGCTTTGAGGTGTTGCAAAATAACTTGCATGAGACAGAGATTTAGGGGGGATAGAACATGCCTAAAGGAAAAAATCAAAAACTCAAACTGTATTATTTATACCGTATCCTCTTGGAGAAGACGGATGACGAACACATGATAACCATGTCGGAGATCCAGAAGTCGCTCGAGGCCTATGATGTCACTGCCGACAGGAAGAGCTTGTATGATGATCTCGAACAGCTCTCAGTCCTCGGAGTGGATGTGATAGGCGAGAAGGTCGGGCGCAACTATTTCTACCATGTGGGCAGCAAGCAGTTTGAGATTGCGGAACTCAAGCTTCTTGTGGATGCGATACAGTCATCCAAGTTCATCACGGAGAATAAATCCAATGCATTGATCAAGAAGCTCACCGGTATGGCCAGCAAGTATGAGGCGGCTCAGCTTAAGAGACAGGTGATGGTCCGGGGCAGAGTCAAGAACATGAACGAGTCCATCTACTATACAGTGGACGATGTGCACCGCGCGATTGCCGAGGATAAGCAGATACAGTTCAGATACATGAGATGGGATGAGAGCAAGAGGCTCGTTCCCCGTAAGGATGAGCCTTACGTAGCGAGTCCGTGGGCGCTTACATGGGATGATGAGAACTACTACATGATAGCCTATGATGAGGAGGCTGATAAGATCAAGCACTTCCGTGTGGACAAGCTTAAGGACATCGAGGTTCTCGATCATAAGCGCATGGGCCGCAGGAACTTCATCGATTTTGATCTGGCAAGGTATGCCAAGATGAGTTTCGGGATGTTCGGCGGAGAGGAGACCAGAGTCAGGATCGCCTTTGCCAATGATATGGTGGGCGTCTTCATAGACAGATTCGGTAAAGACATAACGATACAGCTGTCGGATACTAAGGGCTGGTCTGAGATAAGCGTGGATGTGGCATTGAGCGATCAGTTCCTCGGATGGATATTCGCTCTGGGCAACAATGTAAAGATCGTGGGCCCGGAATCGGTCGCAGAGCGCTTCGAATCGGAACTTGCCGACAGGCTTAAACTCTACAGGTAGGAGATGTGCATACGGCAGAGGTTACGTCAGAGGATATGGGAGGCAATGAAAAAAGCAAGGGAACTCCCGCTTAGCGCAGGACCGACCGTCTCTACCGCCGGCACGGACACATCCACCACTTGCTTAAGCTCTTGTCGTAATACAGCATGATCTCAAGGATCCTGCCGAAGTCAAGGATGCGGCAGGCGATGACCACGAAGTTGCAGCGCTGATAGCCGGCATCGGGCAGGCGGAAGAGTTCGGAATTGTTGAGTATCCGATAACCCTTGATGGTATATTCATGAACGGAGCCGTCTCCGTCGGCGAACTTAAGGCGCAGAGGCACTATGGTGCCGTCGCCTTTCATCTCGCATATCACATCAATATTGTCGAATCGCTCCTTAGTATTGCTCATAATGTCTCCTCGGGCAGCCTTCGGCCATCGATCGGCCGCATAAGCAGCCGCTTAAGCCATCGGTTCCCTTGTACGGGCATTATAGAACAAATGTTCCCATTTGTAAATCGAACAAATCATAAAATTTCCCAAGCATTTTTCCCGCCAAAACTTTGAGTCCCCGGGGCGACCACCGGAAAATGGGCAGAAAGATGGCGCAGCCGGGACACAGGTATGTTTGGGAAATGGTTCATAATGGCATGTTTCGAGTTATGTAACCCGAGCTCAACCTATATGATCAGATAAACTACGGAACTAAAGCTCTAAAACGGCAATAGTTCCGTAGTTTCTTGGTAGAAAAGGGTGGTAAAAGACGCGAGGAGGCACGCAATGCATCGAAATGCCGGGAGAATAGGTTGACATAACTGATAGACAACCCGAATAATTACGGAACTATTGCCACAAACCCCCGATAGTTCCGTAACGCTGCTCCAGAACGCCGCTTCGTAATGCTATTTCGTAACGTTGCTCCGTAAAGCTGTTCCAGAACGCCGCTTCGTAATGCTATTTCGTAACACTGCTCCGAATAGCTGTTCCATAATCCCGCCGACCGGCCATGACTATCAGGTCGTCCATCTGGTGGGAGAGGAATAAGGCGGTAGAGGAATAAAACGCCGTCGACTGACCCTGCAGAGGCTCGAAGTCTATGCGGCCCCGGGGCGACCACCGGGGACATTGCAAAAATCCTCTGTCAATAACTTTGCCGACACCTAAATGTGTGGTATTCTATAATGGAGAGGCGGAGGAGAACGAGCGGTATGAAATTCGCCTGTCTGAGGCATTTGCCAATAAGGAAGTTGAGGCAGATGCGGAATTGGTCGTGCATGTGTACAACGTCAATGCCGGACACAATGAAGATCTCATGAACAAGTGTAGGACTCTGTACGGTTATTCGATTCTCATGGATAAGATAACAAGATACAAGAATACCATGAGTCTCAAGGCCTCCATAGAGACGGCAATTGAAGAGTGTATTAATGAAGATATCTTGAGAGGTTATCTTATGAAGCACAGAAACGAAGTATTAGGCTCATTACTCACCGACTTCGATCAGAAGAAATATGAGCGAACAATATATGAAGACGGCGTACTTGCCGGTACAGAGCAAGGGATTGCTATCGGTACGGAGCAAGGGATTAAGCAAAGTATAGAAAACCTGGCTGCGCATTATATGTCAGAAGACCCTGCGCTATCCGAAACAGAGGCGCTTGATAAGGCCAAGAGCATCTTGTGCACAGCTGAACCGGTGTAAGTTGAACGCGACGATTTCTCCCGATGCTGACATTTGTCGGCATCGGGATTTTTTCAGAATAGTTCACTAAGAAGCCACCCCTGTGTATGCACATCCAGCCTTAAGATCAAGACGTCTGATATAGTGGACAAATTCATCACGTCGACCGGCTATGACTACCAGGTCGCCCATCTGGTGGGAGAGGAATAAAACGCCGGCGACTGACCCTGCAGAAGCTCGAAGTCTATGCGGCCTCGGGGCGACCACCGGAAAATGGGCAGAAAAATGGCACAGCCCCTGCGCTCCGAGTCCCCGCACCGCCGGGGCGAATCGTTACAATCTTTACTTTTACATCCATATCCCGCAGGTCTACGCCTTTTATTTCGTCACGACATGTTGTAGAATGATATACATGGAGGAACCCCTTTTATGAAGACTATTACTATTGAGCGAATATTATCAAGAATAACGTTTCTTGCAGCAGCAGGAGTAATGCTTAGTCTGCTATATAAGGCAGATGCCAACGCCGCAACATTAAGTGTATTTGTTGAGCCCGAAGAGTCCGGCAACGTTAGCGTAAGTGTTAACGGCGATGAATCAGTTCCGGTTCGTTGTATTAGGATCAAGACCAATATCGATCTGAGAGATGTGCGAATCAATGGATTTAAGTACAATACGCTTGACCTCGAATCACGTATTATGGTTCCGGGAAGAGATCAGCTTATTATAGATACATATACAGAATTCGTTAAGAACAAATCAACAGTCGTATTCTGCACTTCAGTAAAACATGCCGAAAACGTAGCCGGGCTTTTTGTAGAGAACGGAATAGAGGCAAGAAGCGTATCCGGAAGTACTCCGAAATATGAGAGGAAAAGGATACTTGATGACTATGAGCAGGGAAGGATACCTGTCCTTTGTGCCTGCGATCTGCTTAATGAAGGTTGGGACAGTCCGCATACCGAGGTATTGTTTATGGCAAGACCTACAATGTCAAAAACCATATACATGCAGCAGCTTGGACGCGGTATGAGGACCTGTGAAGGGAAAGAGCAATTGATGGTATTTGACTTTGTTGATAATGCAAATGCCTTCAACTGCCCGTATTCTATTCACAGACTTTTTAATATAGAAAACTATGTTCCGGGAGGAATGGTTGTTGGCAAGAAGAGCGATATCCAATGGGACAGAGAGATGTTTACTAAGGGAGAAAAGCCGGATGCGCTGATAGATTATCCGATACATGCAGTTGATTATGAGACGATAGATCTGTTCAATTGGCAGGATGAAGCTAAGAAGATGATATCTCAATTAGAGTTGGTACGGCGCGTCAGCGCTCAGAGCGAAACTATTGAGAAGTATATACGAGATGGAATGATCACACCGGATCTTAAAGTCCCCATAGGAGAGAAGAGGTTCTTTAATTATTTCAAACCGGAAAGAGTAACGGAGTATTGTAAGAAGTTTGGCTGGGAACCGATCACTGCAGCTAACAAGAAGGCCAAATTCATGGAGATGGCGGAGAAGATGCAGATGAGCTATTCATATAAGCCGGTCTTCATAAAAGCTCTTTTGGACTTCATGGATGACGATGGTGCTGCAAGGTTAGAAGATATCGTAGGCGGGTTTGCAGAGTTCTATGAGGAAAGAAAACGAGCAGGACTTGAGCCGGAGAAGAAGCCGTGTATATTCACCAAGGGAGATTATTCTTTCAAGGATGTAGAGAAGCTGATCCTTTCTATGCCGTTTAAAAGATTTGAAGATATGGGCTTCATGCATCATTCAAAGAGCATTGGCTTGATACAGCTTGACAAACAGATTGTTAAGAATATGACGGAGGATGATAAGGAACGCTTGATCAAAAGCTCGGATGCTGCGCTAAAGAGATATTTTAGGTAATATATAAGACTGAGTTTAAGAAGTATTGCATGAAGATTTAAGGGAGGGAGCATTTATGAAACCAATATTTATCGAATACTGCATGATGGTTTTGACCATTATAAATGTTTTTTGGATAACAAAGAAATACTCGAGCAAGAAGTGGTATACAAAAATCGGTATAGTTTTATTACTTATCATAGTGTCCATTATTATGGAAGCCATAGTCGGTTCAGTTGATATGTTTCTTCCTATGGGGCAATACATACACTTCACGATCAGTATTATGAGCTATGTTATTGTGAATGCTGTGTATTACATAATGACTTACAATGGATACTTTGCAAATTATGAAAGAGTTTTTCTTGAGATGAATAATGGAAATGAGGGTGCCTTGAGCGATCAAAGAAAAAAGAAAGCTCAAATTAAAAAAAGGGCAATACTCATTTCGGTTGCCACTTCTGTTATTTGTCTAACACTTCCGCTTATTCTTGTGGTGATGAATAGCAGCAGGAAGGGAATAGAGTTTTTAGCAGTCAACAATATAACAAAGATTCCTTCAAATATGGTATATAAGGGAAATGTTGTCAGGTTTAAAGGAGTAGATATATATGAACATAAGGATCAGGATGGATATACATATGTTGCGTTGATAAAAACAGATCTAAAAAACCTTTCTGATATGGAAATTAATTGGTTTTCTGATATGAAAGACTGGGATTATGGCTTTTACTTTAAAGATGAGAGCGGCGGATACATTCAGGAATTTAAACCTTGCGGGAATTTTGTGATCAACTATACATATTATAAAGCATATATGACACCGGCGATGAGTTCAGCATTAAATTCTATCGACGTTATGTATAGTTTCGATGCGGATTTGGATAGTAATGAAACTGGAGCGCGATATCTGTATAAAGCGACATTGTCACATTCGGATTACAAGATAGGAGATCCTCCGGGTGATGTTATGGATGCCATGTTATCTTGCTTATACTCTATGCAATGATAATGAAATCAAGTATGAGGGATGCCAATATGATCAGGATATACTTCTATTATTCATCTGCAGAGAAGAAGTCATTCCTGGGATTTATGCCCGGGCATTTGCCGCTAAGATAAAGGAAGAATGGGCGTTGGTGGACGACCAGAATGATGAGTGGGATTAAGTGATGCTGCAGGGATTCGGGGAGTGGACATATTAAGATGAGCGTTGATGCAACTTTAGATTATTACAATAAGAATACAGACAACTTTATAGAAGGAACGATCAGTGTTGATCTTGGAGAGATATATAAAGTGTTTCTTTCGTATATACCGGATGGTGGGAAGATCCTGGACTTAGGATGCGGTTCGGGAAGAGACACAAAGCATTTTATCGAAGCCGGATATGATGTGACCGCTATAGATGGATCACGGACTTTGTGTGATGAAGCAACGAAATATACTGGCATTGAAGTCAGATGTATGCGGTTCGATGAGCTTAATGAATCTAATGTATATGATGGTGTATTTGCCTGCGCATCATTACTGCATGTGCCTGCTGAAGATCTTCCCGGTATAATCTGCAAGATACGAGATTCAATAAAGCCCGGTGGGATACTGTATGCATCCTTTAAGTATGGCGACTATGAAGGCGAACGTGATGGAAGATTTTTCCATGATATGAATGAGGATTCCGTAACCGAGTTGTTGTCGCATATAGACGGGCTAGATATTGTGCGCTTGTGGCAGTCACATGATGTGCGCAGAGATAAAGATGCATACTGGATTAATGTAGTCGCTTTGAAACAGTGAAGATAGAAACTGACAAAATAGAATTAGTTTCATCTTGTTTTATCAAATAATTATGCAATGAATGGATAAGAAGGCGGTAAAAGATAATGGGATATCTGATAAGTGAGACAACAAAAGAAGAGCGCGAGAAGATCGTGGAGGAATCTATCGGAAATATAAACGGTTCCTGCGATGGCTGTATGTCCGGACTGGCTGATATGTATCAGGATTACATAGACGGCAAGAAGGAACTTAAGGATATCAATATGGACTTCAGAGCACATTATGTTTCCGGCGATGACAAGCCAACGAGGAACGGCTGCGGATATAGGTGAGATCATTGTGGATGAGATGCTCGCCATATGCAGTAATATAGACAGGTGGAGAGGGAAGAAGGTATGGCTGAGAAGATATATTATTGTAAGAGGTGTGATAAGACATTTTCAAGTAAAGGTAAATCAGATGATATTTGCCCCTCTTGTCATTCGCCACTATTGATGACGGGAATGAATGCTGAGGAATGGAGATCTCTAACAGAACTAGATAAACCTGCTTTAAAGGAGTCTTTTGCGCGAAAGTATGATGAGAAGTATCCCACGGGAATAAGACCGGTAGATCCCGAGGAGAGTGCAGAATTGAAGAGAAGAGTAATGCAGAACAGACCAAGCAATGATGAGAACAGAAATCCTGTCAGCAGAATAATAATATGCATCGGCGTTGTGATAATGCTGATTGGGTTGGGAATTCTTGTGTACATAATTGCTGCCGCCAATCAGGATTGGGATATGATCTTAAAGGGGATAGGCATTTTTGTTGCATTCTTTATTCCCGGAATAATGTTCGTTGGATTTGGTGAGATTATCCGTCTGTTACAGATACTTGTTGATAGATCTTGATTAATTATGAGGTTTTAGCTAATTGATAGATAACAGAAGAGAATGGACCAGAGCTAAGGACGAATTGGTCGCTGCGATTGTTGGTCTTGGGTTCCTGGAGGAATTGGGCGTGCAGATTGCAAAGCAGCTTGGAAGCCCAAAGGCTATGCAGCGGATGATGGCATACCTCTGCTATGAGAAGCCTAGGGAGATGTCAAAAACGCGCAGGATAACCTTAAGGAGCTTGCGGCTGCCCTTGATGGATTGCACAGTTCAGGGGCTCTTAAGCCTAAGGTGCTTAAGAAGTATGATGCCGCTCTTGCGGATTACCGGGAGAGGATGAAGGGATACAGTCACAAGGATCAGAAGCCGTATTGGCATTGAGATATTTTCATGAATTTGAGAAATTTTAAAAATACCCCTTGACATATAAGTCAGGGGGTATTATATTATTGCCAACAGAAAACATACAATCCCTATTGAGATAGTAGGGTATAACAAAAACGCATATCAGTTGCACCGTTATAACGGTAAGCACGAAAGAACAGGAGGAGAATATGAGCGATTACAGATTTGAGACATTACAGTTACACGTTGGACAGGAAGAAGCCGATCCGGCTACCGATGCAAGAGCGGTACCGATCTATCAGACCACATCTTATGTGTTCCATAACAGTAAGCATGCGGCTGACCGCTTTGGACTTGCGGATGCCGGCAACATCTACGGAAGACTTACCAATTCCACACAGGATGTCCTCGAGAAGAGGATTGCCGCATTGGAAGGCGGAAGCGCAGCATTGGCACTTGCATCAGGTGCCGCAGCCATCACATATACGATAGAGGCCCTTGCAGCAAACGGCGGTCACATCGTGGCACAGAAGACCATATACGGCGGAAGCTACAATCTTCTTGCACATACACTTCCGCAGTTCGGTATTAGCACGACATTTGTGGATGCGCATAATCTTGCGGAGGTTGAGGCGGCCATCAAGGATGATACGAGAGCGATCTACCTTGAGACACTCGGCAATCCCAACAGTGATATCCCGGATATAGACGCTATCGCACAGATCGCACACAAGCACGGATTACCTCTTGTAGTGGACAATACATTCGGAACACCTTACCTGTTCCGTCCCTTCGAGCATGGTGCAGATATAGTGGTTCATTCGGCTACGAAGTTCATAGGCGGCCACGGTACCACACTCGGCGGTATCATAGTTGAGTCCGGCAAGTTTGACTGGAAGGCAAGCGGCAAGTACCCCGGAATCGCGGATCCCAACCCCAGTTATCACGGCGTATCATTCTATGATGTGGTTGGTCCCGCAGCATTTGTGACATACATCCGTGCGATCCTCTTACGTGATACGGGTGCAACGATCTCACCTTTCAGCGCATTCCTTCTGCTTCAGGGTATTGAGACTCTGTCGCTCAGACTCGAGAGACATGCAGAGAATACGAAGAAGGTTGTTGAATACTTAAGCAAGCATCCCCTTGTTGAGAAGATCAATCATCCTTCGCTTGCCGATCATCCGGATCATCAGCTGTATGAGAAGTACTTCCCCAACGGCGGAGCTTCAATATTCACATTTGATATCAAGGGCGGCCAGGATGAGGCGTGGAAGTTCATCGACAATCTCAAGATCTTCTCGCTTCTTGCCAATGTTGCGGATGTTAAGAGCCTTGTGATCCATCCCGCTTCAACGACACACTCACAGCTGTCTGATGAAGAGCTTAAGGATCAGGGTATCAACAGGAATACTATAAGGCTTTCGATCGGAACTGAGCATATAGACGATATCATCGCTGATCTTGAGAACGGATTCAATGCAATAAAGTAACCATTCATTAACCTCCTTGAAAATAATAAATGAAAGGGCGCTTCGCTTATGCGGCGGGCGCTCTTTTTTGCTGTGTGAGGTTATGGAAGCGGCGAGATTACGGAACTATCTGCGAAAACGATGAAAAGTTCCGTAGTATGGAGCTTGCAAATGGAAGAAAGGGAGTCATGGAAGCGGCAAGATTACGGAACTATCGGCGGAAATGGAGAAAAGTTCCGTAAAATACTTGTTTTGACGTTGAAATTTTGCCCGGGCGGGAGATGGGTCCTCGGGCGGGAGTATGGCCCGGAGCGCGAGAGAGTCAGAGGCGGTCGAATGAATTAATGAATGAAATGAGCGGGCGGTTGGCATGAAAAAAACGTCAATCGCCTGCTTTTTTGATATAATATGACATGATCGGATATATGATTCATGAGAAAAAGAGAAAGAACAACATGGGCAACAGCAACGCGAGCAGCAACGTGGGCGACAGCAACGTGAGCAGCAACAAGAGAAGGATAGTCATCATAATACTGATCGTATTGATGGGCGCATTTATTGTGTCAGCGTTGATCCGCGGGTTTGATCATGACGGACAAAATGAGGGAACGACAGATACGTCCGTTGATGCCATAAACAATACGGGCGCGTTACTTGAAAAGAATGAAGCAGCCGGGAATATCGAAAGTGTCTCCGGTGATCAGAAAACGGGTGAAGCAGCCGGGAATACCGAAAGCGCCTCCAATGATCAGGAAGTGAGCGAAGCAGATCAGGAAGTGACCGAAGCAAGCAAGTCGCTGATCGATCCGGATGGTGATACTCTTCAAACGAGGATCCTTGTTCCTGACGGATATGAAAGAACTGATGAAGAACCGTCAAGCCTTGGTGAGTTTTTAAGAAGCTATAAAGTGCTTTCGGATAACAGTCCGGTTCTTTTGTTTGACGGTACGGTAAAGTCACACGACAATGCGGTGTGCGTATTTGATATGTATCTGTCGGATAATGACCTGCAACAGTGCGCGGACTCTGTGATGCGCATTTATGCCGAATACCTGCGTGCATGCGGAAGGGAAGATGAGATAGCATTTCATTTCGTAAACGGATTCTTATGCGATTGGTCAAGTTATAAAAGTGGTAAGAGGATCATTGTGAGCGGGAATGATGTATCATGGACAGACGGCGGTGCGGCGTCCGACTCGGATGATGCTTTTGAAAAATATCTGGAAACGGTATATATGTATGCGAGTACGCTCTCGCTTGATAAAGAATCACGACCTATCGAACTGTCTGACATACGGACAGGGGATATCTTTATAAAGGGCGGCTCACCCGGACATGTGGTCATGGTTGTTGACACATGTGTAAAAGACGGAAAAAAAGCTTTTCTTCTGGCGCAGGGATACATGCCGGCGCAGCAGTTCCATGTACTGAAGAATGAATTACATGAAGAGGATCCGTGGTATTATGAGGATGAGATCACATATCCTTTTACTACGCCGGAGTATGTGTTTGGTGAACCGTGCCTTAAAAGACCTGTGTACTTGGCGGTCGACTGGGTGTCGGTAACGTGGAGACTTGGAGCATTGGAGGGAGACTGAGTGAGTCGCCCTCTTTTTTATGAATGAATATGTTATAATAAGGTACATCGGTAACTGAGAAATATATTGATTGACAGTGAAGGGAGACAGATATGAAATTTGATTCGGTTTTGAATAAGGTAAGGGAAATGTCCAAAAGTGTGGATGTGTCCGGGACGGATTTCCTGGCGGTGCAGATCAATCTGACGGATTGTGATCCCGGAGTGTTCTATGTGGAAGTTAAGGACCATAAGATATCTGTGGAACCTTACGATTATCATGACAGAAACTGTGCCATAACGATGAAGTCGGATGATTTCAATAAGCTTATAAGCGGCAAGCTTGATCCTGTGGCTGCGTTTACTGTCGGCAAGCTTAAGGTGGACGGTGACATCGGTAAGGCGCTGGAGTTCTCTAAGCTCCTGAAATAGTCGGATAGGTTGAACGAGAACGGTGACATCGGTAAGGCGTTAGAGTTCTCTAAGCTCCTCAAAGCATGAACATATAGGGAGAAGCGGAATAAGTCGGGCTGATATAAGCTGAATGAGGGACTATGAGTATATTCAAGAGCAAGGCAGAAAAAGAACTGGATGAGATCATCGGACGGCTTGAGATGAATATGGCAAATAACTATAAGGACAACGCGCAGGATAACCTTAAGGAGCTTGCGAGTGCCCTTGATGGTCTGCACAGTTCAGGGGATCTTAAGCCGAAGGTGCTTGAGAAGTATGATGCCATCCTTTCGGATTACCGGGAGAGGATGAAGGGCTATAGTCATAAGGATCAGAAGCCGTATTGGCATTGAATATGGTGGTCGCCTTGGGAAGACATAAGGTTGGATGGAGACTGAGTCAGTCGCCATCCTTTTTTGTATGAAGAAGTCGCCCCAAGATCATTATATGAATTCATAAGGGCAATTGGCGCAAGAATGCGTCAGTTGCTCTCGTTTTTTTGCATAAAAACGTGTATAATAGATATGTTGTACTCATGGAGGTAAATGTGATCGAAAGAAGAGAAGAAGGAATATCACATCGAAGGATACATATATGGCTGATCATAATGATCGTGATATTGTCGGGAACGGTTGTCTATTCGACCTATCATCTGACCAATACGTTCAGGCAGATCTCGGATGTGTTCAGGGAGAATTCGGAGTTGCAGAAGGCGGCTTATGAGCTTATGAATGCCTCGGATTATCTGACCGAGCAGGTGCAGCGCTTCACGATAAACGGCGACAGAGAGTTCATGGATCTGTATTTTACGGAGGCGTTTGAATCAAAGAGGCGTGAAGAGGCCATAAGCAAGATGGCTGAGGACGAAAGGACAGCGGCTGCCAGAAAGCAGTTAGAGGAAGCAATGGCCAACTCCGTAAGCCTGATGAGCCAGGAATACTATGCCATGAAGCTTGTGATAGAGGCTAAGGGGATCACGGATTATCCGGATATCCTGCAGGACATTGAGCTTACGACCGAGGACGCCGCATTGGAGCCTGATGAGAAGATAAGACATGCGACGGAGCTTGTGCTGGGCGATGATTATTATGCACAGAAGGACAGGATCCGTGCCGATATGCAGGAGAGCCTTAAGGAGGTCGAGAAGCTTGCCAAGAGGATGGAAGAAGAGGAACTTGCGGAACTCAACCGTGACTTGAGGTTTGAGCGCGGTCTCATATTATTTCAGGCAATAATGATATTCTTTATGATCTGGCTGACGACGCGCCTTGCCATTGATCCCGTTATAAATGCCGTCGATCAGATCAGGGACGGTGAACCGATCACGGAGTCGGGTTCAAGGGAGTTCAGATATCTTGCCAGAGCATATAACAAGATGTATGAGAAGAACAGGACCAGTATCGAACAGCTCAACTACAAGGCCTCACATGATGAACTGACAGGTGCGTACAACCGCGCGGGATATGATTTTATAAAATCCAATATCGATCTTGATTCTACTTACATGATGCTTATAGACGTTGATAATTTCAAGAGTATCAATGATTCATACGGCCATGAGGTGGGAGATAAGATACTTATCAAGTTGGTGAATGTTTTAAACGGCGTGTTCCGTGATGATGACTGCATCTGCCGTATAGGCGGTGATGAATTTGTCGTGTTCATGGTTCATTCCGGCATGATGCAGCGAAGGCTCATAGAATCCAAGCTCAACCAGATAAGTGAGGAGCTTGATGATACGGATGACGGGCTCCCGGCCATATCGATAAGCGCCGGCATAGTTAACGGCAAAGATGTTGATGATATCGAGGATATGTTTGAAAAAACGGATGAGGCAATGTATGCCTCCAAGAAGCAGGGCAAGAACACATACACTTTCTATTCCTGAACCCCTTAATTTGTTGGTAATGGACACGTATCTGTGATATACTAAAATGTAATGCAATGACTCGGAGAGGAGAGTACACCGCGGGATTATGAACAGCAACAAATATAACGGCGGCGAACAACGAATATTAGAGAAGACATTGAACAGCCTCGAGGACCGGAGAAAGGCCCCCCTTGTTCTCTATGCGCTGCTGCTTATGCTGTACCTGACAGCCTCTGTTTTCGTCAGTTCTACTGCAGGTTCACAGAATGTCATCATGCTGGGCGAGCATCCGATGACAGCATACATGTTCGCGGGGATATACTCGGCTATCGGTAATCTCTGCATCATTCTGATGGTGAGTTTCTGCGGTAAGCTCGGATTCATCACGGCCCTCATCGCTCTTTTGATCCAGACTTCGGCGCTCCTGTCGGGAATATTCGTAAGAGGCAACTACACCAGCATTCCCGGGATATTCACAAGCGCAGTGACGATAGTCGTTCTCTATATCATTTTCAAGAAAAATCTGAAACTTGACAGATATCAGTCCAAGATTCTTGAGCAGGCCACGACGGACATCCTTACGGGACTGCCTAACGGGACTGCCGGTACTGAGCTTATCAGGGCGCTTGTCAGACGCAATGTCCCGTTTGCTGTCGTTTCAATCGATATCAACGGATTTAAGAGCATCAATGATACTCTCGGATTTGAGATGGGTAACAGGGTGCTCATAGAGATCGCCTCAGTATGGAAGAACATCGCGGAGAGCGGCCTGTCGAGAACACTTGATTTTATAACGCGAGTGAACGGTGATGAATTCTCACTCATTGTTCGCGAGTTCAGGACTTATGACGATATCGTCAAGACGATCAAGCAGTATGAGGAAGCGCTCGGCAAGAAGGTCCACATGGACGGTTACGAGTTCTTCATCAATGCAAGCTTCGGATATGCGATATATCCCGTGGATTCCGACGACAGCGATTCGGTGTTCTCACATGCGGTCGCAGCCATGAAGGAGATCAAGAGAAGGGGAAGCGGAGAGCATATCCTGAGGTTTTCTCCCGAACTCTTAAGGCTGCAGAATCAGCTCGTGATAGACAATAAGGTCCGTTATGCCATCGAGAAGGACCTTGTATTCTTCAATCTTCAACCTCAGTATGACATGTCGCATAAGCTGCGCGGATTTGAGGCGCTTGCCCGTATGAGGGATATTGAAGGCAATATCTTAAGCCCTGATGAGTTCATCCCGGCAGCAGAGAGACTTGGACTTATCGATGAGATAGATCTGGCCGTATACTGGAAGTCGGCAAGATTCTTCGGTGAACTGATAAGGAAGACGGGAGCGGATATCACGTTAAGCATCAATGTATCAGTTAAGCATCTGATGAAGAGCGGATTCATAGAAGAGATCAAGAGACTCCTTAAGGAGAGCGGTATACCGGCAGGACAGTTGGAGGTCGAGATCACTGAATCGATAATGATCGAATCGCCGGAGAAGGCTGTCGAGAGCCTTAATAAGCTTAAGGAGATGGGACTGAGCATAGCGATAGATGACTTCGGAACGGGCTATTCATCACTCAGTTACCTCAACAGTTTCCCGTCAGATATTCTTAAGATCGATAAGTCGTTTATTGACAAGATGAATGAGAATGATTCTTCCAAGAAGTATGTGAAAGCGATCATTTCTCTTGCTCACGTTCTGGACTTCAAGGTCATCGCAGAGGGTACCGAGGAGCCTGAACAGATAGAGACACTTAAGACTATCGACTGTGACTATGTACAGGGATTCTACTGGGGCCGTCCTCTTCCGGAAGACAAGGCGGAAGAACTCGTGACGGGGAAGGCACAGTAGATTACTATATTTTGAACCGGGGAGAAACCGAAAGAGAGGGAGAGGATAATGAATATCAGTTTTAACAAGAGTACAATCACTTACGGTCTGCTGGTGATCGTCAGTATTCTGCTCATCGTGTACGGAGGAACAGGCATTGCAAAGTCCAGAAACATAGCAGATATTGCTGCGCTGGACGGCATACAGAAAGGTCAATATGTAGATCTGACGAACATGGAGGTTGTTCCGTATTACATTCTGGTAGATGGAGCGGCGGAAGAGAGAGAAGTGAGGGCGACCAAGATCGGCGTGTCAGTAGATTACAACTACGTTATGGCAGCTCTTAAAGGTGACAGATATGCATATGCTCTGATCAAGACTAAGGATGGCGGGGAGTCGTTTGCTGCCGGAGATACAACGGGCATAATCGGCGAGGTGGTCAGCACGCGCGATGAACTGCCCAGTGCGAATGTTTACAACATTCAGGATGCTGACAAGTCCGTATCCGAACTGATCATTAAGGAGACGGATGTCAATCAGAGAAATGTAACATTGATCCCGGGAATATTTTTCCTGCTGTTGTCGGTAGTGATGCTTATCAGAGAAAGGCCGTACTGATATACATGTTCATTAACAAGCTGAATCAACTGTATAAACCTGACAGGGTATTATACTATACCGAAGCTTCGGATGAAGAGATCGAAGATTACCATCACGAACGGTTGCCTGAATCTATTGCGGGCTTCGTCAATGCTTTCGGTACATACGATTATCCGGGCATTTTCTATATCAGATCGCTTGAAAAGCCGGTGATAGGTGTAGAATTCCGCCCTGATGATCCGCGTGTTGATTATCCGGCTTCACTTAAGTCATTGACTCTAAAGGGTGCGATATATTATTCCATTGAGATGGATAACGACGTGCCTGCAGATGAGGAGCGCATAGGCGCACTTCTTAAGGATATTGCGGCATCTGATGATGCCCACAGACTCTATACTGACATGTCTGTCAGGAATTCTTCCGATGTGACAGAGGTTTTCGCAAATAAGGGCAAGGTCAGGATCCTGTACGAGATGAACGTGGAACGTGATCATGCAGCAGCCATCATCCATGACGATCCGGTTATACTTAATAAGGATGCACTGTATCGAATGGCTCTTTTTGATCCCATCACGGGACATCATAACTGGAATCATCTGTTATCATTTCTCGAGATGCCGATGGATGCCGGCATAGATGATTATGCATTTGTTCACTTTGATGTTAAGGCATTCAGAGTCATCAACGAAGTATATGGTCATATAGCAGCCAACAATGTTCTCAAGAACATAGTCGATGCCATGAATGAGGCTGACTTTGTCTATGCAAGTGCGAGATGTCATAATGACAATTTTGCGATGATGATCCGCGATATGCCGACTGATGAGATGCTTGATAAGCTTGCGTCATTCTTTGACAGGCTCTCGCATCTTAGGGAAGATCCCAATTACAGGATATATTACAGAGCCGGTGTGGTACCCATGCAGAGGGCGATCCTGCTGGGCAACCGTGTTGCCGATGCGGGCAAGCTTGCGCAGGCCATGGGCAACAATACCGGACAAACTGACATAGTCATCTACACTGATGAGATGCATGATGATGTCATGTGGGGAAGCTATATCAAGGCCTATCTTGAGTCAGCCATAGAGAATGATGAATTTGTTGTTTATCTTCAGCCCAAGTTCGATATCAACACTGAGACCGTTAAGGGTGCTGAGGCTCTTATAAGATGGAACTACAGAGGCAAGGGCTTGCTGCCTCCGTACAGATTTGTTCCGTTTTTTGAAAAGGACGGTTCCATCGGCAAGATCGATGATATAGTACTTCGCAAGGTATGTGCGGCTTTTGCATCCTGGAAAAAGGAAGGCAGGAAGCTCTGGCCGATCTCCGTCAATCTGTCACGCAATCAGATGTATGATCGCGATATAATCGGGCATCTGACAGAGATAGTGGATTCCTATGGCGTGGATCATTCACTCATAGACTTTGAACTTACGGAGAGCGCAACTTACGATGATAAGGAGAGGATGATAAGTGTACTCGAAGGCTTGAGAGACCAGGGCTTTAAGATCTCGATGGATGATTTCGGTACAGGATATTCATCACTCTCGCTTCTGACCGAGATGCCTCTTGATACGCTCAAGATAGACAAGAGTTTTGTCGACAAGGTGGGAAGTGCCGATGACAGTGAAAAGGACATAACCGTCATCAGACATATCATATCCTTAGCCAAGGAACTTGATTTCGTATGTCTTGCGGAAGGCGCCGAAGAAAAGCCTCAGGTAGAGAAGCTCAAGGACCTCGGCTGTGACGTCATACAGGGATACTACTACAGCAAGCCCATACCCATGGGCGAGTACGAACAACGATATCTATGAAACGACTCCTTAAATATCTTCGTGAATACAGGCTCGAATGTGTGCTGGCCCCGGCATTTAAGATGCTCGAGGCCTGCTTTGAGTTGATAGTTCCCTTAGTCATCGCCTCGCTTATCGATAACGGTATTGCGCAAAATGACAGGTCTGTCATATATCTCAATGTGGTCGCCCTGGGGGTGCTCGCGCTTGTGGGACTTACGGTATCTCTGACCGCTCAGTTTTTTGCGGCCAAGGCAGCCATCGGATTCGCTACCAGGCTTCGCAGCGAACTCTTCAGGCATCTGCTGGGGCTCTCATATACTGAGGTCGACAATATCGGAACATCAACGATGATAACCCGCATGACCTCGGATGTGAACCAGGCGCAGAACGGCGTCAACATGTTTCTTCGTCTCTTCCTCAGATCACCCTTCGTGGTCTTCGGTGCCATGATCATGGCCTTCACCATAGATCCCCATATAGCGCTCATATTTGTGGTGACGATCGCCGTGCTGTTTATGGTGGTCGCGCTCATCATGTCGCAAAATATACCCGCGCTTAAGCGTGCACAGGACAGCCTTGATGAGGTCACCGGGGCGACCAGAGAGGGGCTTAACGGCATCAGGGTTATCAGGGCCTTCCGGCTGGAATCGTCGTTTATGAAGGACTTCCGCGACAGGATCGGCGTGCTCACGGGCAGGCTCAAGAAGGCCGGCCATATATCGGCGCTCATGAACCCGCTCACATATGTGCTCATCAACTTAGGAATAGTCGCCGTGATCTATGCGGGAGGCGTGCGCGTAACGTCGGGCGTGCTCTCTGAGGGACAGGTTGTCGCGCTCTATAACTATATGTGTCAGATCCTCGTTGAACTTGTAAAGCTTGCCAATCTCGTCGTGACGCTTAACCGTGCGATGGCAAGTGGCAACAGGATATCCGGCGTGTTCGACATCACTCCTTCCATGCGCGAGGGCAACGGTGTGGACATCGAGGATCCTGATGATGATGAGCTTGAGTCATCCGCTGACGAAGGCCGCATAGCCGTGAGCTTCCGCGATGTTTCGTTTGCTTATTCGGGCGCGGCGGAGGAATCGCTTAAGGATATAAGCTTTACGGCATACAAGGGACAGACCATCGGGATCATCGGCGGTACGGGCAGCGGTAAGAGTACCGTGGCGGGCCTTATCGCGCGCTTCTACGATACGTCGGGCGGCGATGTATATCTCTTCGGCCACGACGTCAAGGATTATACATTTGATCAGTTAAGAAGCCTTGTGGGTATCGTGATGCAGAAGGCGGTGCTTTTCGAGGGCACCATAGAGGATAACCTTCGTATGGCTGCGGCCGATGCACCTGCGGATGCACTTACGGATGCCATTGCAAAAGCACAGGCGACTGAGGTTGTGGCAGGCAAAGGCGGTATAGAGGCCCCGGTCGAACAGGGAGGGCGAAACTTCTCGGGCGGCCAGAGACAGAGGCTGTCGATAGCCAGGACGCTTGCAATGGGAGCAAAGATACTCATACTTGATGACAGTTCATCGGCACTTGATTTTGCGACGGATCTGGGGCTTAGGCGTGCACTTAAGGAACTGCCTTCGGATACAACGGTATTCATCATTTCGCAGCGTACATCATCCATTCAGCATGCCGATAAGATACTGGTACTTGATGACGGAGAGATGGCGGGATTTGATACGCATGATAAGCTGCTTGCAGAATGCGAGCTGTACCGTGAGATACATAACAGTCAGCTGCACAGGAGTAATTCACAGTGAGAACTGAAAGAAGCACGGAAAAAGTGAATAGCGGCAATACGGCGTCCATGCTGCTGCGTTATCTTAAGAGGCGCGGTATGCTTGTCGTGCTCTCGATATTGCTGGCGCTGGGATCGAGCCTGACAGCGTTGTTTGTGCCGGTACTTTTCGGTGAAGCCATAGATGCGATATTGAGCGATATGAATGCCGTGTTAAGATGCCTTGCAAGAGTCGGAATGGTCGTGGCTGTGACTGCGCTCATGCAGTGGATCATGGCGCTTGTGAACAACAAGATCACATATGAAGTGACTGCGGATATACGTAAGGATGCCTTTGAGAAGATTCAGAGACTGCCGCTTTCTTATCTCGATACTCATCCCACGGGTGAGATGGTGAGCCGTATGGTGGCTGATGTCGATACGCTGGCAGACGGTCTGCTTATGGGCTTTACGCAGGCGTTTACGGGAATAGTGACGATAGTCGGGACCATATATTATATGTGGACGTTGAGTCACATGACGACGATCGTGGTAGTATGTGTGACACCTCTGTCACTTTTTGTAGCCAACTTTATCGCAAAGCATACTCATGATATGTTTGTGGAGCAGTCGGTCAAAAGAGGAAAACTCACATCACTTATAGATGAGATGATAGGCAATGAGAAGGTCGTCAAGTCCTTCGGATATGAGGGAGAAGCTCTGGAGAGATTCAATGGGATCAATGATGAGCTGGCAGTGTGCTCTCTTAAGGCTCTGTTCTACTCGTCAACCGTCAATCCGTCTACGAGATTCGTCAATGCTGTAGTGTATGCACTGGTGGCTCTGGTCGGAGCACTCAGAGTGCTGACAGGTAATATAACCGTGGGCTCGCTTACTGCACTCCTTACATATGCGACTCAGTATACCAAGCCCTTTAATGAGATATCCGGTGTCGTAACGGAGCTTCAGAATGCGTTTGCCTGCGCATCCAGAGTGTTCGATGTCATCGCCATGGATGATGAAGAAGGGAATGATATCTGCGGTTATGACGATGCTGTAAAGGCGGATGCTGTTAAGGCAGATGCTGTCAGAACAGCTGAAGGCGGTGATAAGACCGATCCGGCATCCGACAGGTCGCTCACGGACTCTGAGACGGTACGGGGTGATGTGGATATAGAAGCGGTTGATTTTTCATATGTGAAGGATAAGCCGCTGATAGAGGACTTTAACTTAAACGTAAAGCGGGGGCAGATGGTTGCAATCGTCGGGCCTACGGGCTGCGGCAAGACTACGCTTATCAATCTGCTCATGCGCTTCTATGATACGGATGATGGCAGGATATGCGTGGACGGTAAGGATATCACTACTATGTCGAGACAGGAGCACAGGAAGAGATTCGGGATGGTGCTGCAGGATACATGGATCCGTCACGGCACGGTGCTTGATAACATCCGTATCGGCAGGCCGGATGCGACATTGGAAGAGTGTATAGCTGCGGCTAAGGAGTCGCATGCACACAGCTTCATAAAGAGGCTGCCGAAGGGCTACGATACGGTGCTTGCTGAGGACGGCGGGGACTTAAGCGTCGGGCAGAAGCAGCTGCTGTGTATCACGAGAGTCATGCTCGCGCTTCCGCCGATCCTTATACTGGATGAGGCTACATCGAGCATTGATACGCGTACGGAGATAAGGATACAGAAGGCTTTCCATAAGATGATGGAGGGCAGGACGAGCTTTATCGTGGCGCACCGGCTCTCTACGATCATGGATGCGGATACGATCGTCGTCATGAAGGACGGACATATCTTGGAGCAGGGCGATCATGAGACTCTGCTTAAGAAGGGCGGTTTCTATAAGGAACTCTTTGAGGCGCAGTTCGCGCATTAAGGCAGGCGTGCGGACTTCGGGTTATGCGTCCGTGCGGCGGTAGGGCCGGTGGTGTGTGAAGCGGTCGGGCATGTGGAGCAGATGACGAACTGTCGGGCCGGTATTTTCCTGTCCCTGGTGGTCGCCCCGTGCGTATACAATCTAAAGAATTTATTAAAAATCAAATTTCCTCGATTTTCCCCTTGCAAAATATTAAAAAGTGACTAAAATAAGTAATTGTGTAGAGATTGTTAGCACTCGAGGTCATTGAGTGACAACGAATAAAGAATAAGGTTAGGAGGCAGTAAGATGAACTTAGCACCATTAGGCGACAGAGTCGTATTAAAGCAATTACAGGCAGAAGAGACAACTAAGTCCGGAATCGTACTTCCCGGACAGAACAAGGAAAAGCCCCAGCAGGCAGAAGTCGTGGCAGTAGGCCCCGGCGGAATGGTTGACGGCAAGGAAGTTGCAATGCAGGTCAAGGTTGGAGATAACGTTATCTATTCCAAGTATTCAGGAACGGATGTGAAGATCGATGAGGAAGAGTACATCATCGTGAAACAGTCGGATATTCTTGCGATAATCAAGTAATTCATTCAGGAGGATAAGAAAATGGCAAAACAGATCAAATACGGTGATGACGCCAGAGCAGCTCTCGAGAGCGGCGTCAATCAGCTTGCGGATACAGTCAGGGTGACACTCGGACCTAAGGGTCGTAATGTGGTGCTTGATAAGTCATACGGCGCACCCACGATCACCAACGACGGTGTGACGATCGCCAAAGAGATCGAGCTGGAGGATGCATTCGAGAACATGGGTGCACAGCTTGTTAAGGAAGTTGCTACCAAGACCAATGATGTAGCGGGTGACGGTACTACTACAGCGACCGTTCTCGCACAGGCAATGGTTCATGAAGGTATCAAGAACCTTGCTGCAGGTGCCAATCCGATCATACTTCGTAAGGGTATGAAGAAGGCAACACAGTGTGCGGTGGATGCCATCGCCAAGATGAGTTCTAAAGTTAACGGTAAGGAGCATATCGCCCGTGTGGCTGCCATATCAGCAGGTGATGATGAGGTTGGTCAGCTTGTTGCGGATGCTATGGAGAAGGTATCGAATGACGGTGTCATCACTATAGAAGAGTCAAAGACAATGCAGACAGAGCTTGACCTTGTAGAAGGTATGCAGTTTGACAGAGGATATATCTCAGCTTACATGGCTACCGATATGGAGAAGATGGAAGCTGTTCTTGATAATCCGTATATCCTTATCACGGATAAGAAGCTTTCGAACATCCAGGAGATACTTCCCCTGCTCGAGCAGATCGTTCAGTCGGGATCTAAGCTTCTCATAATCGCTGAGGATGTTGAAGGTGAGGCTCTTACGACACTCATTGTCAATAAACTTAGAGGAACATTCAATGTGGTAGCTGTTAAGGCTCCGGGTTACGGCGACAGACGTAAGGCTATGCTTGAAGATATCGCTATACTTACAGGCGGTCAGGTTATATCTGAAGAACTCGGCCTTGATCTTAAGAGCACAACGATTGATCAGCTCGGTCGTGCCAAGAGCGTTAAGGTTCAGAAGGAGAATACGGTCATCGTTGAGGGTGCCGGAGACAAGGCAGCCATCGAGGGCAGGATCGGACAGATCAAGCAGCAGATCGAGACAACAACATCTGACTTCGATAAGGAAAAGCTTCAGGAGAGACTTGCCAAGCTGGCAGGCGGCGTAGCCGTTATAAGAGTAGGTGCTGCTACTGAGGTTGAGATGAAGGAAGCTAAGCTTCGTCTTGAGGATGCACTTGCAGCTACAAGAGCAGCAGTTGAGGAAGGCATCATCGCAGGCGGCGGATCTGCATATATCCACGCTTCCAAGGAAGTTTCAAAGCTTGCCGATTCACTTGAGGGTGATGAGAAGACAGGCGCCAATGTGGTTCTCAAGGCACTTGAGGCACCTCTCTATCATATAGCTACTAATGCAGGACTTGAGGGCTCTGTCATCATCAATAAGGTATATGAGTCTGAGGTCGGTATCGGCTTCGATGCTCTTAAGGAAGAGTATGTTGATATGGTCAAAGCAGGAATACTTGATCCTGCCAAGGTTACACGTTCGGCTCTTCAGAATGCCACATCTGTTGCAGCTACACTGCTCACAACAGAGTCAGTTGTTGCAAACATCAAGGAAGATGCTCCTGCAATGCCTGCAGGCGGCGGCATGGGCGGCGGAATGTACTAAGATCGTACTTTTGACTGAGGCCCGGCTTACGGCGAGGCGCTGAGGCGCTCGGACGGCGGAGATTGTGGCCCGGCTGGCGAAGATATTACGGAAGTAAATGTGAAAAACGTCGCTGCTTCCGTAAATCCGGAATAAAAAAGCAAATGAGACTACGGAAGTAAAGGCGGAAAACGGCGCTGCTTCCGTAGTTTTTCTGTTATGATCGTCTGAATCAGGGCTTGGATCGGCGGCGCCAAAGTAAGCGAGAAGGGGAAAACTACGGAACTATAGGCGGAAATGAGGAAAAGTTCCGTAAAATCCGACTGTGGCGGCGGCGCCGGGGGGGAGCGAGAAGAGAGATATTACGGAACTATAGGCGGAAATGAGGAAAAGTTCCGTAAAATCCGACCGAAGCAGCGGCGCCGGGGGGAGCGAGAAGAGAGATATTACGGAACTATAGGCGGAAAAGAGGAAAAGTTCCGTAAAATCCAACTGTGGCGGCGGCGCCGAAGGGAGCGAGAAGGGGAAAACTACGGAACTATAGGCGGAAATGAGGAAAAGTTCCGTAAAATCCGACTGTGGCGGCGGCGCCGAAGGGAGCGAGAAGGGGAAAACTACGGAACTATAGACGGAAATGAGGAAAAGTTCCGTAAAATCCGACTGTGGCGGCGGCGCCAAAGTAAGTGAGAAGGGGAAAACTACGGAACTATAGGCGAAAAGGAGCAAAAGTTCCGTAAATAACCGAGTATTTCAATACATGCAAGGTGCGCATTTACATTGACGAGAGTATTTACGGAGAGTATAATATATTGGTAGTTTTTACTGATAATGACACTAGATGTTGTGAGTGACATAACTATAGTGTGTGACGGAGGTTACAGATGAAAAAAGAGAGACTTGAAGACTATGTTGTGAGCATACCGGATTTCCCTGAACCGGGCATCATATTCCGTGATATCACGAGTGTTCTTCAGGATGAAGACGGTCTGCAGATGGCCATAGATGAGATGCAGAAGCTGGTGGCAGGCATTGAGTTTGACGTGATAGCAGGGGCGGAGTCCAGAGGATTCATATTTGGAACTCCGATAGCATATAATCTGCACAAGCCTTTCGCGCTCGTACGTAAGAAGGGCAAGCTTCCGAGAGAGACGATAGAGACATCTTATGAGCTTGAGTACGGAACAGCGACGATAGAGATGCATAAGGACAGCATTAAGCCGGGACAGAAGGTTCTGGTGGTTGATGACCTGATAGCTACAGGCGGAACACTTGAAGCGACGATAAGACTTGTCGAGCAGTTAGGCGGCGAAGTAGTGGGAGTACTCGTGCTCATGGAACTTCAGGGCCTGCACGGAAGAGACAAGATCAAGTGTCCCGTGTATTCGGCCATTAAGTATGAGGGAAAATAAGATTCCGTAAGTAAGCACGATGCAGCCGGAAGGACGAAAAGCCCGGCAAGACCGATAAGACCGACAGGACCGGAGCGTGACCGGCATACGGAAAGCAGCCGGCAGGATCACGGCGCAGGTGGATGTATGACAGATAAGAAGCTGGTAACATCTACAACTGAAGAGCATGGCATAGTATTTGACGATGGACGTATCGAATCCATCGGTGAATTCCTGTCGCCTGAGAGACTGTATTCAGAGCTCATAGAGCGTGTGCGCAGATATCATCCTTCAGACGATATAAGCCTGATCGAGAAGGCGTATAAGATCGCTGATGAAGCTCATGTCGGACAGGTGCGTAAGTCCGGTGAACCATATATCATCCATCCCCTGTATGTAGCTACGATCCTGGCGGATCTTGAGATGGATAAGGAGACCATCGCTGCAGGTCTTCTGCATGACGTGGCTGAGGACACGGAGTGGACCATTGACGACATAGAGAAGGAATTCGGTGAGGACGTTGCTCATCTCGTGGACGGCGTCACGAAGCTAAATGACCTTCAGATGGCAGAGAATGTCGGTGCCGACAAGGCATCTGACAGAGCTGAGATGCAGGCTGAAAACCTGCGTAAGATGTTCCTTGCGATGGCCAAGGATATCAGAGTTATCATCATCAAGCTTGCCGACAGACTCCATAATATGCGTACCCTCAAGCATATGCCGGTCGACAAGCAGCAGCGCATTGCCAGAGAGACTCTGGATATCTACAGCCCTATTGCCCAGCGTCTGGGTATTTCCAAGATCAAGGTTGAACTGGATGACTTAAGCCTTAAGTATCTCCAACCCGATGTATACTACGATCTCGTCGACAAGATCGCGATCCGCAAGAGTGAGCGTGAGAAGTACATCGAGGGCATAGTGCTCAAGGTTAAGCAGCATATAGATGATGCAGGTATCAAGGCCGAGGTAGACGGCAGGATCAAGCATTTCTTCTCCATCTACAAGAAGATGAAGAATCAGAACAAGACACTCGAGGAGATCTATGATCTCTTTGCGGTCCGCATCATTGTGGATTCCGTCAAGGACTGCTATGCGGCCTTAGGTGTTATTCACGAACTCTACACGCCCATTCCGGGGCGTTTCAAGGACTACATAGCCATGCCCAAGGCCAATATGTATCAGTCCATCCATACCACGCTTATAGGTGAATCGGGACAGCCCTTCGAGATACAGATCCGTACATGGGAGATGCACAAGGCAGCCGAGTACGGTATCGCCGCGCATTGGAAGTACAAGGAGACATCCGACGGCAAGAAGGGTAACTTCGGCGAGGAAGAGAAGCTCACGTGGCTTCGTCAGATCCTCGAGTGGCAGAGAGACATGTCGGATAATAAGGAGTTTATGCAGCTTCTTAAAAGTGACCTCGACTTATTCTCTGACAGCGTCTACTGCTTCACCCCCAGAGGCGAGGTCAAGAACCTTCCTGCAGGCTCAACGCCCATCGATTTTGCTTATGCGATCCACAGTGCTGTGGGCAATAAGATGGTCGGAGCGAGAGTCAACGGAAGGCTTGTCAATATCGATTACGAGATACAGAACGGCGACAAGATAGAGATCATCACGTCCCAGAATTCCAAGGGACCGAGCCGTGACTGGCTGAATGTCTGTAAGTCGACTCAGGCCAAGAACAAGATCAATCAGTGGTTCAAGGCCGAGCGCAAGGATGACAATATAGTAAAAGGCAAGGAACTTCTGTTATCTTATTGCAAAGCTCACGGTCTGGACGTGGCGACCATCAGACGTCCGGAGTACGAGGAACGGATCATCCGCAAGTACGGCTTCCACGACTGGGAGAGCGTTCTTGCAGCCATAGGCCACGGAGCCCTCAAGGAAGGCCAGATCGCTAACCGCATGATGGAGATGTATGAGGAGGAATTCGGCGGCGCCACTGATGAGGATATAGCTGCAGAGATCGCCGATGCCGCGCAGAAGCAGCACAAGCCCGAGGCTAAGTATCACAACGGCATCGTTGTCAAAGGCGTACATGACGTATCTGTCAGGTTCTCCAAGTGCTGTAATCCTCTGCCCGGAGATGAGATCGTTGGCTTTGTCACAAGAGGCAGAGGCATATCGATCCACCGAAACGACTGCATCAACATACTGAGCCTTACTGATTCCGAAAGAGTCAGGCTTATCGATGCGGAATGGCAGGATGGCGGCGAGAGCGAGAGCGGCGTTTACCTGGCTGAGATCGTCCTCTATGCCAACAACCGTACGGGGCTGTTGGTGGATGTATCGAGGACACTTACGGAGAAGAACATCAACATCACCTCCGTCAACACAAGAGTCAGCAAGCAGGGCGTCTGCACGATGATGCTGTCGTTTGAGACATCCGGAAGAGAGGAACTTAACCACCTTATAGAGAAGCTTAACGGCATCCAGGGTGTCATAGATATAGAGCGAAGGACATGATGAAAAACTGAGGGCCATTGACCTTACATCACGCGTAAGGTACTTAATGTCCGGGACGAACACCGGGGGCCTGATATATCGGAGGATAGAGATTCATGGGAGATCTTAAGATTGGACGGATAGTGTTGAGCGTATGTGCCACCAACTGCTACTTCGTGTATCATGAGGGACAGAGTGAGTGCATTGTGTTCGACCCGGCCGACAGAGGAGACTATATATACGAGGCACTGAAGAGCAAAGGTTTTACGGTGACGCATATATTGCTGACACACGGACACTTTGATCACATATGGGGCTGCTCGAAGCTTCGAAGCCTTACAAGTGCACCCGTATATGCGCTGGATGCGGAGCAGGAAGTGTTGGAGAGCGCAAGGCTCAATGTGTCGGAGGATGCGGGAAGGGCCTGTACCGTGAAGGTCAACACATATGTCAGGGATGGGGATGTACTCGAGTTTAACGGCTTTAAGATAAAGGTCCTGGCAACGCCGGGACATACCAAGGGCTCGTGCTGTTTCTACATAGAGGATGAAAAGACGCTTATAAGCGGAGATACGCTCTTTGCGGAGAGCGTGGGAAGAACGGATCTTCCGACGGGAAGCATGAGCGAGCTGACGCATTCCATAGAGCAAAAGCTTGCAGGTCTTCCGGATGATGTAACGGTCTATCCGGGACACGGCGATCAGACGACGATCGGACATGAGAAGAAGTACAATCCTTTCTGGCCGCGATAGAGAAGAGGGGGACAATATGAATACTGAGGGATCAAAGCGTAAGGTTGATTATAACAGTAACCGGTATCTGGCTTTTCGGTTTGCGTTCTTTGCAGGAGCCATACTGATCAATTTTATCCTTCCCAGGACGGCAGGTGCGCTTAAGCTGCCGCTGTACCTGGACAATGTCGGAACGTTGACGGCGGCTGTTCTCGGAGGATATCTGCCCGGTATCATCGTGGGCTATCTCAATAACATCATAAATATGCGGGGCAACCCGGGCAATGCCTATTATGTGGTGCTCTCCACAATGATCGCGGCCAGCGGTACGTATCTCGGACGCAAAGGCTGGTTTGACAAGCTGTGGAAGGCTCTGCTCACGATCCCCTTGTTTGCGTTTATAGGCGGTGTACTGGGATCGATACTTACTTATCTTCTGTACGGATTCGGAATGGGAGAGGGCATCAGTTCTTCCTTTGCGCGCAGTCTGCTTGAGAGCGGTACCATGAATGTCTTCTGGGCGCAGATGACATCTGACGTGATCATAGATATCATAGACAAGGCCATCACGGTAGTTTTAGCCTATGTGATCATCAAGCTGATACCGGCAAAGCTTAAGCCGGGGCTCTGGCTTACGGGATGGAGGCAGGCGCCTCTTACGGATGACGTGATAACGGATGCCAGACACAGTGTCACGAGGTCATTTTCGCTGAGAGGGAAGATCATAGCCATCATTTCTACTATTATGGTCTGCGTGGCCGTGGTGACGACTATCATCAGCTATCTGCTTTTCCAGAACTTTGCCATGAAGCAGTATACATACAGCTGTACCAGTGCGGCCAAGCTTGCCGCCAATCTCATCAATCCCAAGAAGGTCGATGATTATATAGCCGTGGGAAGAGGCAAGTCATCCTCAGACTATGTGCTTATCAAGAATAAGCTTGAGGGTATCCGTCAGGGCAATCCCGACATTGAGTTTATATATGTATACAAGTTTACTGAGGAAGGTGTCGAGGTCATATTCGATCTGGATACACCCGAAGTACCGGGGGTAGCACCGGGTACGTTCATAGAGCTTGAGGAGTATCTCTATCCCTACAGAGACAGACTCATGGCCGGAGAGAGGATAGAACCCCTGCTTGATGATACCCAGTATGGCGAACTTCTGACGGTATTTGAGCCGGTATATGATTCCTCCGGCAATTGCGTCTGCTATGCTGCGGCGGATATCAAGGTAGCGGATATAAGGTATTCGACGCTCAACTATATGACCAAGGTATTCTCACTGTTCATGGGCTTTTATGTGTTTGTGCTCGCGCTGTGCATCTGGCTTGTGGATTATCATCTGATATATCCGATAACGGCCATGACTCTGTCGGCCAACAAGTTTGCATATGATACGGAAGAGGCCAGAGAGATCAGTGTGGACAGGCTGCAGCACCTGGATATCTACACGGGTGACGAGATCGAGAACCTGTATGATTCACTCAGTAAGACGATCGCCGAGACAGTCGGTTATATCAAGGACGTGGAGGAAAAGGGCGAGCAGATCGCTCATATGCAGAACGGCCTGATCTATGTACTTGCGGATATGGTTGAGAGCAGGGACAAGAATACCGGTGACCACGTGCGTAAGACCGCGGCTTATGTCCGTTTCATCATGGAGAAGATGAAGGAAAAGGGCATGTATCCTGACAAGCTCACTGACGAATACATGGCTGACGTTGCCAACTCGGCGCCACTGCATGACGTGGGCAAGATCATGGTATCCGATGTGATCCTCAATAAGCCCGGCAAACTGACGGATGAGGAGTTTGCGATAATGAAGAGCCATACGACCGCCGGAAGTAAGGTTATCTCCAGTGCCATGTCGCTCGTATCTGACAGCGGTTATCTGGGGGAAGCCAAGAACCTTGCGACCTACCATCACGAGAGATGGGACGGCAAGGGCTATCCGAGCGGCTTATCCGGAGAGGACATCCCCCTGTCAGCGCGTGTTATGGCTGTGGCCGATGTGTTCGATGCTCTCGTATCCAAGCGAAGCTACAAGGAGCCTTTCAGCTTTGAGAAGGCCATGTCAATAATCGAAGAAGGTGCGGGAACCCAGTTTGATCCCCGGATAGCGCAGCTTTTCGTCGAGTCGGCCGAAGAGGTCAGAGAACTGACCAAGAGGACGATGGAAGAGAGCCAGGGCTAAACAGGGCAAGCACATACAGTAACAGATCGATGTGAGGAATATATCGTGATATGCATCAGATTAAATGATGAGAGCTTCTCATACGACATACATTCCCTTGTGAAGGCCTTCTATCCCGCAGAGGATGTTAAGGTCATAAGCGGGGCAGATGACATACACTCCGACAGTACGCTGCCGGAGTTCTCTGTATATGCAGGCCCTGAAAAAACTGAGGTGACTGATCTTACGACAGGCCGGTGTCTTCATACCCTCGCAACGACCGCTGCTCTCAGAGAAGACAGGGCTGCATACAAGAGCGAACTTAAACGGATAATGTACCGTATCCTTGCAGAATATACCGGAAGAGAACTTCCGTGGGGAACGCTCACGGGCATAAGGCCCACGAAGCTTGCGATGAGCTATATCGAAGAAGCCGAAGCCGGGGCGGCAGAAGCAGGCATCGGCGCGAGTGCAGAAACAGGCGCGGACCCGTGTATAGAACCGGACACAGGCGCAGGCACATCGACAATTCCGAAGCCTGAGATCGTTGACGGGATCGTCAGGATGTACAGGGAGAAGTATCTTGCGTCTGAAGAAAAATCAAGGCTTGCCGTAGATATTGCGATGCGCGAAAGAAGAGTACTGCAAGACATCGTGCGAAAAGCCGGCATAGAAGCAGACGCCCCGAATATAGCAGCGAATATCATAGAATCAGACAGCCCGAATACAGCGGCGCGCCGCATTACCGGCACCGGCCTTTCTGCCGCATTAGCTGAAGGATACAGCCTCTATATCGGTATCCCGTTCTGTCCCAGTACATGCCTGTACTGTTCATTTATGTCATATCCGATCGCTGCACATAAGAAGGCGGTCGCCCCGTACATAGAGGCACTTAAAAGAGAGATAGACTATGTTGCGTCTGATTTTGCCGGAAGGCGGTTAGACAGCATATATATAGGCGGAGGAACGCCCACGACGCTTACATCCGAACAGCTTAAGGAACTGATATCCTATGTGGGAGATGCGCTGGATTTAAGTCACATAAGGGAGTTTACCGTGGAGGCCGGCAGGGCGGATTCGATCGACAGAGAGAAGCTTAAGACGTTAAGAAACATGGGCGTTGACAGGATCTCGGTCAATCCGCAGACTCTCAATGAAGATACGCTTAAGTTAATAGGCAGGAAGGCAACGGCCGCGGAAACGATAGAAGCCTATAAGCTTGCAAGGGATGTCGGATTTGACAATATCAACATGGACATCATCTTGGGACTGCCCGGCGAGACGATCGATGATATAAGATATACGCTTGACGGAATAGCAGAACTTAAGCCGGACGATCTGACCGTGCATGCGCTGTCTGTCAAGAGAGGGAGTAAGCTCGCGGAGCTGCTTCTTACGACGGACAGTATCGGCAGGGAGCCGGGAACAGCGGGAAATGACACTGATGTCAGCTTGCGCAACAACCGTATCGACTATGATGAGGCCATGAGGCTCACATCGCATACGGCGGCATCCATCGGCCTTAGGCCGTACTACCTCTACAGGCAGAAGAACATAAGCGGTAACCTTGAGAATACGGGATATGCAAGAGAGGGAAGAGAAGGGATATACAATATCCTGATGATGGAAGAGGTGCAGGATATAGTTGCAGTCGGCGCGGGAACCGTGAGTAAGAGAGTGAGGTTACAACCTGACGGCAATGTCAGGATCGACCGCTGCGATACTCACAAAGACTTAAAATTGTATCTGGAAAACACAGACGAGATGACAGAGAGAAAACGCAGGCTGTTCGGATGACCGAAAGCCTGCGTTATTATATGCCTGTATCGTATCGCTGCATCCTGCTGGAGTCTACGTTGCATCGTTCTGTGAGTCGGATGCCTGTGCCTTTGTGCCTTCGTCTTCAGCCGCATCTGCTTCGATGCTCTTGAATACCG
>Ga0129306_1000651_pt1 | contig 51155 bp, 35 predicted proteins | sample P827metagenome_FD_94438 | JGI IMG/M metagenome (GOLD analysis project Ga0129306, IMG submission 94438) | Capybara group fecal microbial communities from Wisconsin, USA - P827 metagenome | ecosystem: Host-associated > Mammals > Digestive system > Large intestine > Fecal | place: USA: Wisconsin... | reverse complement strand
GTTGTTGATGAGCTGGATCTTGTCAGCGACCTTGGCACCGCCGAGGATGGCGAGGAACGGACGCGGAGGATTGTTGAGCACCTGGTCGAATGCCTTGAGTTCCTTGTTCATGAGGAAACCGGCAGCACGCTGCGGAAGTTCAACACCAGTCATGGAGGAGTGATCGCGGTGAGCGGTACCGAAAGCGTCGTTCACATAAACGTCAGCGAGCTTGGTGAGGCTTGCGCGGAATGCCTTCACGGCTTCCTTGTCGGCCTTTTCCTTAGTTTCGGTGCCATCGGCGTTCTTGATCTTGCGCTTGCCTTCTTCTTCGATGTGGAAGCGAAGGTTTTCGAGGAGGATGATTTCACCCGGCTTGATAGCGGCGCAGGCGGCTTCGACTTCCGGACCCACGCAGTCGGAGAGGAACTTCACAGGCTTCTTGATGAGTTCTTCGAGCTTCTTTGCAACCGGAGCGAGGGTGTACTTCATGTTCTTTTCGCCATTCGGACGGCCGAGGTGGGAAGCGAGCACGACGGCTGCACCGTGATCGAGAGCGTACTGGATGGTCGGGAGAGCGGCTTCGATACGCTTGGTGTTGGTGATTTCGCCAGTCACCTTGTCCTGCGGAACGTTGAAGTCAACACGGATGAACACGCGCTTGCCGGCGAGTTCGAGATCTTCGATAGAGAGCTTTGCCATTATGGATTCCTCTTTTAGGGTTAAAATTTACGGGCTAAAAAGTAGAATTTTCGGTAAAAAAAGGCAATATCTACCCTAAAATAACCGCTGACGCCCCAAAAACAGGGTCTAAATGCTGTTTTGTCGCAATTTTTTAACATTTTCCGTTTTTTTTTATATATTTCAATGGGTATTTATTATTGGAGTGAAAAATGAAGCGTTCGTTTTTAGCGACGATATGTCTTTTTGTGGCCGCCGCCTTTGCCGGCCCCTACGATATTGAAGAATTTACCGCCCAGGACCCTGGGTCCCCGGACGAAGTCATCACCGCAGAATTCGGTGGCGAACTGAAAACCATTCCCGTCGAAGAAGTTTCCTCCCTCCAAGAGGGGCGCCTGGTGGTCCGCCAAAAGTTCACCGACCCCTTCGGCGAGCAGCCCACCGCCTACCAGATTTACCAGGGTAGCGCGGGCGACCTGAGTTCCATGTCGGCCCTGACCGCCCCCGAAGGTACGGACTACACAGCCCTGGTCAAGGCAAAGCTTTACCCCCGTCGCGGCATGCCTGCCACCGACGACGTAGAAAAGGTCTATTTCGACGGCAAGTCCGTGTTTATCCCGGGTGCCACTACCGCCATCGCCTTTATCAACGGCGACCCCATACAGCTCAAGTCCGCAACCGCCGATGCCGCCGCCGAAGACGCAGAATTTGCCGCCGCAGATGCCGGTGCTGGTCCGAAGGACGAAGAGGAAGAAGAATGTGACGAAAATGACCCCGATTGCGAAGAAGAAGAGGAAGAAGACGAAGGCTACGACGTGGCCAGCGACGTTGACAACAGTGAAGCCGACAGCCGCGATGACGCCGCTTATGACGCATCCAGTGACGTGACCGACCGTTTCGGTATCGCTGACGAAGTCCGTTTCTGGTCTGCAGTTGGTCTTGCCGCCGTCTTCGTAGGTTCCGCCGTCATGGGCGTCATCCAGCACTCCAAGGCCAACGAGGCCAAGGACGCCTACGACGACCTGTCCGATGTCGAAGACCAGCTCCTCGGCGAAGTGGACAAGGCCTGTAACTTCGACGGCAAGTGTCGAGAAGCAATGATACAAAAGGCAGACTTGGGTAACGGCTATACTATCGCCGAGCTCCAGAAGCGCAAGAAGACCAACAAGAAGACCCAGGATTCCTACTCCACGGCCCGTAACATCTGGTTCGGCGTGGCTGGACTCAGCCTGACTGCCGCCATCGTGCTCTACGTATGGTAGTCAGTAGCGGCTGTATTTCTATAAAAGACCTGCAGTTCGACTGCATTATCGGGACGCTTCCCTACGAAAGGGAGGCCGTTCAGCCCGTGGTGCTAAACGTGGACCTGTGGTTAGACTTTTCACTTGCCGCCCGAAACGACGACCTAATTCACTCCATCGACTACGCCCAGCTGGCAGAACACCTACAAAAGTTTATCAAGGACAGCAAGTTCCAGCTGGTAGAAACGCTGGTGCTGGAAACCGCCAAATTCATTCTGGACCACTACCCCAAGACCCAGGCCGCGCAGGTATCCGTGTGCAAGCCAAACGCCATCCCCCAGAGCAAGGGAGCCATGGCCAGCATTAAGGTGACGAGGTAAACAAGGGCGATGTGAAATACGTAGTGTGAGATGTGTAATGAAAAATCTCACACCCCAAAGGGCCACTAGTCCAACCTCAGGCTCCTAATCCATAGATCCTAGCCCCTAGATCCTCTCATCCCCTAAACGCCCGGTACCGTAGCGCTTCGGCCAGGTCTGGAATTTCTACGGACTCCGAATGGCGCAGGTCCGCAATGGTGCGGGCCACCTTCAGCAGGCGGTAATACCCCCGAGCACTCAGGTTCATCTTGTCCGCAGAGGCGACGGCGAACTTTTCGGTCGCACTCTCCATCTGGGCAAAGCGTCTTGCCGCTTCGGAATTCATGGCGGCATTGCAACGGAACGAAAGTCCGGCAAAACGCCTGCGTTGAATTTCCCGGGCGGCACACACCCGCTGGCGGATTTCCGCCGACGTTTCGGCACCCGACCCGCAGGCAAACTGGGACGTTTCTACCGGCGGGACGCTCACCTGTATGTCGATACGGTCCAGCAACGGGCCAGATATTTTTTCCTGGTAACGCTTGCGGGCATCGGGCAGGCAGGTGCAGACCTTCTTCGGGTCCATAGAATACCCGCAGGGGCAAGGGTTCATGGCCGCCCCCATCATAAAGCGTGCAGGCCACACCACCGTCCCGCTGGCACGGCTCACCGAAATCTCCCCGTCTTCCATAGGCTCCCGCAGAGCTTCCAGCACACTGCGGTTAAATTCCGGAAGTTCGTCCAAAAACAGCACGCCGTTGTGGGCAAGGCTTGCCTCGCCGGGCAAGAGCCGCGCACCGCCGCCCACCAGCGCCACCATGGAGGCGCTGTGGTGCGGCGTCCGGAAGGGGCGCAAAAATACCGGACGAAACGACTCCATGTCGCCGGAGCGCCTGGCGCAAGAATGAATGCGGGTGGTCTCCAAAATTTCTTCGTCGCACATTTCCGGCAAGATTCCCGGGAGACACCTGGCGCAAAGAGTCTTCCCTGCGCCAGGCGAACCCACCAGAAGGAAATTGTGCCCGCCTGCGGCGGCCACTTCCAGGGCCCGCTTGACCCCTTCCATGCCCACCACGTTCTTGAAGTCGGGAACATCCAGTCCCGACGAAAACTTCTGCCGGTCAAGCCCCCGCGCCCGGCAAACAAGTTCTTCGTTATTTTGTTCTAAAATCTCTATACATTCTTTAAGCGTGTCCGCACAGATATAACGCAGGCCCTCCACAAGGGATGCCTCCTGCTCATTCTCCCTAGGGATTACCAGAATGGAATCCTTGTCGTGAACCAAGTCCATAGCGATGGAAAGGACTCCCCGGACGCCCTTCAAGAGGCCATCCAGGGAGAGCTCCCCAACAAAAACACACTTTTCCAAATTAGGAATGGACAACTCGTCGGTAGCGGTCAAGAGCCCAATGGCCAAAGGCAAATCCAGAGCGCTACCTTCTTTACGCAAATCCGCGGGTGACAGGTTTACGGTTGTCCGGAAACCTGTCACCACCTTGTCCACGGAACGTATCGCCGAAACGACACGCTCCCTAGACTCTCTTACCGCATTGTCCGGGAGCCCCACCAGGGTAAAACCGGGCAATCCAAGCGCAGCATCAACTTCTACGCTAACCGGAATAGCCTTGATGCCCAACAAGCAATAAGAACGGATCCTTCGGAACATAACTATGCCACCGCGGCCTGGTATTTTTCCAGCACGCAATTCTCGATATGTTCACGAAGCTTGCGGGTAATCGGGTTGTAAATGTTGCGGTAATCGTCGCCCTTGTAGAACGGGTCGTTGGGGTAGCTCACGAACAGGCCGTATTCGCCGTCCATCACGCGAAGCCCGCGCATGACCATCTGGTCGTTGAGCACCACCTGGGCAAGGCCCTTCATGTGGCCCATGCCGGCACCTTCCTTAAAAGGAAACACTTCCACCTTGGTTACCGCCAGGCAATCAAAGGAACATTCCTTTTCTTCTGTTGTCTTTTTCGTTTCGTTTGTATTAGCCATAAGGCCTCCTTTTGTTTGTTGTTCGGTAGCCCGCTAAATGCAAGAATCGTGCCAAAGGAGATTTTCGGCTTTTTTGACAAAATTTCGGCAGTGCCTAGATTTGACCAAGTGATTAATCATATATTTTAGTCACTAAAAAGGTGATTAATCATGCTGCTAAAACCGAATCTTGACTGGAAAGCCAACCAGGGAATCACCCTGCCCGCCGTCCAGGCCAACATCGCCTGCGCAGAGGGTTTACTCCAGGTGGAATTCCTGGTAGAAGAGCCCCTGGACTGTTTCCGCGCCGAAGTCCAAGAAGACAACTCTACCAGCTGGGAAGATTCCTGCGTGGAGATTTTCCTCAGGAACCCCAAGAACCCTGCGGAGTATTTCAACTTCGAGGTGACCAGCCGGGGCTTTGTTCTGGCGGCACGGGGCACGGACAGGCAAAACCGGGAAAAGCTATCCACAGACACCCTCGTCAAAATCAAGCGGGCAAAACAGCTGGCCAGCGTCGCCGGAAACCTGATCTGCTGGGGAATGACCGTAACTATTCCACCAGAAATTTTCGGTCTGGAAACCTTCGAAGGCATCTCCCTGGAAGGAAACCTGTACAAGTGTGCCGACAAGGCCAAGACGCCCCACTACCTGAGCGCCTTCCCCATCGATACCGAAAAGCCAGATTTTCACCGGCCCGAGTTTTTCCAGAAAATCCTGTAAAACGCAACACCTACAACCTGCAGGCAGAAGAATGATTCACGAAATCGAGGACATGGAAAAGACCATTTCGGAACTGCTCCCAACGCGAAACGAAAAAGGCGACAAGCGGGCGCAAGGTTGTGCCCTGGTAATTGCCGGTTCCAAGGACATGTCCGGAGCAGCCGCCCTGTGCACCAAGGCCGCCCTCCGGAGCGGGGCTGGACTTGTAACCCTCGCCTCCCCGAGAAGGATTATCCCCATCCTCCAGGCGAAACTTTCCGAACCCGTTTTTGTAAGTCTTGAAGACAGCCGTGCCGGCGGCACGAATTTTACGAAGCGCTCACCCGACGAAATCGGCGGTATCGATGAATGCGACTTTCTGAAAGACCGCCATGTCCCGGAACTTTTGAAAAGCACAAAGTACCAGCAGGCGGTAGCCATCGGGCCGGGACTCGGCCAGAGGCAAAAAACCAGAACCGCCGTCCGGAACTTCGTCACCCGCAGCAGCGTGCCCATGGTCATCGACGCCGACGGTCTGAACTCCCTCACGGCAAGCGACCTGAAGCAGATAGACGCACCCGCCATCTTGACGCCCCACCGGCGGGAATTCGCAAGACTCTTCGGAGAGCTTCCGCAAGACTCCGCCGCGATTCCCGAATTCCTGGCAGGAAAAGCGAAGGAATTTGGCAAGATTATCCTACTGAAAAACAGTCCTATTCTGGTCGCCACACCCGAGGGAGAAATTTTCGCGGTGCCTGCCGCCAATTCCGGCATGGCCAAGGGCGGCTCGGGAGATGTACTTACCGGAATCATCGTGGCACTATTGGCCCAAGGTTGCACGCCCGCAGATGCAGCCGTCTTGGGAGCGCTTCTACACCAGAAAGCAGGCCTTATCGCCCGTCAAAAACTGGGAGCGTTCTCCATGCTCCCCAGCGATGTCATCGATAGCCTGCCGCAAGCATTTCAATAAGGCAGCAGGCTCAAATATGAGGGCGTCCGTCGCAGCCCCTATTTAGTACCAGCGGCGTTCATCGCCGATGGTTGTACTTGGCCCGTGTCCAGGGAACACAATGGTGTCTTCGGGCAGCACCAACAATTTTTCCTTTATCCCTTTAACCAAGGCATCCTCGTCGCCGCCAAACAAATCGCTTCGGCCCCGGCTCCCGGCAAACAAAATGTCGCCCGGAAAAAGAAGCGGGGGAACATCCTTCTGACCGTTCACTTCGCCCGGATTCTCGCAGTAAAAGGCTATTCCGCCAGGAGAGTGTCCCGCCACGTGAATCACCTGCAGGCGAATACCCGGCACTTCCACGATATCACCTTCGGCAAGGTAGTTTCCCAACGCAGGAGACGCCTCTTCCATAGGCAAGCCAAACATCCGGCTCTGTTCCTCTTGCAAGTCCAGCAAGAAGGCGTCCTCTTCGTGGGCCTCGGGCTGCACACCGTAAGTACGCTCCACAAAGGCATTTCCCAGCACATGGTCCAGGTGCAGGTGGGTATTCAACAGGTGCCGCACTTTCAGACCCTTCGTTTCGATATAGTCCGCAAGGGCCTTGCGTTCCGCCTCGCGGCTAGCGCTGGGGTCTATGAGAATGGCCTCGCCGGAATCGCCACCCAGCACAAAGCCGTTCACGCCAAAAGAATTGAAAACAAATTGTTGGAGCAGCATAGGGAGAATGTAGCAATGTCTACTTTCCCACCAGTTCCTGGGCCAGCTTTTTCATGCCGTTAAAATCCCACTTGCCGCTTCCAAGCTTGGGCACGCTCTCTACGCAGAAAACGGAACCGGGCAGCATCAGGGGCGGAATTCCCGACTTGCGGAGCCTGCGGGAAATGTCTTCGGCGTCGCCACCCTTGACCAGCAGCACAATGCGTTCGCCCTTCACGGAATCGGGAACGGCAGTGACGGCAAATTCAAGACCGTCGAGAACCTTGGTTTCGGCGATACGGAGTTCCACCGCCGTCAAAGAAATCATCTCGCCGCCCAGTTTTGCAAAGCGGCTGTAGCGCCCAAGAATCTGTACAAAACCATCTTCCGTAATGACGCACTTGTCGCCGGTCTTGTACCAACGGCGGCCATCTTTTTCAATGATTACGGACGCAGTCTTTTCGCCATCCTTCAGGTAGCCCTTCATGACCTGGGGGCCCGTAACCACGAGCATGCCTTCTTCGCCCTGAGACAACACCTCGTTGGTTTCGGGGTTGATGATGGCGGCCACGGTTCCCGGAGGCGGAAGCCCGATGCTCGAGTGGTCGCTGCACTTTTCCATGGTCAAGAAGTCATCCAGCAATACGTTGGGCGCATTAATAGTAGCAAGGGGCGTGAGTTCCGTGCAGCCGTAACCTTCGTAAATGTCCTTGCCGAACTTGAGCTTGAAGGTTTCCCGCATTTCGGGGCGGAGCTTTTCGGCACCAGCGATGATATAGCGGAGAGAATCCAGACACATGGGGTGGACCCAGCGGTTGATAGCGATAGCCCGCAAGAATGTAGGAGTACCCATCATAATGGTCGTCTTGTACTGGGCACAAACCCGGGCGAGAGTCTTGATGTCGGTAGGGTCCGGGCAAAGCACCATAGGCACGCCATCCAGCAAGGGCATCATGAAGGTCATGGTGAAGCCAAAGGAATGGAACAGCGGGAGCAGCGCCGTCATCACGTCTGTACGGCAGAGTTTCACCACGTAGTCGCACTGCTGGGCATTGGAAATCACGTTCTTGTGGGTCAGTTCCACTCCCTTCGGAGTTCCTTCGGAACCGGAACTGAACAAAATGACGGCGTCGTCTTCCAGCCGGGCGGAACTGAACCAGAGTCTGCGAAGGATTGCCGCAGGGCAAGTCAAAATGACAAGCGTCGCCAACAGACGGCCAAGTGCCGAAATCTTCCGTTCCTCTTCGTCCAAAAAGAGCATCTTGCACTTGTCCGCCAGCTGGGCGAAACCCGGATTCTTGCCGCAAAGTTTGTCATAAAAGGCGCGGGTCGTGACGACAGTAGAAAGTTCCGCCTTTTCCATACAGCCAAGAATGGTATCCACCGGGGCGGTATAGTTCAGGTTGACAGACGTCTTGCCCGCACCCAAGATGGAAATAATCCCGAGGGCGGCATCGCGGCTGGTGGGAATCATGAACCCCACGTTCCTTTCGCCCTTCGCCTCGGCCCGAATCTTGCGACCAAAGTAACGGCACAGGCGAATCATGCCAAAGCCGTTCACATGTCGGCCCGCAGGGTCTATAAGAATCGGACGGAAGCGACGTTTTTCCATAGCCTTGAACCAGAGCGGCACAATGCTTTCGGAATGGTCCATGGCCAGGTTCCAGATGTCCGCCGCCAAGAACTGCAGGTCGCTGCGGATTTTCTGTTCGGAAGCATCCGTCGGGAGCGGCCTCGAAAAACCCACGCTAATCACCCGGTTAAAGGATTGCGGCCGGTTCACGCTTTCAGAGGCATGGCTATAACGGCTTCCCCACAGACCCTGTATGTAGAACGGCACAATCTGCGCGTCCGTTCCTTCAATGGCCTTGGAATAGTCCAGCGAAAACTTCGAGACAAAGGGCGTCTTGGAAACTTCACCTTCTGGGAAAATCACCACCGCCTCGCCGTTCAAAAGGGCCTTGCGGATTTGCTCCATGGCAGGCGCCGGGTCGCGACGGTTGATGCTAATCAGAAAGTTCCCGTGAAAGAACCAGCGCTGGTACCAGTCGGCAAAGGTGTTGCGGTTGCTGGCAATGCGCAGCGGCCTAGGCGAAGACATCTGCAGCACCGCCCAGTCGATAAAACTGAAATGGGGGCCCACCAAAAGAAGCGGTCCCGATTCCGGAATGTTCTGCACGCCAATCACCTTCACCCGGTAACGGAACACAAAGGCAAAGGCAAAGCGGAGCGCCGCCCGCAAAAGCGTCATGGGGGTCTGCCGCAGGTTCATGATAAAGCACAGGGCGAGAATCACCGACAGAATCATGAAGCAATGGTCGATGGTCACCGGCGTAAAAATCAAAAGCAGGGTCTGCCCGCCCATAATCAGGGCCAAAAACGCCATCTGGATAGCGTTCGCCACCGCATGAATCCGCCCCGCCGTATCGGGCCTGGTAAAGCCCTGGATCACCGTCCGCAAAATCACATAGGCAGAACCCGCGCTCCAGCCAATCACGCCATACAGCACAGCCTCAAGCCAGTCGTTATTCACAAAGGGCAGCGAGAACATGGTCACGGCAGATACCGCCGCCGAAAAAGGAATCAGCCCGGTCTCCACGAACCCCTTTGACGCACGTCCGGCGCTCAGGGCGCCCACCACGTAGCCCACGGTGGCGCTGAACATGGACACGGGAATCACCGCCGTGTTCAGCATGTCGTTCATGCGCTGGATAAGAATCAGGAAAATCTGGGTCACGCCCCAGAACGCCGAAAGCCCGAGAATCGAAAGCCGCACGATAGGGTGGCTCCAGGTGGCCGAAAATTCCCGCACCGGGGAACGCATCTTCAGGGAGTCGTGGGACTCCCCCACCCGAATGCAGAACGCCGAAACGGTGGTCACCACCGAAAGCCCCAGATAAATCCACAGGGTCAAATCGATACTCACCGGCGAATTCTCGTGGCCCGAAAGCCCCATGGCAAAAAACGCCGCACCCGCTGTACCCAGCACCGACAGTGCCATGTACCAGGAATTGATTTTCACCAGGTCCTCAGCCGCCACCATCTCCTTCATGATACCCAATTTGGCAGGACTCAGAATCGAAAGGAAAATCCCGTAAAGCAGCAAAAGCCCGTAGGCCACCCACTCGGCCCCCGCCACGTAGCACACCACCACCGCAATCACGGAGGCCAGCATGCCCACCGACGACCAGGCCATCACGCGGCCCTTGCGGAAATGCCCCGCAAAGTAGCTCGCCGCAGGCATCATGAAAATGCTGGGCACGAAAATGGCGAACTGCAAAAGCATGCTGCGCCACCAGAACGCCGACCCCTCGAAGGAAAACGAAAGCCACCGTTGAAAGTGGACGAACAGCCCCATCTGCACAAAAATACTGCAAAAAACCAGAATGAAATAGGGCACCACGCTAGGGTAACGGCAAAGCTTCATAAGTCCTCAAAGATACCCAAATTTAGATTTATCCGCAGAATTAGGTAGCCCGCTAAATAGGGCAAAAATCTTACAATTTCCTCACGGTCGGCCAACTTTTCAAACCTCGCCCATCAATCCCGCGCAAACCCGGCGATAATCCCCAAACCTACGACCTAACACCCATTACCTAAAGGGGGGGAGTCCCCCTCGCTTCTGCGGCTTATCATCACCGCGCCCTTCCATTGTCATCCCGGCGCAGGCGGGGACCTCACAACGAATCAAAAAAAAATTAAATTTTGCCTGTATGAACGTGAATAAAATATTAGCCTCCGTTCTTTTGATACTTTCATTTTCATGGTGCAATGAAGAAAACTCAATTACAACTGAACAAGAAATTCATCCAGCAATTATTTTGCTAGGTTTAGGGGTGGCCCCATCAAACCAAAGAATGGAGTTTGACATTCTCAATATAAGTGGCGGTCAGCCATTTAAGGATTTCAACCTATACCTTGAAGTATATCCTAGATTCGATATTAGACTTGATAGTAAGGCCGTTTCCCTAGGGAATATCGCTGTTTGGTTAGCTATGGCTATTCCCATCAACGCGATACAATCTAGCGACACATCCGGTTTTCTAGCCAAGTACCTTATTACAGGTTCCCTGTGGCTTGCATCCGGCTCAACACATTTTGTCCTCTTGGGGGACAACTTGACGGGATTGTCCATATTCGAAAACCATCTGTTTGAATGGTGGGTAGACAAGGGTAACGATTGGAACATTAGCGAACTAGGTTACATGGAAAGTTTTGGTTTACAGGCCAATCTTTTTTTGTCCTTTGTGGGAGGAGGCATCCTCTTTGAAATAACGAATCGAAGAAAAAATTTCGGTTTCTTCTTTCAAATCAAAATGTTTCCCATATTTGGCGAAAGACCGCCCAAAGAAAAATAACAGCACAAGCACGACACCACATGCACGTGCTCCCACGGCCAGCCTTATACGCCCCGAAAGCGACATTTGGACATCGTGGGCCTATAAATCACCCCAAAAATTCCGTTTTATATGCCCCGGCACTACCCTTTTGCCTTTCACGTACCTATAAAACCCCTCTTTTTCGCACTCTTATAGGTCCAAACCGGCAAAATTCCGGCTCAAAAGGTGTTAATTTATTCGCAATTCAATAAAAAAGGCATATAAATCACCTCAAAAAACCGTTTTTATATGCCCCGACCCCACTTTTTAGCCTTTCGTGTACCTATAAACGCTCCTCCGCAGGTCTATTTATAGGTACGACTCCTATTTCACTGCCCCTGCGGGACCTATAAAACCGCATTTTACCGCCCACTTATAGGTCCAGCATTCATTTTCCGTGCCTTTCTTTCGGGAAATAATATATTTTACCTATAGGAACCTAAGGATAAACATGTTTTGTCTATAGGAGTTTGGGCAGATGTTCGTTTCAAGAAAGACCTTCGGGGCGTTGACCGTCGCGGCCCTTGCCGTGGCCACTTCCGCCCTTGCGGCAAGTGCCGTGTTGCAGCCGCTGGATTACACCGACCAGCTGCAAACCTTCTACAACCCAGACCGGGGCTTTTACAGGCCCCAGGTAATTCACTTTCGGCCCGAAACTATCGAAGTGGAGCCATACTACAAGAACCGCCTCATGCACCTGCGGGCGGAGATTTCCGCTTTCTCCAGCAACGCCGTCTGGGATGCAAGCGACCCGACGGCTCACGGCACCACCCAGGACCTGACCGAGGCCATGCTGAATTCTTTCCGCTCCTACCTGGATAAGATTCGTGCCACAAACTCCACCGTCATTGTCCGCTTTTCCTACGACCCCTGGTACAACGGCAAGGGCAACATGGAGCCCCCGCAAGAATGGATCCTGAAACACGTCAAGCAACTGAGCGCCGTTTTCAACGAATACAAAGACGTGATTACCTTCGTGGAGCAGGGCATGTACGGCCCCTTCGGAGAGCAGCACACCAGCACCATCAGCAACCCGCTTTACGTGGGCGAAGGTCTTGCCACCCTCCTGCAGAATACCGACGACGACGTAGATGTAGGTCCGAGAAACCCCGGCGTGCTCGCCCGCGGGCTCGGTTTTAGCCCGACAACAGAAGTCAACGCCGCAGGCGACACCACCGCCTGGAACTACAACGTTTCCTTCAACATCGATCATCCCTATTTCAAGATGAAGGCAGACTCCCTGGGCAAGGACATCTACCGGGCGGGATTCTACAATGACTGCTACGTAGGAACCGAATACGACTACGGCACCTGGGGCGGTAACTGCAACAGCAGCGTCTGTCGCGAAGAAGGGGTGGCGTTTATGGAGAACTACGCCCATCACGTTCCCTACGGCGGCGAGGCCTGCTCCCCTCCCAGCGGGTACGCCAAAATCAACACAGCAAAATTCATTTCTTACGAGGCCTTCCGCACCCACACATCCTACCTGAACTACGAGCACACTTGGGCCCTGACAAGGCCCGACGGCGGCGAATGGCGGCTAGAGGAATTCCACCCCCGGGACACCATCGACAAGGCCTACGAATCCTATACCGACGGTAACGGCGTATTGCAGAATTCCGCATTCAAGTACATCGACGACCATCTAGGCTACCGCTATGTACTGCGCCGGTCAGCCATCATGGATTCCCTCGGGCCCGGCAGCCTGCTCCAGCTGGACATGAAAATCCAGAACGTGGGCTTTGGCAACATGACCAAGAAACGCCCTGTTACCGTTGTGCTCAGGAGCGTCACCGAATCCGCAGGCGATACCGTCTACGGCACTCCGCTGGAACTCAAGCAGGCAGGGAACTTCGACCCGCAGGACATTCTCTGCCGAAAGGTTGTGCTGAAGTCGGCGTTTGACGCCAACGGGAACATCGCCGACTACAGCAACGTGCAGTCCGAAACCGTCTTCGACGGCATCAATGACGTGAAGGTGGCGGCCCAGCTTCCTGACACGCTCCCCGAAGGAAAGTACGCCGTCTATCTAAGAATTTCTCAATACGGGAACTGGCCCGCCGATTCCAACTATTCTACGGTGCGGTTCGCCAACGATTCCGCCTACTACGACAAGGAAACGGGCGCTAACTACGTAGGCAGTTTCGTGCTGAACAAGAAAGCTCCCGTGGTAACGGCAATCCCGGCGTCAAGAATTGCAAAAGGCGGCAAGACCATCCGCCTAGAAAATCACGGCCAGACCCTTACGGTCCAGAACGCCCGACGGGTGGAAATTTTCGACCTGATGGGACACAGGCTTATGGCACAGGATTTGCAGGGAACGACAACCATTTCCCTGAAAAACTTGCCAAGGACCTCGCTAATTATCAGGACACGCTAATCCCTAGATCCTAGCCCCTAATCTCCCAGGTCGTGCCTTCCTTGCTGTCCTTGATGACCACGTTCATGGCGGCGAGTTCGTCGCGGATGCGGTCACTTTCGGCCCAGTTCTTGGCGGCACGCGCATCCTTACGGGCGGCAATCAGCGCTTCAATCTTTTCGACATCCACGCCGTCGTTCGCACCCTTCTTGGCGTATTCTTCGCGAGGCTGGTCGAGCTTCAGACCGAAAATCTGGTCGAAGTCGGCCACCAGGGCGGCCTTCTCGCCGTCATCGATATCGCTCTTGAGCATCGTGTTCATGATGCCGAGGGCGCGCGGCATGTTCAAGTCGTCGCCGATAGCGTCCTTGAACTCGTTCTGGAATGCCTTGGCTGCATCGCTGGTAATCGCGGTAGCCTTGCCAATCAGCGGGTCCGTCTTCTTGTGCAAGCTCTTGAGGCCTTCCTTCGCGCCTTCCAGGGCTTCCCACGTGAAGTTCAGGTAGTTGCGGTAGTGGCTGCCGATGGCGAAGAAGCGGTAGTCGAGCGGGTTGAAACCGCGGTCCATCAAAAGCGTGACCGTCAGGAATTCGCCGCTGGACTTACTCATCTTGCCGAACTTGGTTTCGGTCGTGCCGTCTTCAAGCTTTTCTTCGCTTGCGGTGCGCAGGAACTCACCGTGCATCCAGAAGCGGGCGAACTGCACGCCGTTGGCGCATTCGCTCTGGGCGATTTCGTTCGTGTGGTGCACGCGGATGTGGTCCGTACCGCCGCAGTGGATGTCGAGCGTCGGGCCGTTATACTTCATGGCCATGGCGGAGCATTCGATGTGCCAGCCGGGGAACCCTACGCCCCACGGGCTGTCCCATTCCATGGCGCGCTTCTTGTCCTTCGGGCTGAACTTCCACAGAGCAAAGTCGGTGGCGTTCTTCTTTTCGCCCATGTCGATGCGGCTACCCTTGCGCAGGTTTTCCACGTCGAGGCGGGCGAAGTCGGCGTAGCGCGGGAACTTGAGGCTGTCGAAGTAGATGCCATCGCTGGTGCGGTAGGTGTAACCCTTTTCTTCCAGGGTCTTCACCAGGTTGATCTGTTCCTGGATGTGCTGCGTCGCCGGCGTCCAGCGGGTCGGTTCCTGGATGTTTAAGCGGTGCCAGTCGGCCATGAATGCGTCGGTGTAGAACTTCGCGATGTCCCAGACGGACTTGCCTTCGCGGGCGGCGCCCTTTTCCATCTTGTCGTCGCCGGAGTCGGCGTCGCTGGTGAGGTGGCCCACGTCGGTGATGTTCACAATGTGGTTCACCTTGTAGCCGTAGTACTTCAGCGTACGCACCAAAAAGTCTTCGAAAATGTAGGTGCGGAGGTTGCCGATGTGGGCGAAATGGTACACCGTCGGGCCGCAACAGTACATGCGCACGGCGGGAACGCCTTCCGGGAGAGTGAATACTTCTTTCTTGCGCGATGCGGTGTTGTAGAACTGTAGAGCCATTTTAGCCTCCGTTAAATGCGGCGCAACCTGCGCCAAGCGGGAACAAATATAGCAAAAGGCGAGAGTCACGACAAAGGCGCCTGCGCCATTTGGCATGACCGAGCCGAGCTATATGCGCACCGAAGGGGCGCCAAGATAGAAAAAGAATCACTTCAAGAATGAGATGCCGTCATTCTGAAAGGGAAAAACTCCCTAATCTCGGAAGTAGCTGGAATTAGCGAGGAATGGGTTTGGCCTCCCAGCCATAATCCTGATACATCTTGACCGAAAGACCCTTCGCCTTAACATAGTCGCCAATCATCTCGGCGCGCTTGTTTTCGCGGAGGGTTTCGTTGTTTGACATGTTCTTCACCCATTCGTCATAGTATTCGCCAAAGATTTTCCTGGCGCTCTTGTCGTAGCGGGAACCGTCTTCATAAAGGCCTCCTTGTTCTACACCATTAATATACCTTTTCTTTTTTATAAATAAAAATTGATAATTTTAATAAATTTAATCAATTGCCATTATAAATTGTATTTTGACGCAAATTCTCTTTTTTCAAGCGCAAATCATCGTTCTTTTTATCTATAATTAAAGCATGGCCCCAGATGAAATCAACGCCCTCATCAAGAAGCTCTCGCCCTTTCTGGACGAAAGCTCCGAAGTATTTCGCGAACTAACCGTCTTTTTTGGCGAAGGCGGCAAGATAGAAGTCCATCACGGGGACCTTCAGAAATTCCTGGGCCGTAAACGGCTCTACCGCGTGATACGCCTGAGGGGCGAAAGCTACAAGGACTGCGTCTATCAGCTGGTGGACGACCATCCGGAATCCATGGAAGCCCTGGGTATGCTCCGGTACTACAAAGCCCCAGCAGGCCCCATCCACTGGGAGCACGTAGAGGCCGCCGAAATCGCCATAGGCAAAGAACTGACCACCAACCCCTACGGCTGGGCGCCAGACGCCTGGACCCTTTTCGAGCATAACGAATCCGAAGTCAGTCCTGCGCAGGGCAGTACTGGAGACCACGAGATGGTGGCCATTCTCGCCTTTGATTACGGCGACTAGACCTTCGCTCAAGGCTTCACGAATTCGAAGAAAGTAACGCCCGGAACGCTCTTGGCGCTTCGACCTTCCAGATATTCCTTGAAAGGAATTTCCAGCACCTGCTTTTTGAAAGCGGCGTGACGGAACATGGGAAGCTCACCAGGGGTAAGCACCATAAATCCCGTGTGGGTGGCGTCCAGATTCTCCATAGCAGCCACAAGCCCGACACCCAGCACCTTCATGGGCCCTTCGTAAACACGCCCTGCCCATTCTAGGGCCTTGTCATAAGGCAGGTAGCGGATTTCTACAGTAGGGTCGGCGGCATCCTTACCATCTACCAGGTATTTCAGGTTTTTCTTCTTGAAAAACTCGTTCTTTCCGATGGTCTTCACCACCACCGTATCCCCCGGCATGGAAAGCTTGCGGGTAAACCTTGTATCGCTAGCCCAGTCGGCAAGCAGGTAATGCTTACGGTGGCTGTAATCGATAATTCCATCCTTGTAACGGATGCTCTGCAACACCTTGAAAAGGGAATCTTCACTTGTGGCTAGTGCCATGGCCAGGGCGTGCTCGATATAGGTCACGCAATCTACGGAATCCATATAGACTAGCGGTTTCGTTTCGATGGAATCCAGGTACCCCTCGCCCATGGGCCCAAGCAGATAAGGCGTTCCTTCCATCTTGCGGGAGAAATATTCCAGGCGAGCGTCCAGCCCGCGGATGTTCTGAGCGTCGAGCCACATCTCCTTCATCTTGAGGAGCGACGCATAGTCGTCGCTGGTCTGGGCAATAAGGCGCATCCAAAGGGCGTCCAGCACGTCTTTCAGGGTGGCGTCCTTGTTCTTGCCCGTCTCGTTCAGGTACATGGCCACCGTCAGGGTGTCACCGTCCATAGGGAACAAGTAGCCCACCAGGCCGTGGGCCTCGCCGATGAACCCCGTCTTGAATCGGGTAAGCCACGTGTATTTCAGGTCCGTCATGCGCTTGGCGCCCGTACCCACCTTCGGGCCTGCAAAACTGTTCATGTAGAACTCGCCTCTGGGGTGCCGGGCCATCTTGGCCAGCAACTGCGTTTCTACGGAGGGTTTCAGCTTGTTCTTGGGCGAAAGACCGCTTCCGTCCCAGACTTCAAAATCATCGAAACTCAGGCCCATTTCCGTAAGGAACTTTTCTTCCAGTTTTTTTCCGTTTTCTACGTTGCCCTTGCCGAGAATCTTGCCGCCCATGTTGCGGAAAAGACTTTCGGCGTGGTAGTTCTGGCTACGCTGATTGATTTCGTCCAGAATACTCAGGAATGGCGCCGCCGAAAAGATGAACCGCTTGATTTCGATGCCCTGGGGAATGTCGTGGTTCTCTTCGAAAACAATACCGTTTTCCTTGAGCATGTACATGAACGCCGCACGGAAATACCCCACAGGGTTACGGATAGGGAGCACGAGACTTGCGGAATCCACGTCCATGCCAATAGATCCACCCAAGGTAATCACGGACTTGTCAGGCTCCAAGGCCCAAGTCCATTTTCTCTTTTTTCCGGGAACGGTCTTCAGGTCATTCTTGACTGTCACGTAACCCACGTCGGGCACAATGGAGACTATAGCCGAATCCCCTTCCTTTTCGCCGGGCTTGAAACGGACCATGGTGCAATTGTCGTTAAAGTCCAGCGGGGCGATTTCGGCACCGTACCAGGCGTCGTAAAAATTCTTGCGCCAGTGTTCCGCCTTCCAGGGGCCGTCATAAAAGCCCGTATCCAAATCGATGGTCCCGCGGATGGTATCGATTCCTAGAGCATGGATGGAATCCACCATGGCATCTATCATGTAAAAAGGATCCGCATAGTAGCGTCCCGAAAAATTCGGGTCCCCTTCACCGCGAATCTGCACCGAGCCCAGAAACTTTTTTTGCTGGACACTTCCCATCAAAGAAATTTTCGTTTCGGGAGCATAGTCCAGGGGCAAAAAGTGCAGGGCCGTCGCCGTGGTCAATGTCTTCAGGGTGCTCGCCGGAGTGAATTTTTCGTCGCCGCGGATGTTCGCCAGTTCCTTACCGCTCTTGAGGGAGCGCACCGAAATCCCGAGACGGGAACCAGGCACAACAGAATCCACGTAGGTCTGGTAAGGTGCCAAGTCAATCCCGGCAAACAGCGGAGCTGCCGCAAAAACACAGAACGCAAGGCAACGGAGCAATTTCATCATCCGCTACTTCTTCCTGATAAGGGCCGACAACGCCATGCCCGCGATGGCGGCAACAGCCGCAATGACCACTACCAAAACAAACACCCAGATGGAGCCTCCCTCATCTTCGACGACAACCGTCATGGATTCAGGAGTCACTTCTTCTACAGAAGCGAACAGCAGTCCCTTGATATGAGAAACGATGCCGGACTTGTCCAGCGTGTCGGCATAGCCAAGAGACTTGTTGATCTTCTGGTGGGCATCCCAGAACAATTCCACGACCTGATCTTCCACAGCCTCGCGAGAAGAACCTTCCCTAAACAAGTCGCCCAAGGCATTGGAAAACTCTATCAATATTCCTTCGATAGCCACCCATTCCGGAATGTTCGGGAAAGACTTTCCGGTTTTCATGGTCTCGATAATCCTGGAATAGCGGGCGTCCTTGTCCCAGATGTTCACGATACTTTCGTCGGCTGGCAAGAACCCGACCTGTCGGGTGTAGGCGTCCATGTTGTCGGCCCGGAGCAGGTAGCAGAGAAGCCGTTCTGCAGCAGGCCTGTGAGCCTTGGGCAACACCAGATGGCTTCCGCCTACAAAAGAAACGATTCCCGAGTGCCCCGCCAGAGGCTCCACGATGGTTATTCCGTCTTCGGCGATGGGCGAATCCTTGAGGCCGCCGTCCTTGCTTGCAATTTCCATCTGGCGGATAATTTCGGAGGTGCCATACAGCACCAGCTGCCCGCCACCGATAAACCGTTCCGTTTCCTGCACGGAATTTTCGTCCAGACCGTAAGGGGATATTTCCCTATCGGCAAAAATTCTGAGGTAGTAGGCCAACCCCTTGAGGGTCGTAGAATCCAGCAGGGCGCTGCGGTAACCTGCAGAAGTCTTCGTGATGAAATCTCCGCCAAAGCTCCAGATGAAGGGCGCCATGTGTTGCGGGCCGGTCCAGTCTCCCTTTCCGGGCAGGGCGAAAGGCGCCACCTTGGCTGCACTATCGGAACCGCCAGCGGCGTTTTTCGCGAAAGCCCGCAGCACGCCAATAAATTCGGAGTAAGAATCCACCTCCTCTTTTTTCAGCGCAAGTTTTTTCCACATCTTCTCGTTGGCATACAAGGCCCTCACGTCCACAAACCACGGGAAAGAATACACCATGGAATCCTGGGGCAAGCGGGCCGCCTTGAAACTCTCCCTAAAGAATCGTGTAGCCCCTACCTGTTCCAGGTAGGAGTCCAAAGGTTCAATCGCCCCGGACGAAGCAAAGAAAGGAACCCAGGTAGAGCCCAACTGCAAAACGTCCGGGCCATTGCCGTTCGCTGCCGCAGAATCTGCGCCGCTCAACGCCTTGGAAATTTCGGCAAAGGCTTCGCCCCAATTCAAGAACCTGATGCTTACAGGGATTTTCGTTTCGCGCTGGAACCGTTTGACAATGCGTCCAAGCGCCCGCTGAGAACCGATACCGTTGTCCATGACCCAGAGGGAAAGGGTATCGTCCGGAGACGCCACCAGGGCAGGCTGCGATGCCAGAGAATGCACCGGAAAAAGGCACACCAGGGCAAGCGTCAAGACGGTAGAAACATTTTTTGCAAACCGGGTCATTTGGCGAACCGTTTGAAATCCTCGAAGAAACTCGGGTAAGTCTTGTTCACACAAGCGGGGTCCAGAATCTTGATGGACACGCCACCCAAGGAAACAAGGCTAAAACACATGGCCATGCGATGGTCGTTGTAAGTCTCGATGGAGGCGCTCTGCAAATCTTTTGGCGGGGTCACCGTGATAGAGTCCATCGATTCGCGAACTTCGGCGCCAACCTTGCGGAGCTCTGCGGCCATGGCGGCAATGCGGTCCGTCTCTTTCACGCGCCAGCTGGCAATACCCGAAATGGTCATAGGACCGTCGGCAAAAAGCGCAAGTACGGCAAGAGTCATGGCAGCATCGGGAATTTCTACGGCGTTGAATTCGCCGAGACTCTTCAGCTTGCCCTTGGGTCCTGTGCATTCCACCCAGTCGGGGCCAAGCTTTACCTGCACGCCCATACGCTCCAGCACATGCACAAAGGCAAGGTCTCCCTGGATACTTTCGGAACCCATGCCCAACACCTTGACACAGCCTCCCGAGATGGCGGCGGCGGCCAGCGGGTAACTGGCAGAACTGGCGTCGCCCTCGACGGTGTAGTCCCCTGGGCTCTGGTAAACGCCCCTGGGCACGTAGAAATCGGAAAGCCCTTCGTGCTTGACCTCTATCCCGAAACGTTTCATCACATCCAGGGTCAAAAGCACGTAGGGCGCCGAAATCAATTCTCCCTCTACATGAATGTGCAAGGGTTCATTGCAATAGGGCGCACAAATCAGGAGGGCCGTCAGGTACTGGCTAGAAATATTCCCGCGCACAGAAACAGAACCGCCCTTAAGCCCATCCGCCTTGATACGGACCGGCGGGTAACCTTCCGTCTCCTCGTAAGAGACATCCGCTCCAAGGCTCTGGAGGGCTTCCACCAAATCCAGGATGGGGCGTTCCCGCATGCGTTCTTCGCCCCGCAAGACAAATTCCCCGTGACCAAGGGTCAGGGCCGCCGTCAAGGACCGCATGGCCGTGCCCGCGTTTCCGAGGAACAGCTCCACGGGAGCACCCGACTGAGTCGCAGGTGCATCCACGGGGCCAGCGTTTCCGCAGACTACCGCCTCCGAAAAATCATCCGAAAACTGGATTTTCACGCCCAGCTTCTGCAGGGCCTCGCCCATGTAGCGGGTGTCGTCACTTTTCAGCAGGTTATGCAGCCTGGTCTTGCCTGCCGCCAGGGCCGAAATCAAAAAAGCGCGGTTCGTGATACTCTTGGAGCCCGGTAACTGGATAGTCCCCTCGAAGGACTTGAAAGCGGGCAACTGCTCAAAACTCTTGCGGAACTGAAAATCTTCCATACGTAAAAATTATACATTTTTAAGACGGAGCCGATGGAGCTCCACTCCGCAAAAGAGGCCGCAAAGGCAGCCCCTGCAAACCAGAGCCGCGAGGAACCTATGGAACCAGAAATCACTACCAAGGAATTCGAAGTCCGCTTTTCGGATTGCGACCTCCACAGCCGACTGAAACTTTCCAACCTGTTCCTGTTCATGGAAGAAACCGCCATCGCCGACGCCGAGGCAAACGGTTTCGGCCTCTGGAAAATGATGAAGGCGGGCTACACCACCGTCATCACCCGCATCAAGCTCCGGATTTTGCACGTTCCCCTGTGGGGCGAAAAAATTTCCATTTCCACCTGGGCCAAGGAATTCTACAAAGACAAGGTGTGCCTCAAGGACTATTCTATCTTGGACGCCCGCGGGAACGCCATCGCCCAGGCCACATCGTCGTGGCTCCTGGTGAACCTCAAGACAGGCAAGTCCGAAAACCCGGCCAATAGCCCTTACCCCATCCCGCTGTTTCCAGGCAAGAACGCCCTGCCCGAGATGATGGACATTCTGGACCCGAGTATCGACCCCGCCGTGGTGCAACAGGAAACCGCCCACTACAGCGACCTGGACATGAACCAGCACGTGAACCACTGCCGATATGTAGATTGGGTCACCGACGTGCTCAGCAAAGAAGAAATCAAGGACCGGGGCATCCGTTCCATACAAATGAACTACATCCAGCAGATTCCCCTAGGCGAAAAGGTGAACCTGGTGCGCTTCAAGAACACCAACCACCACGCCTATATCTTTGGCATGAACGCCGCCGACATGACCAAGTGCCATTTCCAGGCCCGCATCGGGTTCAGGGACTAATCACGCCCATCCCCGGCCACAATTCAAAGCAGGCGCTCCCGTCCTTATCCGTGCGGAAAAATCGCAGGGAATCGCCCAGCACGTATTTCAGTTTCTGCACGACCTGTTCCGACGGGTGGCCGTAAGGGTTTGTTGCCCCAACGCTTGCCACCGCATATTCCGGCGACACCTGCGCGAGGAACTGGAGACCGCTGCTGCCCGCTGACCCGTGATGCCCCACCTGGAGCAAGTCCGCCGTTAGGGTCGGCGACAGCTCCAGCAGACCTCGCTCCCCCAGGCTGTCCAGGTCGCCAGTCAAGAGGGCCGAAGCCTTGCCCCACGCCACCTGCAGCACGACGCTCCCGTGGTTTCCCGACACCACGTCATAGTCCGTAGGCCACAGCACCCGAATGTCCGGCACCTCACCGAAACCGAGGTGGCCGCCACCAGACGAACCGGGCGCCAGCCCGAATTGTAAAGCGTCACCCCGCAAGAGCGTATCCACCGGAATTCCCCGCTTGTGAGCTATATACAGCACGCTATCCCTCCATACACTGCCTGCCGTATCGGGCCCTACGAAAAGATGTTTCACCCGAATGTCCTTCAGCTCCACAAACCCGCCTACATGGTCCCGATGGTTGTGGCTCAACACTACCCACTCCAGTTCCCGGACGCCCCTGGCCCCGAGGCTGTCGGCCACTCCCGCCGAATCGGGCCCCGCGTCGTAGAGGGCGAACCGTCCGTCATGCTCCAGCAACACCGCAAGTCCCTGCCCCACGTCCAGCACCGTCACACGCAAGGGGCGTTCCTCCTCCCCCGCTTCGCTCACCCAGGTGCACCCCGCCGGCACAATGCAGCACAGGGCCGCAACAACGGCAATACATAAGGGCATCCTGGCCCAAACAACAAGATTCAGCAAAAATCGAGCCATAAAACCTCCTAAAAAAAGGCCCTTTACCTTTATAGACGCTTTTTTTGCCCCAAAAAAGCCTTGCTAAAAAAATTTTGCTATCTTTCCCACACAATGGCGAACAAGCCTCTGGAGACACTATGCAGTTACCCAAGTACAAAAAGAAAAAGCGCATCAAGCTGAAAATCTGCCAGGAACCTGGCTGCGGCCGCGAGTTCTGGGGCCACCCCATCGCCAAGTACTGCGAACTGCACCGCGACATCAAGCAGCGCCAGAAGCAGAAGAAGAGCATGGACAGCATCGAGTCCAAGAACATCATCTTCCGCCACAACTATACGGAGTCCATGGACCTCACCTTCAAGTGCTGTCTGGAAGGCTGCGACGAAAAGTTCACCATCAAGGTGTTCCCCAAGCAGACGGTTTACCCCCGCTTCTGCATGGAGCACCGGAACGACTTCAAGCGGGAAAACTTCCTGCGCATTATGGCCAAAAAGGGTAACGATTAACCGCCAGTGCCCCTAAAACGGCCCTTTCCTCTTAAAAATGGAAACCACCCCTTGAAATTTTGGGTGGCTTTTTTATATTTGGGCTCACACTCATGGTGGGTGTAGCTCAATTGGTTAGAGTCCCAGATTGTGATTCTGGATGTTGTCGGTTCGAGTCCGGTCACCCACCCTTGAAAATCCCGCGAGAAATCGCGGGATTTTTTATTTGCAACAAACGGAACCAACCTACCATCCGCACCGGTTTACTTCTTCAAAAGCACACCACTGCGCACCACCCTGTCATTCAACAACAGCACACCAATGTAAGGCCCATCGGCAATTCCATCAACAACGAGAGTTTCGCGATAGGCGCCAACTATCCGATGTCCCAAGTCCAGGGAACGCACCTCACGTCCCTGCATATCCACGAGTGTAAACCTTATGGTCCCTGCAGCCGGCATATCATAGCGAAGAACCAGAAGGGGCCCCTTAAACAAAGCACCGAACCCTAATCCGGAGACAGATTCAAATTCATAGATACCAGGAGACCTCTCAACGTCTGCATTCTCTGTAGTAAGTCTCTCAATGTTCAAATCCACTACGGCCGGCGCCCCCCAAAGAGTATCGGAGCCTAATAACACACCTACATGGTACAATAGTTGGAACTTTCCCGAAAGTGTTTTCGTTTTTTCCAAGGAATCAAGTAGAAACTCGTCTACAGGGTCCATTTTTAGCACCTTTACCGCAGTCATATCCATTTCAATGGCTTCTTCAAGCAACTTACTGTAGACTTTCTTTACTTGGAATTCGCCTTCTCCAAACGTTAGTTCGATGTTGCTTACAACAGGTGGATTGGGCATACCTCGAAGAAGTGGATAGGTGACTCCTTCCTTGATGAACCATACTGAATCAAAATTGAACTTATCAAAAGACATTCTCGTACGCATTTCATCAGGCGTAAGACCACTTCCTATCTCCAATGAATCAACGCAATTGTCCGCAAGGTAATAGAACTCGTCCACAGGCTGCGATAGCGAAGCCATGCCACCGCAATAGTTTATTTCGTTCCTTACAACATTACCCGCGACATAGCCCCTAAATCGAGCAATAGGGGTATTAATTAGGGCATTCGCACCATTGATCAAATACACATTACCCGTTGAATAACAATCTTCTATTACAGATTGGTTCACTCCAACAAAAGCCGAACTCCCAGTGACATCACCTACCGAATAGGATTGTTTAACAGAGCCATTATTAACTCCAACAAAGCCTGCACCGCCATGAACATCTCCTTTCGCAAAAGATCGTTCAATCAAGCCATCATTCCAACCAACAAACCCACCTGAACTCACTTCTGAGGCCTGGACATTCCCTGTCGCAAAGCACTCAGAAATAGCCGTTTTGTTCAGGCCAACTAAACCGCCGACATACTCCTTGCCAACAACATTTACCGACGCATGTAACCCCCTCATATTTTTACCATAAGCCTTGCCAATCGCTCCACCTACGTAGGCGCTAGTCTGTGCTTCTATGGTACCAGTCACTGTTGAGCTCGAAATATTTCCGCTATCGGTCGCTACAATTCCTCCGACTCCGTCAAAGCCAAAGATTTCACTTTCAGAACCGTTTACACTATGCGAAACATTGCCTGCCTCCCCGCTCTTTGCCTTAACATCTATACTTACAGTTGCAGAGTCAATCTGACCTTCGACAGTATTCAACGCGGCAATACCGCCTATGGGGCCAGTAGCATCATTCGCCTTCACCTTAGCTGAAGCCCGTTTAACAAGACCCCTATTGACTAACGCAATCCCAGCCAATTGCCATGAGCCCTCCATCCATTCTGCATCAACATTTACATCAATGATAACCCCATCATTTATTTCGGCAATCCCCGCAATAGAACCTCCCTTAAAGGCCCCCTTGACAGCGCAACTTTCAATTCGCCCCTTATTATCATAAACAAGACCTGCCCCATGATAAATATTACTTAGTAGCGCGTCCACATCTACATAGCTTATTGAGCCCATATTCACAGACGCCAAAGCCCCAACATGTTGGAGTCCACTTTCTCCAGTGGAAAACTCATACTTTTTGAAAGACAAGCTATCAACCATACCAGTTGTCGCAATCGTGTCTATGAACCCTTTAGGTTCATTGTCCATGTAATTCATAAAAAGACCGTTGATGCTGTGGCCACCACCATAGAGTTTTCCACTAAACAGCCTCGAAGTATCTTGAGACGTGTATCCGCCAAGAACGACTCCACTGCAATCGCAATATTCTTCATATATGTCGATTTTTCCAATAGGCTTAAACCCCGTACCTCGACCGCTAAAACGGGCTTCCGTCTTGGACACAGATGCGTCAATGTCGTTAACAACACGATAAATTGAGGAAAGTTTGTATTTCCCATATCCGATGGATTTTAAGTCTCCGTATGTTTTAATAAGAAAAGGATCATCTTCGGTACCCGAACCTTTCATCTTTAACATCGTCGAGTCTACAGTCAAATTCGGATAAACCTTCTCCTTCATCGTTTGGGATATGGGATAAGCACTTCCCAACCAAGACAGGTAAGGGTATGTCGTATCAGCAACGATTTTCCAAGTGTTTTCAATGTCCCAACCTTCATAGTTTTCTTTTGATACCATTTGCCGCGTGTTGCGAAGTTCTCCCGCAGCCGTCACATTGACAAACCAAAGGCTACTGTCGTAATAGGCCAACACATAGTCTGATCCTTTATCAGAGCCTACAAGACCACCCCATTTTGAATTTCCCTGAACTTTACCAGCCGCAAAGGAGGTCCTCACCGTCGCATGGTCAGAATTGCCCACCAAACCACCAACATTCCTTTCACCCACAACATTTGCGATAGAATAACAATCCGAGACAACCGCATCGTCTAGATACCCAACAAGGCCACCCACATACTCCTTACCAGAAACCAAGAATCTCGACGCACTTCTTTCTATGGTTCCCGAAGTCTTTTTCCCAACAACAGAGCCAACATAGTTATCACCCATGACATCGTTTTTTACAAAAATATTCTCAACTACAGCTCCGTTATCAACGCCTGCAAGAGTGCCAACATAGTTCTTGCCCCGAACAAAGCCCTTATCACTACTGTCACCATGCGTATAGTCTTCGCCAAAGTAAGAAGTTGTATCAAAAACGATTCCAGTCACCCTAGCATTTTTTGCAAGTGCGCGAAAAAGGCCCACAGAATCCTCATCAGAGCGGTTAATATTCAAGCCCGCAATAATCTTATTATCGCCAATAAAAACACCACTAAATTCACCAATTGGTTCAAAACCCTTACATATAGAGCCATCAGCATTGCAATTTTCCCTTTTTGAAAGAGATGCATCGATATTGCCCATTAACTTGTAATACTTATCAAGAGTGTATTCGTATTTTCCGATATACTTAAGTTCTTCATAATTGTGAATTTGGTAAGGATTTCTTTCTGTCCCCTTACCCGCAAGAAAATTTACCGTTCCATCATCATCAAGCTTTCCCGGCTCCATCTGACCCATACCCTTAAAATACGGATATGAAATATCCTCCTGAATTTCCCATACGGCATCAAAATCGTATGTACTGTATGTTTCTTGTTTCAGCATACTCGCTGTCGGAAGTCCGCCACTTTCTACCTGAGCTACTGTTCCATCAAAGAAACAGGTACTCGGATCCAAAGCAACATATAGCGCAGACGCAGCCAGGCCTCGTCCGTCGGGAGCTTTAATCATACTTGCAGAATAAACACGACGAACAATCGGTGCGTAAGATTCAACATAACCGAAAACGCCGCCGACATATTCATATCCTTTTATGACATTGATGGAAAAGGCATCATTTATGGAAGCGGACAAGTCACCAACCACTCCGCCAATATAATCATCACCCTTGATATTTCCCGTTGTTGCAACAATGGCAATATTCCCTCCAACAGCTTCCCCAATCAAACCGCCCACAAAAGATTCGCCCTCCACATCTCCATTGAGCGAAATCACATTTGTAACTACGGAATTCTTTGTTGATCCCGCCATGGCTCCAACGAACCAACAACCTGTAACTTTCACGTTCATTAATTTCAAATTTTGAATCACGGCATTTTGCGCATATCCAAAAAAGCCCGAAAAATCACGTTTTTCATTTCCTATCTGTAGGTTTCTGATAGTATGGTTTTTTCCATCGAAAACACCTACAAACGCATGAACACTGTCACCAATGGGTTCAAAATTCTGACCAAGACCATCAATATCCGCAGTCAATTCATAATTTGCCTCAAGTGGATATGCAATATGATTTCCGATTTTCTGAAGTTGGGCAAAAGATGAAATTTCAATCTTATTCGGAACCGCCATATAACTAGATGTTCCCCAAACGGTATCCCGCCCGTTCACCGCTCCAATCCTATACCCGTAATAAAGCGAGTCACTGTCGCCAGAATCACCAGAATTATTCCTTTGAGCCCACCCAAGCCACTTACCAATAAGTTCTCCATCCACATCTACAAGTGAAGCGACCAACGGATTTTCTTGCCATTTTGCAGCAGCTGTCGGAATGGCAATCGGAACTTGCGACTTTTTCGAAAATGGATTTATGTTCAAATAGGGGAAAGACCTGCCTTCGTCAATTGCCCAATAGTGATACTCATCATAACCCAAGGTACTCCAATCCACAAACGATGTAAAACTCATCATTTCTGCCGTTGAAAGACCAACCCCACCCGCACTAGCATCAAGGCCTGAAATTTCAACATTCCAATACGAACTTACAACCGCATTGTTTCCCGAGACACTCCCCACAAGCCCACCAACAGTCTCATCTCCTTGAACTACGCTAGCCGCATAAGAATACCTAACAGAACCAGAACCAACAGCACCGCCAACATATTTACTTCCACGTACTGTACCTATTGCATAGGAGTTTTCGACCTTGCCCATTCCAACAAGGCCTCCTACATAATCCGTTCCTTCAACAGTTCCATGGATATAAGAAAAATAGGCGTCGCCCTTGCCAACAATTCCACCGATTTTTTCATCAAAAGAAACGCCCGATGAACGAATCAGATCCATTGTGGAAAAACAACTATAAACCGTTCCGTTTCCAGAGATTCCTCCTACTTCGTCTACTCCCGCTTCTGTAGGCGTAATCGTACCATGGGACTGAGATAGATACGCATCACCAAATCCAACAATTCCGCCGGCTCCTTTTTCCATGACGATGATATTCACATCAGCAGAGGCATGGTTAATCGCTACGTCTGATTTGCCTGCAATTCCACCAACCCCCCACAAGCCCTTGATTTCTCCCTGAAAAGACACACCTTCGAGGACAGCCTGTCCTCCAGAAGGGGATACGACTTCACCAGCAATGCCACCGACATAGCTTCGCCCCAATACGAATCCATTCGTTATATGCACATTTCTGATGGAACCCGTCTGCTTGGCCGCAACACCTGCAACATGGTCAAATCCCGTTGTGCGTCCCGTTACACGAATATGGTCAAAATTCAAATTGGCAACAGAGCCACCCAAATAAGAAATAAAAGCGACATTCGCCTCACAAGGAAACCAAATAGTCAGATTGGAAATAGTGTGGTTTTCTCCGTTAATCGTGCCCCCAAATATGGTACTAGCTGCAGCGTCTTTATTCATACCGATAGGAACAAAGCCGTTACAACCGTCCTCATTACACATTTCGTCCATTGAAGCCGAAGCATCAATATCGCCTGTCAAAACATAATTTGAGGAATAGAGGTAAACACCCTTGCCTATGGCCTTCAAATCTTCGTAATCTTCAATCTGAAATGGATTTTCAGAGGAGCCATCCCCCGCCATAAAACCATTTGCCGCAAACAACTGGCCTACGAACAGCAATATGGCTACACCGAGAAATGTTTGGATTTTCACGCACATATTCTTAATTTAGAAAATATCAATCAGAAAAGCCTTCAGCCCAAAAACATAAAAACCCATTATACTGAATTATTTTTCACTGAATTTTTTTTCTGTATAGTATTTTTGAAAGATAAAATCAAGAGCCCGTGAATGTTTTATGACGGAAATAATGGTCCAATACAAAAAGGAGCCCCCGGCAATTGCCGAGGGCTTTCCTTTGCGTAACGTTGGTCCGTGATGGCCACGCCCTATAGTTTACCCCGGACTTGTCCCGGGGCGGGCTCGCCATGACACCTAGACTACGAGAGTCTGGAAATCATGTAACCGGCGCAGACGGCTGTACCGATAACGCCGGCCACGTTGGGGCCCATGGCGTGCATCAAGAGGAAGTTCTGCGGGTCATACTTGGCACCTTCCACCTGAGACACGCGAGCAGCCATCGGCACGGCGGACACGCCAGCAGAACCGATAAGCGGGTTCACGGGATTCTTGGGAGAGCACCAGTTCATGATCTTCGCGAGGAAGAGGCCGGCTGCCGTCGAGAAACCGAAGGCCACAACGCCCATAGCGATAATCATAAGAGTCTGCGGCTTCAAGAAGATGTCGGCAGACATGGTGAGACCCACGGAAGTACCGAGGAAAATCGTCACGATGTTCATGAGTTCGTTGGAAGAAGTCTTCACGAGACGTTCCACAACGCCGGCTTCCTTGAAGATGTTGCCGAGCATGAGCATGATAATCAGGGCAGAAGCATCGGGCACCACCAAGATGCACACGATCATCACCATCACGGCGAACACGATACGTTCGGCCTTAGACACCTGGCGCAGAGCCTTCATACGGATCTTGCGTTCCTTGTCGTTGGTCATCAGGCGCATAATAGGCGGCTGGATGAGCGGAACCAGAGCCATGTAGGTGTAAGCTGCCACGGCGATAGGTCCAATAAGGTGCTTTGCTAGTTTGTTCGCAGTGAAGATAGAGGTCGGACCGTCGGCACCACCAATGATACCGATAGAAGCCGCTTCACCGAGAGTAAAGCCACCGAAAGCCACGGCGCAGAACATGGTCGCAAACACGCCGAACTGAGCGCCACCGCCGAGAAGCAGCGTACGCGGGTTAGCGATAAGCGGTCCAAAGTCCGTCATGGCGCCCACGCCCAAGAAGATGATGGGCGGGAACAGTTCCAGGTGGATACCCTGGCTGATGTAGTAATAGAGGCCGGCCGTCGGGGTAAACATGCCCTCGATGCTCCAGCCACCATCGTAGAATCCCGCGCTGGGGATGTTCACCGCCAGAGCGCCGAGAGAAATCGGCAGCAGCAAAAGCGGCTCGTACTTTTTGACAATCGCCAAGTACATCAGGACGAAACTCACGATCCACATGACCACCATAGGTCCGGTGACGTATGCGAATCCGGTGTCGCCTGCGAACTCAACGACCGATTGCAGGAGTGAACTCATTTAACTGTACCTCTTAGGCAATGGTCATGAGGGTCTGACCGTCAACAACGGTATCGGTTTCCTTGACGGAGATGGAGTTCACGGTACCGGCGCAAGGAGCCACCACCGGGTTTTCCATCTTAAGGGCTTCGATGATAGCCACTTCCTGGTTGGCTTCAACCTTATCGCCAACCTTGACCTTCAGCTTGAACACGGAACCGGCCAGCGGGCACTTCACTTCGGTACCACCGGCAGCGGCGGGGGCAGCGGCAGGAGCGGCAGCGGGGGCTGCGGCAACCGGGGCGGCAGCAGGAGCTGCAGCGGCGGCGGAATCAAGAACTTCTACTTCGACGTCGTAGGTCTTGCCTTCGAAACTGATACGGACTGTTTTCTTCATTTTGATTTTTCCTGGCTTTAAGCCTGTTGAGTTTTAAAAGTTTACCTTACTTGACAATCGTCCAAGCAGGGAAGTTAATGTTTCTGTAGGCGGTCACGCGGCAGGGCTGACCGATAGCCTGGGTTGCAGCGGCAGTCACCAGGGCAAGGAACTGATCGTTGGTCATGCCGGGGTGTTCTTCCAGGGCGGCCACGGCGGCAATGCCGAGGAAGGCCTGGAGCTGCTTGTTGGTGAAGCCGGGGTGGACGCTCTTGGCATTCGGATCCCAGTCACAGTGGGCAGGGCCGATAGCAGCAGGAGCTGCGGCAGCGTTAGCGGCAGCCGGGGCAGCCTTGACCGCAGGTGCCGGAGCCTTAGTCTTGTTGAGACCCAGCTTCGCCATAATGAAGCTCATGAGGTAGCAGAGCACCGTGAGACCGATAATCACCACCATCACCACTATGAGGCCCGTGGCCTGGAATTCAACCAGGGAGCCGATGCCGAAGGTGTCGGATTCGCCCTTGCAGCCCTGTTCGGTGGAGTACTGGCCCTTGCAGTAGGTGGACCCGAGCTTCGCCTTGGCGATGGGGAGCACCTTGTGGCCAGCGGCGTTCTCGATGGAATCGCGAACATCGCGGGCAAGCACTGCCTGTTCGTAAGTCTTGTAAAGCACGGCGTGGTTGCCAGCATGGGTTTCCACAATCTTGTAGACCATGGAATCGTCCATGTGAGGCATGGAGAGCTGTGCCTGCACCTGGGCTGCATCGGAAGCCTGCATCAGGGCGAGCTGTTCGTCGAACTTGCCCTTCACCTGTGCTACAGGTTCGCTTGCCACAAGCGCCGGTTGTTCAGCAGCTTCAACGGCGGCTGCGACTGCTGCATTCTGAGGTGCAGAATCCACAACCTGGGCCGAGGAATCAGCTGTGAGTTGTTCTGTTTCGTTCATATTGGAATCTGTCCATTTAATTAAGTGAACTGTTAATAAAAATCAACGGGGGGAAAGATAGTAATTAGGGGCCATGGATTAGGGGTCTAGGATTAAGAAAATGACGGGAAGGACGTTCTTTTTCACGAAAGCCTGTGCTGACGGTTTGCGGTTCAAGCACCAAAACTGCCATTTTTTTCCAAAAGATTTGGCACGACGAGATCCACTTCCACGAAATCCCAAAGGCGCACTGAGCCGCCCTAGGGCTCATTCAATCGTCAAGATGTTGCTGAAGCCAGTCACCTTGAAAATGTCGTTAATGTCGGAATTCACATTCTTCACAATCATCTGTCCCTGCTTGCTCATGACCTTCTGGGCCATAAACAGGATTCGAAGTCCTGCCGAAGAAACGTAGGCCAGATTCTGGAAATCAAACACCAGGGTTTTCACCCCGTCCAGCTTGCCCACGACTTCCGCTTCCAGCAGCGGGGCCGTCAAGGTATCCAGGCGTCCTTCAAGGGCAAGGGTCAGCTTATCGTTTTCAGTAGTCTTGGTAATCTGCATAAGATTGTTCCTTTTTTATTTACAAAGTCTTGGTGATGGCTAGTTCGTTCTTGTCGCCGTTCCTGCGGTAACACACGCTGTCCATGGTCTTTTTCACAATGAATATCCCGAGGCCCCCGATTTCACGCTCCTCGAGAGGGAGCGTCACGTCAGGGTCCGCCTGCTTGATAGGATCGTAGGGTTTACCGTTGTCGATAAAGGTAAGCCTTGCCGAAAGCGTCGCCTTTCGGACTTCCACAATCAAGGTCACCTCGGTAGCTCCCGAGAACTTGACAATGTTACTGTAGATTTCATCGATGGCGATATTGATTTGCATCTGGGACTTCATGGAGCCTTCCATGGGAGCAAGAATCCCTTCCACAAACGCCGTCAGAATATCCTGGTTCTCGGGAACAACGTCCACAATCTTTTCGTAACGTTCCCAGGCGTCCTGCATCTGCAATTTCTTTGCTCCGTCCATAGGCGTGAGGATATCCTGTACAAAGGACTTGAGAGCGCCCTTGTCATTTTCGGCCACGTTCACCGTCTTTTCGTAGCGTTCCCATACGGGTTCGTCACTTCCGTTGAACTTGATTGCAAGCATGGTAATGTCATCGAACTGCGGAGCCTTCTGCACAAAGCCGTCCAGCTCCCTCTTGACCTGCGTGCACGTGTCAGAAGTGTTCTGCCGGCCTCCCCTTTTCAGGGCATCCAGAAGCCTGTCGTTGCCAAACAGTTCATCCTTGTCGTTGGTCGCTTCGGTCACACCATCGGTATAGAGGAACAGGGTATCGCCTTTCTTGAGGTCATAGGTCTGCTTGGTATATACGGTATCTTCCATAGCCGCCATGACCAGTTCCGAGCGGCTAGGGATAAACTCTACCGAGCCGTCTTCGTGGCGGACCGCAGGAGGATTGTGTCCGGCGGAGGCAAACTCCACATGCCCCGTGCGCAGGTCGATAATACCCGCCCAGACCGTTACGAACATCATCAAATTGTTCCGCTTTGCCAGGGCATAGTTCGTTTTGTTGAAAGCATCCACTACAGACTTCAAGTTCTTCGACATGGTACGGAGGATTATTCGAGCCACCATCATGAACAGAGCCGCAGCGACGCCCTTTCCGGAAACATCGCCCACCACCACGCAAAGATGGTCGTTGTCTATCTTGAAGAAATCGTAGAAATCGCCTCCCACTTCCTTTGCGGGGAGCAAGAAGGGGGCTAGTTCATGGCGGTCGTCTTCGGAATTTTCGTCGCGCTCGGCTCCGGGCAACATGGAAAGCTGGATATTGCGGGCAAGGTCCAGCTCCCGCTCAATCCGTTTCATGTCCTTCTCTTTTTCAATATGCGCCTTGAGCGTAGAAAGCATATTCGAGAAAGCCGTCGCAAATTCCGCCACCTCGTCACGGCCAGAAACCTTCGGAATATCCACATCGAAATTTCCACCGCCAAGTTTCTTTGCCGCAAAAACGAGCTCCTTGAGAGGCTTTGCCACTCTGAAAGAAATCAGCAAGATGATGACAAGGATAACGCCATAACCACCCAGGGCAAGTATCAAGAAAAGCTTGCGGGTGTCTCTCTGGTCTTGTAAAAACTTCTGGACGGGCCACACCACCATAAAGGTCCAATTGTTGGAGTTGATTTTGGTGTAGTAAACGGCCGATTCTTCTCCGCCGGCCACCGTTCCCATAAACAGCCCGCTTGGGTCCCTATTTTTCCTGTCAAAGTCAACGGTGCTGTTGCCGCGGATTTCCTTGACCACTATTTCACGATTTCTTTTCCCTTGGGCAATGCTTTTAGGGTAAGCGACAGCCACATTATTTTCCGAGGTGATCAGGGCATAGCCCCCGTTGGAAACGGGAATCGTCGCGATTTCGTCTTTAAGGAACTCGATAGACATATCGACGGCCAGAACACCCGCCAAAACGTCATCGCCATTTTTATCCTTCTGGAAAATAGGGACTGTGTAGACGGCAATGGGTTCGGGAACGAACTCACCGATAAAAGGTTCTTGCCAACGGCTGGTCTTACCTTCCTTGGTGCTGGAATACCATTCCTTGTCCTGGTAATTGGCTCCCGTAACCAGGCGGATTTCGTTTTCGGTAAAGCGGGCAAGACGCATGAATTCGCCCTTGGGAGTTTCCGGGCCCATGCCAGGTTCATAGGCCAGCACCACAGCCACAATCTGGGGAATCAGGTTACGGGCGTTGGTAAGGGAATGCAACAAGAAGGTATCCAAATCCGCCTTGGACATTCTCCTTTTACCTAGGGTTTCTGCAATGTCATCGCCCACAAGTTTCCCTGAATTGAACAGCTTGTCAATGTAATTCACATTGGCCCGGCTGGCTTCCTCACCGTTTTCGATGGTAATCTTGTTCAGTATGTCCTGAGTTTTTTGGCCCATGATGGCAAAAATCAAGCCAAACACGACCGTAATAGCCGCCAAGATCATCATGGACTGCTTAAAGGCCAGCCCTCGGAAATTAAAGCCCATAAAGAACCTCTTATTATCTACAGATAGGTTAAGGTCATTGGACAAAATGTATATAAAACACATCCAAAGTAAATGGACTGACCGGGCAAAAACCCTAAAATTGGAGCCACCCCGTAGGGAGTACTGTCACGGGAACAATCCGCCGGACAGTCTGGCCGTCGCTGCCGACCACTACCGCCATCCCGGTCAAAAAGTTCATCCAGCGCTGGGGTGTAAATTTCAGTCCGCAAAAATGAACCAAGCAGGGCACCACCCAGGCGTCGTGGGTCACGAACACGTTAACGCGGGCATGCCCCTTTTCAAGCATCATGGAAAGCATCTCCTCGGAGCGTTCCGCCAGGGGGTAAAAAGGAGCATCTGCGTCTTGCGTTTCCGTCACTTCTGCTTCGCGGGAATTGGCCGCCAGCCACTCACAGATACCCTCGTAAAAGCCTGCACGCAGCACAGCCTCATAGGCGGCATAATTTTGAACAAAGTATTCCGCCAGGCAGTCCAGTTTTTCTACCTCGGGGTTCTTGACACCACAGCCCTTGCCGATATATTCGGCCGTTTCCACACAACGCCCCACAGGGCTAGAGAAAAAGCACACATCGGCAGGCGATTTGCCACTAGCAGAGACAATCCGGCCCAAACCAAGGGCTTGCTCCCGCCCACGCTCCGTCAGACCCACGTGGGCGCCATAATCCGGATCCTTTGGCGTGATATGGTTCCGTTCACCGTGCCGCACCAGCAAGTAAACCCGCTCGTCGGAAGCGAGAGATTCAAAGAATGCCCGGGCACTTACAAAGTCGTTTGTCATCGGCTTAGAAAATCATTATCCACAGCAGGTGCCCCAGCACAAAGCTCACGATACCCAGCACAAAGCCGCACAAGATGTCCGTCAGCCAGTGCACCCCAAAGTACACCCGCAAGAGCCCCCAGGTCAAAGGCAAAATCAACATGATCCAGCCGTACCGGGGCACGCCGTAAAAGACGGCACTGGCCACTGCCAAGTTGTTCATGGTGTGGCCCGAGGGGAAACTGTACTTGTCCAGGGGCGGCACCTCCGCCTTGATTTGCGGATTTGCGGCAAAGGGGCGAGGCCGCTTGGTGTTCAGCTTTACCACCTCGTAAATAATGAGGCTTACCGCCAGGGCCATCAGGGCCTGCCACAAAATGGGCAAAAACTTCTCCCAACCCACCATCACGAGAACGAACAGGGCAAAGGCGCCCCAGATGTAGCCGTCACCAAGCCGCACATAAAAACGGAGCCGGTCGTTTACCTTCTCCGAGAAATGCCGGTTGGTCCAATAGACCGACACCCGGTTGTCAAACTCTGCGATTTTCTTGAACATCGCCTTGAATTTAGTTTTTTTCGCACCCCAAAAGCCAACGCCAAACCAAAATGCTATTATTCCCAATGCTAATTAAAATATCCGGTCTAGATTCTTCGACTTCGTCCTACGGACTCCGCTCAGGATGACGTCCCTAGCCCCTAGGCCCTAAATCCTAACCCCTAAGTAACTATGCGCGTACTCGTTCTTAATTGCGGCAGTTCCTCGGTCAAGTTCGCCGTTATCGACACCCAGACCAAAGAATCCATCTCCAGCGGCCTCGTCGAAAATATCGGCGTGAATGGCCACGTCAAGGCCAAGGGCCCGGTCGGAAACATCGATTTCAATTTCGACTGCCCGACTCACGCCGAAGCCGTCGCCGAGGTACAGAAGTTCCTCGCCGAACAGAAGCTCACCGACACCATCGAAGCCATCGGCCACCGCGTGGTGCACGGCGGCAAGTACGTCAAGAGCGAAAAGGTGACGCAAGAAGTCATCGACTACATCCGTAGCATTACCCTGTTCGCCCCGCTCCACGAACCCGCACACGCCACCGGTATGGAATGCGCCACCAAGTTCTTCCCGGGCCTCCCGCAGGTCGCCGTGTTCGACACCGCCTTCCACCAGACCATGCCGCGCAAGGCTTACCTCTACGGCATCCCCTACAAGTTCTACGAAGAAGACAAGATCCGCCGCTACGGCGCCCACGGCACAAGCCACCGCTTCGTGACCGGCGAGGCCGCCAAGATCTTGGGCAAAAAACCGGAAGACTGCTGCTTCATCACGGCCCACCTCGGTAACGGTTCCAGCTGCTCCGCCATTTTGAACGGCCAGTGCGTTGACACCACCATGGGCTTCACCCCGCTGGAGGGCCTCATCATGGGCACCCGCTCCGGCTCCCTTGACCCGGCCATCCTCTTCTTCATCAGCAAGAAGTACGGTTACGATATCGACCGTCTCGACAAGCTCGTGAACAAGGAATCGGGCCTGCTCGGCCTCTCCGGACTTTCTAACGACATGCGCACCCTGACGCAGGCCACAAGCGAAGGCCACGTGGGCGCACAGATTGCCCTCGAAACCTTCGCCTACAGGCTCACCCGCGAAATCGGCGGCATCGCCATGGCACTCCCGCGCATCGACGCGCTGGTGTTCACCGGCGGCATCGGCGAGAACAGCAAGCTTGTCCGCAAGATGGCCATGGACAACCTCAAGATTCTCGGCTACCAGATCGACGAAGCCCGCAACGAGAAGAACGGCAAGGAATCCGGCCACATCATTAGCAAGGACGGCACCCCGACCGCGATGGTTGTTGCGACGAACGAGGAACTCCTCATCGCGCTGGATACTGAAGCGCTGGTGAAATAGGCGCGAGGTCGGATGCCTGCGGCATCCTTTGAGGTATGAGGTCGCTCCACCTTATAGGCGTCGCTCTGAATTATCCTCCCCCCCAAAAAAAAATGATATAAAAGAGGCTCCTAAACGGAGCCTCTTCTTAATCTCAAAGCGAAGCGAACTCAAAGGCGCTCTGCGCCGAGCCCATACCTCACAACCTATTTAATCGTCCAGGTCTGCTTGTTCACTTGCAGGATCTTGCGGCCTTGCACCTGAGCGGCAGCGTTACGCACGTCGGCTTCACTCACCGGGAGTTTGGCCTTCCACATCACGCGGCCCTGCATATCGAACAGTGCCACGGCGCCGTGATTAGCAGCAATTGCACCCTGCCAGGTGGCCTTCGGGGCAGCAATCATCGGTGCAATCCCTGCCGGAGGAGCATCCATTGCAAACACAGCAAAGGAAATCGTGACATTTGTAGAAGCATCCGATGCAACAATCTTTATAGACACCATTTTACCCGGATCAAGTACAACACCATCCAGTGAAGACAATACCAAATTATCGCCATCTACGGTCCACGAAATGTACATGTCAGATCCACTTACCGCAGACACCTCGTAATGAAGTTCGTCACCATCGGGGTCTGAAATCCATTTCTTAAGGTCAAAAGCCTTTGTAAAGACAGATTCCGTTCCTACATATAGCGAATCGTAGTATTTTGCAAGAACAGGCTTGTCGTTCACGCAGGCTATCGTTGCAGGTATTGCAAGTTCCGTCTTCGCCCCCTTAGTATCCGCGGCAATCACAAAGACTTGGGCATCACCGCAGGCATCCTTGACAGACTTGATTTGCAAGGCTCCAGAAACCATGGTCGGTGCAAGCAAGCTATCATCGGTACGTGTGGTAAAGGTCAAAGTTGCATCCTCGTCGTCTGCAAACCAACTCTTAACCTCAGCAGCAGTGTATCTCTTGACTATAGTAAAATCTTCGGTCAAGGCAGAAAGACGATTACCTACAGTGTCGGCAACACCGGCAACAATCTGGGGCGGCAAATTCTTGTGAGCAACCGTCAGCGTAACAGTGGCCGGTTCAGACTCAACTCCTTCGGCATTCACGATATAGTAGGTAAACGAATCAGAGCCTTCCTCCTTGCCCGCAGCATAGGTAAACGAACCGTCTTCGGCAAGTGTCACCTTGCCCTTGCTGGCATCTGCCACCAAATAGGCCTTGAGAGTTGTCTTTCCGTCGGGGTTCACGTCGTTTGCAAGAACGCCCTTGCTAGCGGCAATCTTGTTCACGGAATCCTGCACCACGGTATAGGCGTCATTGACAGCCACAGGTGGATCTACCACGGAGTTCACCTTTACAAAGAACCACACACTTGCGGTATCGCCATTGTCAGCTGCAAACAGTGTCACCTTGGCAACGCCATTTGAATCTTCTACAGCATCCACCATAATCAGGTAGTTTCCGTTGTATTCTCCGGCATCAACACTCACAACCCCGCTAGACATCGCCTTCACTTGCAACGACGCTGCAGTCACGTCCGGGTCGCTAAAGACAACATCGGTGGTGGAAATCTTGACCGTAAACGAACTGAAGTCTTCATCCACTTCCACCGTATCTTTCATCAGTTCGTATTCGTCCGAACCTATCTTGAATGTCGGATTAACCACTTCCACCTGGATGGGGTCATCTACATTCGTAACGGAAATAGTTACCGTAGCCACGTTACTCGTTTTGACTTCGTAGCTGTCATCTCCATCACGTGGCAATTCCTTCAACCGGTACGTAAAAGCGTCTTCGCCAAAGAAATCCTTTGCCGGGGTATAGGTAAATCCCCCATTTTCTACGTCAAAATCCAAGGTACCGTGACTAACCGACGTAACGAGTTCTGGCACAAACTTGTCATCATCGGCATCGTCATCATTTACCGTCACGAAATTCCTGAAATCGACGGTCAAGGTCTTTTCTTCCTGGGTCGTGTAGCTGTCATTTACAGCCACCGGAGCATTTTCTCCGTCAACCGTAGTTACATCCAGTTCATAGACAGCAGTCTTGTTGGTCGGATCTTTTGCCGTAACAGTCACCCTGGCACCACCCTTAGGATTAGGGCCTGTTTTCAGATTCAGCACATGAGTGGTATTGTACTGGTCATCGGCAAGTACCACGTCACCCGCATTCTCCGCCAGAATCGACACCGTGTAGGTAAGGGCCTCGCCATCGGGGTCCACAAAAATTTCCGTCAAGTCCAGAGAATGTACGTTCCCCTCGTTCAAGGTCACAGAACCAGGGCTTTCGACACCTTCTACCAGAACAGGGGCAAAGGTTTCACATTCATTGCCAAGGATAAAACTTTTCAACTGGAAAGTGGTAGAATTGACCGAGGCCGTCGCATGAGTGTTCTTGAAACTAAATTGAACCCCTGACTGCCGATTGACGTTCCAAGAAACAGCGGTTGATTTCCACCCCTGCTTCAGACTGCTAAAGGCAACAAAGGTCTTCACAAAACCGCTTGTCTTCGCGAGTTCTGCACCATAATAGTTATCGTCCGTAATGGTGGTCTGCTTAAAATCTACACGTAGCGGAGCGGTCGCACTATATGTCAGGCACACACCAGAATAGCCTGCAAGGGTCGTGTATGCGTCTTTCGCCTGTTCCCAAGCAAAGGCAAAGCCGGCCCCATTGTTCGCATTGCCAGCCTTGGCCGTCATTGTGGCTATCTGGACATTCTCTGGGGTGGTATAATACTCAACGGAAGATCCTGTACCGTACGTATAATCATACCAGTACGCCGGAGCCTTTTCACCGGGACCGTCTTCCGTCCAGACCGTAGTTGCGGCAGAAACGGTAGAAACCAGAGCGCATAGCGCGCCAAACGAAATCATCTTTTTTATCATATTTGACCTCTTATGATTTCCCATCTGGCCAAAATGTAATAAAAAAATACGATTGTGATTTAAATCACAGGCTCGCCCGACTATCCCAGGGCGTCCAATTCCTCAAAACGCTGGTAAGCGCGTTCCAAAGCAGCCTCCCTTTCCGCAATCTCCCCCTGCAGCTCCACAATCCGGGCCGCATTGGTATAAACTTCGGGCTTCGAAAGCTCCGTCTGGCGCTGGGCGATTTCCGCCTCCAGAGCCTCGATTTTTTCGGGCAGGGTGGCGTATTCCCGCTCCTCGTTGTAACTGCGCTTTTTCTTTTTTGGCGCCTCGGCAGGGGTAGCTCTCGCAGCGACGGAGCCCTGCTGGCCTCGAGGCTGTTCCCTTTCGGCCATGGCACGGGCTGCGCTGGCGGCTTCCTTTTCACGCTGTTTTCGGTTGGCCTCGTAATCGCTGTAACCACCCACCGCTTCAAAGACATTCCCGTTTTCTTCGATGGCCAGAATCTCCGTAGCCACCGAATCCAAAAACGCCCGGTCGTGACTTACTGTCAGAACCGTTCCCTTGTAATCCGCAATCAGGTCCGCCAGCAGGTCCAGAGTTTCCATGTCCAAATCGTTGGTAGGCTCGTCCAGCACCAGCACGTTGCTAGGGTGGCTAAAGAGGCAAGCCAGCAGCAGACGGTTCCGTTCACCGCCCGAAAGAGCGCTGATAGGGCCTCTGGCCCTGTCTGCCGAAAACAAGAAGTCTTGCAAATAACTCAGCACATGGCGCTTCACGCCATTCAGCGTAATGTAGGCCTGACCGTCGCCGATGTTTTCCACCAGGGACTTGTCTTCCCGAAGCCTGGTCCGCATCTGGTCAAAGTAGGCCACTTGCAGGTTCGTCCCCAGCCGGACCGTTCCGCTTTCCGGCGCAAGTTCTCCCAGAATCAACCGCAAAAGCGTGGTCTTTCCCGAACCGTTGGGTCCCACGATTCCTATGCGATCACCACGGAAAATTTCCGTGGTGAGGTTACTGATCAGGGGCGAGCCGTCGTAGGAATAGTTCACGTCCGTAAGGCGAGCCACCAGGCGGCCGGACTTTTCCGCCTCAGTAATCTGCATGTTCACGTTCCCTACCCGGGAGCGCCTGGCCGCCCGTTCTTCACGCATCTTGATGAGGGCGCGGACCCGACCCTCGTTCCTGGTACGGCGGGCCTGGATTCCCTTACGGATCCAGATTTCTTCTTCGGCCAGTTTCTTGTCAAAGAGGGCGTTGGCCTTTTCCTCTTCGGCCAGGGCCTGGTCCCTGAACTGCACGAACTTGTCGTAAGGAAAATCCCAGCAGCGCACGCGGCCACGGTCCAGGTCAAAAATTCGGGAAGCCACCCTCCGAACAAAGGCCCGGTCGTGACTCACAAAAAGGACGGCACAGTTCAGGCGGGTGACGATTCCCTCCAGCCACTGTATGGCGGGAATGTCCAGATGGTTGGTGGGTTCGTCCAGCAAAAGCAGGTCCGGGTCCTCCGCGAGGGCCCGTGCAAAGAGCACGCGACGCTTTTGCCCGCCGGAAAGGCTGTCGAACAAAGCGTCGGCATCAATGCCCGTTTTGCCGAGGACCGCCTCGGCATGGGCATTGTGCAGGCCCTCGGAGAATATACCTCCCATCACCACGTCCCGCACGGTTCCCTCCATGTGGGCGGGAATCTCCTGAATCATTCGGGAAATCCGCAAGCCGGACTTCTTGATGACCTCGCCGGACTGCAAATCCATTTCATCTGTAAGCACCTTCAGCAAGGTGCTCTTGCCGCAACCGTTTCGCCCCACCAGGCAAATCCGGTCTCCGGCCTCGATATCAAAGCACACGTTGTCCAGCAAGGGGGCGTTCGCCCCGATGCGCAAAAGCAGGTTCTTCGCAGAAAGAATGGGCATGCCTATCTCTTGATACTCTTTTTCAGCTCCAGAATCCGACGCACGCTTTCGTCTATGCGGGATTCCTTGATTTCGCCCTTCTCCACCGCCGCCATTACGGCATCAAAAGCCTTCACAAAGTCAAGAGGGCAAAGCACAATGTCGATTCCCGCCTGAATCGCCTTTACGGCGGATTCCTCTACGCCAAATTCCTGCACGATGGCGCCCATGTCCATGGCGTCGGCCACGATGATGCCCTTGAAGCCCAGTTCACCCCGCAATTTCTCCTGCAAAATCACCGGCGAAAGGGTGGAGGGCAGGTTGTTTCCCGTCACCTTCGGGGCGGCAATATGGGCGGTCATGATCATCTGGGCTCCGGCATCGATTCCCGCCTTGAAAGGAACCATCTCGCAAGTCTTCATTTCCTCCCAGGTCTTCTGGGTAGCCACGTAACCCGTGTGGGTATCCGCCTTCACGTCGCCGTGGCCAGGGAAATGCTTAAGGGTCCCCACCACCTTTGCCGAATCCAGCCCCTGCAAATAGGCCTGCACCATGTCAGCCACCACTTCCGGGGTATCCGAAAAGGCACGGGGGCCTATCACAATGTTTTCCGGATTGGTGTTCACGTCGGCCACCGGTGCAAAGTCAATGTCAAAGCCATACTCCCGAACATAGGAACCGATGGTAAAGGCCATCTTATAGACTTCGTTCGGGTCGCCGGCCTCGGCAACGGCAGCCATGCTTTCGTACTTGGGAACATCAAAGGTTCCGTTGTTGGCAATGCGGGCCACCCGACCGCCTTCCTCGTCAATGGCAAGCAGGGGCAAACCCTTCAGTTTCCGGATATCCTCGACAAAGGTGGCCAGCTGGGACTTGTCCTTTATATTGTGGGCAAAGAGAATCATGCCTCCGATGGGGTAATTCTCGTTTACCGCAAGCATGGTCCGGTTCACCTCCTGCAAGCTATAATCCGGGAGTTCCGTATAGCTTTTCCAGTGGATGCTCGTGTCCAGGGCCTCCGGCCGCACCAAAAACATCTGGCCTACTTTCTCCCGGAGGGTCAGGTTCTCTATGGCAAAAGGATCCTTGCAGCAATCCTCCGACACGCTGGTAGAGGAATCCGAGTTAGAACAGGAGTCTAACAAAAAAAGTAACATGCCGAGGGCGGCCCAACGGGCGACAAAAAGTCTCTTCATATTGGCTCCAGTTGGATAATTTGAACGTTTTTCAAGATTTTCGCAAAATTTATATTTTTTTGCAACCATCCTCCGCCCCAAAACTTGGCGAAATTCTTCAAAATTCGAGGAGTTTCGTCTTTCGCCTATTGACAACTTGTCCACGGAAACTTGTTTTGTAAAGGGTTTTTAACGCCCTTCTGATAATAATTTTTGAGCAGACATTAATGAATGGGCCATGGGAAGGCCCCAAAGGGATGTGGTTATGTCTTTTGCAACGAACGCAAAAATCGTTTCGATACTTACGGGCTTTGGGCTATGCTCCGTTGCCCTGGCAGAAAATCCTATTTTCCAGACCTACTATTCTCCGGACCCCGCCCCGGTTGTGTTTGGCGATACCGTCTGTGTTTATACTGGCAACGACGAAGGTGGCGGATTTTTCACCATGAACGGCTGGCGTGTTTCCTGCTCCACCGATATGGTAAACTGGACTGATCGTGGCACACTTATACTTTCTAGCGAAAGTTTCCATGGGAGCGCAAACAAGAACGACGACTGGGCCGCACAAGTTGTGCGCCGGAACGGCAAATATTATTACTATGTAACCGTCGGGAGTGGCTGCCGATCCATCAATGTTGCCATAGCAGACAAACCCGAAGGTCCGTTCAAAGACGCCTTGAACGGAAACCATTTGGCAGCAGCGAACTGCGATTATATTGACCCCACCGTATGGATAGATGACGATGGCCAAGCGTACCTGTATTGGGGTAATCCGAGCCTTTATTGGGCAAAACTTAATGAAGACATGATTTCTTTTAATGGAGAAATTCATAAGACAGATATGAATTCGGGTTTTGCTCCTCCGGGCGAGCCTTCAAAATACACCGAAGGCCCCTGGATTCACAAGCGTAACGGAACCTATTACATGATATATGCCTCTCATGGCATACCCGAGAAAATTTCCTACTCCACCAGCAATTCCCCGACCGGTCCTTGGAAATGGGGAGGCGTAATCATGGATCAGGGAAACGGAACTGCATTTACAAACCACTCCGGCATTATTGAGTTCAAAGGACGTAGTTTCTTCTTTTACCACAACCAAAAGAATGTGGGGGGCAATGGCTTCAGCCGCTCTACCGCCGTCGAGGAATTCACTTGGAATGTCGACGGCTCCATTCCCACCATCAAATCCACCGACAATGGCGTGGTAAAGCCTATCAAGAATCTTAACCCATATGAACGCGTGGAGGCCGAAACTAAGTCTTGGGTTGGCGGCATCGATGTAGACAAATCAAAAAAAGATAAAGACGGCGTTCCCTACACCATCATCAATCATGTCGCCTCCGAAAATGGTACGGTTTACCTCACCAACATGAACGACAAATTCTACACCAAAGTCCGTTCTGTGGACATGGGTGACGGAGCAGACAACATTACCGTCTGCACTAGGGGTAACAGCGGCAAGATCGAAGTTCATGCAGGTTCCGAAACTGGAACCTTGCTTGCATCCATCAATGTCCCGGCAAGTTCCAAGTGGCAAGAAACCACTGTCGCACTAACCGATGCTGTCGGCGTCGATGACTTGTTCTTTATGGTCAAGCAGGCTGGTTTCGATTTTGACTACTGGTACATGACTAGCGAAAAAACAGCCATTCCGCAAGCCCCCTACAACGGCATTGCCGCCAACATTCCGGGAATCATTGAAGCCGAAAACTACGACGAGGGCGGTCACAACAAGTCTTTCTATGACGCCGACCGCAACAACCAAGGCAAGGCATACCGCCAAGACGAAGTGGACATTGTAGGTTTTGGCTGTTCTGACGAAGACAATACCAAGAATTGCAAGACTTACGCAATAGGCTACACCCAAGAGGACGAATGGCTAGAATACACGGTAAACGTGACTGCCACTGCTGCATATGACATCACGGCAAATGTGGCTACCCCATTTGAAACCGCAGGTCTCCAGCTGTTCATTGACGACAAGCCTATTACCGAATCCATTACCAGCCTAAAAACCGACGAAGAAAGGTTCGATGTCTACAAGGAAATGGAACTGGGGTCCGTAGAACTAGAAAAAGGTACCCATGTCCTCAAGTTGCTCATTACGGGTACCTACTTGAATATAGACTGGCTCCAGTTTACCGACCCCAACAATCCAAGCGCCATCGTTTCCAACACCCGTTTTGTTCCGCAAGCAAATTCCATCTATAACGTGTTCAGCGTCACCGGCAAGCACATGGGCCGCATACAGGCGAAAGAAAACGTTACCGAAGCCCTGCAAAATGCCGGGTATGCAAGGGGCACATTCATCGTCCGCAGCATCAACCACTCCCAAACCCTGCAGGTCCAGGTAAAGTAATTCCTGCCTAAAGTCTATCAGAAGAGGATATCATGAACAAGGTGATCTCTATGGTCGGCCTTATCGGCCTAGCCGCCATCGCAACCGCATGGGCACAACCTAACAACGAATGGAACGGCAAGCCCCGAGTTTTTGGCGTAAACACCCTTACACCTCACGTAACCTCCATGCCCTACACTACCGTAGAGGAGGCCGTCAAGGGTGACCGCCATGCCTCCAAATGGTACCAAACCCTCTCTGGCACCTGGAAGTTTTTCCATGTAGACAAGCCCAGCGAAAGGAACAATGACTTTTACAAAGACTCTTACGATGTTTCCGGCTGGGACGACATTCCCGTTCCATCGTCCTGGCAACTCCTTGGATACGACCACCCCATTTACACCAACGTGATTTACCCCTGGGCACAGACCCATAACGTGTCCGCCCCTGCAGCCCCCACCAACTTTAACCCGGTGGGCCATTACCGCCGCAACTTTACCGTGCCAGACGCCTGGAACGGCAAGCGAATCCGCCTACACTTCGAGGGAGTAGAATCCGCCTACTATGTTTGGGTGAACGGCAACTATGTGGGCTATAGCGAAGACAGTTTTACCGGTCACGAATTCGACATCAACAAGTACCTGCGCAAGGGCGAAAACAACATCTCGGTGCAGGTATTCCGCTGGTGCGACGGCAGTTGGCTAGAAGACCAAGATTTCATCCGTCTTTCGGGAATCATGCGTGACGTCTATCTCTACGCCGTTCCTGCGGTGCACATTCAAGATTTCCAGATTGACGCCACCCTGACTAACAATTATAAAGATGGCATTTTAAAGACTACCGCATGGATTTACAACTCCACCTCTTCCACCTCTGGCGAATATACCATTGAACTTTCGCTCTACAACGATGGTGGCACCGAAGTCATTGCCCCTGCGGCACAGAAGGTTTCTGGAATCGGTCCCAACGGTGCCGAAAAAAGCGTGCATTTTGAAATTCCCTATTCCGCTCCTAAGCTTTGGTCGGCAGAATCTCCCAACCTCTACACCGCAGTCCTTACCATCAAGGATGCCAGCGGAAACATATTGCAAGCCGAAAGTAACAAAATCGGTTTCCGCAAAATCGAAATAAAAAAAGACAACGGAGCTCCCCGCCTTTACGTAAACGGCATGCCCATCAAGTTCCACGGTGTAAACCGCCATGAACTGGATCCGGATAACGGCCGCGCCGTGACCTACGAACGCATGGAAAAAGACATTATCCTCATGAAGCGATTCAATATCAATGCGCTACGTATGTCTCATTACCCCAACAACCCCTACATGTACGACCTTTGTGACAAATACGGCATTTACGTGATTGATGAAGCCAATGTAGAAAGTCACGGTGCCAACAGCCAACTTCCCAAGAACAGCGACGACTGGCGTGCTCCCGCAGTGGACCGCATGAATTCCATGGTGCAGCGAGACAAGAACCACCCCTGCATTATCCTCTGGTCTCTAGGAAACGAGGCCGGCAACGGCAATGTTTTCGCCTCTGAACGGGAACGAGCCCACCAGATTGACTCCACCCGCTATGTGCATTACGAGGGAGACTGGAGCAATGCCGATGTGAACAGCTGGATGTACTTTGGGCCAGACGCCGTCAAGAACTACAACGACGCTAACAAGCCCATTATGCTTTGCGAATACGAACATGCCATGGGCAACAGCGTAGGGGACCTGCAAGAATACATGGACGCCTTCTACGGCAATCCCCGCTCTTTTGGCGGCTTCATTTGGGACTTTATAGACCAGGGTCTTCGTCACAAGGGAACACCCTACTTTGAATTCGGCGGCATGTGGGGCGACTGGCAAAACGACGACAACTTCTGCGCCAACGGCTTGGTGTTCCCCGACCGTAAAGTTCAGCCCGAACTTTGGGAAGTCAAGTACCAGTACAGCCAAGTGCGCGTCCATAATGTTGACGCCGCCAAGGGTAAAATTGAAATCGAAAACCGCTACCTGTACAAGAATCTTGGCGACTTCCTCGATGCCTACTGGCAAATCAAGGAAAACGGCAAGGTCATCAAGGAAGGAAAAATCAACGGGACCCAAATGAACATCGGCCCGAACCAAAAGAAAGAAGTAACCATCGAAATGCCCAAAATCGAAACGACCATCGGGGCCGAATACCACCTGGACATTGACTTTCGCCTAAAGAAAGATGAACTTTGGGCAAAATCCGGGTTCAGCGTTGGCCACGAACAATTTGGTATAAACCTGGGCCAGCTTTGGTCCACCGAGGTAGATATCGGCACCATGCCAGGCTACAAGGTTTCCCGAGTCAGTGGCCTTTCCATTGAAGGTACGGACTTCAAGATTGACTTTGACGAAACCAATGGTACCCTTGCCAGTTACATTCTTGACGGTGACACCATCATCAAGAACGGCGGTATTCCCAATTTCTGGCGAGCCCCCATCGACAACGACAAGGGTTTCAACATGGAAAAGGGTCATGGGGAATGGCGTAGCGCAAGTAAAAAGCGTTCCGTAACCTCCGAGATCAAGGAGGTTTCGCCGCAAGAAACCCAGGTAACCTTCAATTTCAGTTTCCCCGATGTGGGCAGTTCCAAAATGAAAATGACCTACTATGTGTATGGCAGCGGCGACATTGTAGTGGAATACACGTTCAATCCAGACGGCAGCAAGAGTTACATTCCAAACGTCGGAACCCTCTTTACGGTTCCCGGCGGCTACGAAAAAGTGCGCTGGTTTGGCCGCGGCCCAGAAGAAAACTACATGGGGCGCAACCGCGGGAGTTTCATGGGCCTTTACGCTACGGTTGCCGATTCCATGACCATCAAATATATGGAAATCGGCGAAACGGGCCAGCGTACCGATGTCAAGTGGGCTACCCTGACCAACAAGGAGGGCAAGGGCCTGATGGTTGTGGGCAACCCGCGCATGGAATTCAGCGCCCAGCATTATACCCCCGAGCAACTCACCGATGTAAAACTCCCCTGGGAACTCAAGCGGGACAAAGACATTACCCTCCGTGTGGATTTACACCAGATGGGCCTGGGCGGAGTCAACTCCTGGGGTGCAGAACCCCTCAATGCTTACCGCCTGAACGCAAACCGCGAATACTCCCACAAGTTCCGCATTGCGCCAATCCGCAAGCAGTTGAACGACCCTACGGAATACTCGCTTCTTGGCTTCAGGAACTTTGGCTGGAACGATTTGCCGGCCACCAAATACCCGGGAGACGACATCTACAAGAACCAACCAGAAAAAGACATTACCGACGATACAGGCAACAACACGGAAAAGCCAGAGGCCATCCCGTACCATACCGCCGAAATCCCGGTGGACAACACCGTCCGCCACTACAACGTGTTCGACCTGCAAGGCCGCCTGGTAGCCAGGTTCAAGACCGTAGGCATCGAGGATTTGCAAGCCAAGACAGCAGCCGCAGTTAGCCACTCCGGAATGTACCTGGTCAAATCCAAGGCAGGAGCCTCTTTCCGCATAAATGTCCGTTAAAAAAGCCCCAAAACAAGATAATTTTTGACAAACGGGGTATTTTTTTTGATTTTTCCTGCAACCTCGGGGCATTCCTACACATCTAAATGGCAGAATGAATGAAAAAGTAGTCCTGAACGGCTTGAAAAGCGGCAGCCGCGAAGCTCTTGCCATGCTCTGGCAAGAACATAGCGGCCATGTGCTGAATCTCGCCTTCCGGATGCTCAAGGACCGGGACCAGGCCGAAGACATACTGATGGATGTCTTTGTCCAGGTGCCCAGATCCGTTCAGAAATTCCGTGGCGAGAGCAATCTCGGCACCTGGCTCTACAGGCTCACCGTCAACGCCTGCCTCATGAAACTCCGGGCAGAGCGTAGGCACGCTGAACTAGAAGAAGAAAACTGGGACACTATCGTCGAAAGCGCCCTGGGCACAGAAGAAAAGGAACAGGAGTTTGATACAGAACTTTTAACCCTTGGGCTAAACCAGCTGCCCGCCGAAACCCGGAGCATGCTCTGGCTCAAGGACGCCGAGGGGCTAGACATCAAGGATTTGACAGAGATTTACCACATGCCCGACGGAACCATCAAGGCAAGGCTCAGCAGGGCGAGGCACTTTGTAAAGGACTTTTTGACAAGGAAACAGAAAAATGCGTGATTCCATCGACTTTTCCAAAATGGAACGGATTACGCCTAGGGAAGATTCCTGGGACAAGGTCTGCGCACGGCTCGACAAGGCCGAAAAAGAGCGCACCCTCAAGTTCAGCTTCTTCTCCGCCATTCCCATCGCCGCAAGTTTCCTGCTGGTGGGTTTCAGCCTGTTCCTCAGGTCTATCGACGCCAATGAAACCGCTCCGGCCGTCAAGAACCAGGTCGCTGCATCTGACATGGTTTCAGCCGACGTCGCCGCATCTCAAGCCGACAGCGCCGTCAATCTGAGCAACTGGTACAGCAACCTCGGGCAGAGCGATGCCGACCTGGAATCTTTAGACGAATTTCAATTCATCAGTCATCTCTTAAAAAAGGAGGATAAGTAATGAAAAACTCCGTTAAAATATTCGTCGCAAGCCTCATCGTGCTTGCCTGCGCCGTAGGGTTCTTCCTCGGCACATGCTGCAGTGTGCACTGTTGCCACAAGCATTCTTGCGACCGTGTGGACGCTCCCGAAAAAGTGGCGGCAGCGCCACACGAAGGCCATTTCAAGAAAGGCCACGAAGGCAAGGGTTTCCAGAAAAACTGGCCCCACCCGGCCATGTTCGATTCCCTGCTGCAGGTGACTCCAGAGCAAAAGACCGCCCTGGAAAAGCACCGCGAAGAAACCGGCAAGGCCTTCAAGGAACTCCATGGGCAAAAGATGTCTGCCGAAAAGGAACTGAAAGATGCCCTGGACAGCGGTGACGAGGCTAAAATCGAAGCGGCCAAGGTCAAAATCCTCGACGCCCAAAAAGCTCTGCTGGACAACCGCATCGAAGGCGTCAAGAGCATCAACAAGATTCTCACCAAGGAACAGCAAGAAAAGTTCCACCAGGTCTTGAAAGAGAGCTTCGAAAAGTTTAAAAAAGGCCATCATGGCAAGCGGGGCCCCCGGGAAAGCGGGCCTACACCCCCCCCCGAACGGGAAGCCCCGCCCCATGAGGCCCCTTAAATTGCACAAAATTCCTTGATACACAACAAGGTCCCGACAAAGCTGCCGGGACCTTTCTTTTTTTTCTCAATTTTATTATATTCTTTTAACAAAATAATGGAGGTTCTCATGAGATTTTTCTGGATTCTCGGAATATCGCTTGCAATCACAACCCTTTCAGCCTGTTCTTCAGACAGCCATTCTTCTTCTGAACCCGAGGATACCCAAGACAGTTCGTCCTCCGCCTCCCTGGATG
>Ga0129306_1000650_pt1 | contig 51258 bp, 33 predicted proteins | sample P827metagenome_FD_94438 | JGI IMG/M metagenome (GOLD analysis project Ga0129306, IMG submission 94438) | Capybara group fecal microbial communities from Wisconsin, USA - P827 metagenome | ecosystem: Host-associated > Mammals > Digestive system > Large intestine > Fecal | place: USA: Wisconsin... | reverse complement strand
GAAGTGCGGAGTTGCGGACGATGCATCCGGTTTGTTCTCAAAATTGATTTATAACCATAACGTTACTAAAAACAAGCGAGATTACCAACGTCTATTACCTTTTCCTTATCCCGAACTGACGTTATCTTTACAAAGAAAGGAACACGAATTGCAAGCGGATAACGCAAAGTAAGAAGAAAAGGTTACATGAAAGATACACCACACATTTCCAATCCCGGAATCTTGCAGAGAAAGAAAAAAGTTTACCTCATTGCTAAGTTTCCTCTGTCTTCTACCTATATCAGTAGAAGACAGCTGTTTCTTTTTTTTAAAAGATGAGGGGCTGCATCCTATCGGTCAGCTCTTTCTTAAATGCACCGGTTTACAGCAGTTAGGCAGAAGAGAACCTTTTACACCGGACGCCCTCCCCCTGTTTTGACAGTTACAAGCCTTTGTCGTGACAGACGCAAGTGCTCAAGCCGACAGACACAAGTATCTGAAAGCGAAGAGTTAAACACCTGATAAACAATGAGATTTGATTTTAAAACACAAGCAGCCGGATGAGATTATCGGTCTGCTTCTTATCCCGAACTATGGAACAAAACACCGGAAGATAAAATAGCAGCATGCTGTTTCTTTGAAACGGAACATGGACACCTACCCAAGAACGAATATCAGAAAAGGCAGAAACCTCCTTAACTCCGTTTGCAGTTTGCCAATCGCTATTGTCATCTGGTTTTTGATGGTCTGTATGGAGAGTCCGGTCTCGGCTGCTATTTCCCGGTACTTCTTATGATTGATTTTGGCTTGAATGAAGATGTAGCGGCACTTCTCAGGCAAATGCTCAATGGCTTTATGCAGCATACGTTGCATTTCCTCCTCCGTAACACTCTCTTCGTCAAGGGTCTCTAAAGAATACAACTTATACTCCAGTTCCTCATTCTCTATTTCACTGAGGGAGGAAGCCGAATTGTTTATTTTTAAACGCAGGAAATCGATGCAACGCCGTTTCACCAGCATGAACAGGAAAGCCTGCAAGTGCCGGACCTCTTTAAGCAACGAGCGATTTCCCCATAAATAGGCGAAGATGTCTTGAACGATGTTCTCCGCATCTTCCTTATTCATCAAATAGGCATAAGCAAAGCGCAACATACGCGAATAGTAATTTACGTATATCTCCGAAAAAACCTGTTCGTCTATCTCTTTTTTCCCCGGTTCCACTTTGCTCTATCCTTAATTATTAAAGGCCTTTTGTTTTTTCTCTTTCAATGCATGTTATCGGCTTCCTTAACAAGCTCCTTTCCGATGTCTCTTTCTGCAAATGTAGGAAAAGTTCGGTTATCGGCAATATGATGAAAGCAGATAACTGTTCTTTTTCATACGTTTGTAATACTGCATTGAATATCAGGGAACGACAACCGCATTATCCGGATTTTATGATTACAGAGGTATCTCGGGAAAACGACTCCTATTACCCACATCACTTGCATACGAAAAACCAAGAAGTGAGAAGTTTTTAAAATATCCAGCCTGTTCTTTGCCAACTGAGAAAAAAAACTTATTTTTCACTCCTGAATTACTAAATCCATACTGATTACATGAAAAAAACAAAGAAATGGGTAGCTGCCCTCCTCCTCTTGTGCATCGGAAGCGGCTTATCGGCACAGCCCCTGCCGACGGAAGAGAGAAATGAAACGTATGACCACCGCATGGAATGGTTCGGCAAAGCCAAACTGGGGATATTCATCCATTGGGGCATCTATGCCGTCAGGGGGGTGTCCGAAAGCTGGTCGTTCTACAACGACTACCTGCCTTACGAAGAGTACATGAAACAACAGGGCGGATTCAAAGCCGAAAAGTATAAACCCGAAGAGTGGGTGAAACTTATCAAAGAGAGCGGAGCGAAATATACGGTCATCACCACCAAACATCACGACGGCTTCGCCCTGTGGGACACGAAAGCAGGGCAACTGAGCGCCAAGAAGACATCCGCTGCCAAACGCGACCTGCTTACCCCTTTCACCGATGAAGTGCGCCGCCAAGGGCTTCGCCTCGGACTTTACTACTCGCTGCTTGACTGGAGCCGCGACGACTACCCCAACAAGACCAAGACCACGAAGCGTTATGACATCAAGGACGACCCGGCACGGTGGCAATCGTTCTGCACATTCAACTTCGCACAACTGAAAGAATTGAACAGTGCCTATAAGCCCGACCTCTATTGGTTCGACGGCGATTGGGAACAGTCTGCCGAAGACTGGAACTCCAAAGGCATCGTAGAGCTGCTGCGAACACCCAATCCGGATGTCATCATCAATTCGCGCATACAGGGTTACGGCGACTATGCCACCCCCGAACAGGGCGTACCCGTGGTACGTCCCAAAGAGAAGTATTGGGAACTGTGCTACACCATGAACGATTCTTGGGGCTACCAACCCACCGACACCAACTACAAGACCCCGCAGATGTTGCTGCGCTCCTTCGTGGACTGCCTCAGCATGGGAGGCAACATGCTGCTGGACATCGGTCCTAAAGCCGACGGAACCATTCCGCCCCGGCAGGTGGAGATATTGAAAGAATTCGGCCGTTGGACATCCAAGCACAAAGAGGCCATCTACGAAACCCGTGCAGGCATCCCGGCCGAGCATTTCCACGGAGGATATACCACACTGAACCGCGAAGGAAACATCCTTTACCTTTATCTGCCCAATCGTCCCAACGGCCCCATCGAGCTGAAAGGCATCGCCAACACCGTGCACCGTGCATGGGTGGTGGGCAACGGCAGCATGCTGAACCATAAGGTGTACAACAAGTTGTATTGGAGTTCCGTTCCCGGCATCGTCTACATCGACGTGCCCGAAGAGTGCTTGGACGAGCAGATTACCGTCATTGCCGTATTGCTCGATGGCCCTATCAAACTCTATCGAGGCGAAGGGCAGGTGATTTCGGTGAACTGATTTCTCAGACGCAGATGAAACGGATGACGCGGATTTATCCTTATTCTTAACCAAACACTTCTTTTCATAATGAAAAAACTCTTCTTATCATGCTGCTTTTTATTGACAGCCACAATAATCTCTGTCACGGCACAACCGCTGACCGAGCGATACGGCAGATTCCTGACACAACCCGAAGGCTACGTATGCCTGCGCACCGCCGATACGATCTGCATCGACGGCATCCCCGATGAAGCGGTATGGCAGCATGCCCCTCTCATCACCCGTTTTACGGACATCAGCGGAGAGGGATATCCCACCCCACGGTTCCGCACGCAGGCAAGGATGCTTTGGGACGACCGCTACCTATACATCGCCGCCGAGCTGCAAGAACCCGATGTATGGGCCGACCTGAGGCAGCACGACACCATCGTCTACTACAACAACGATTTCGAGGTGTTCATCGACCCCGATGGCGACGGACACCACTATTACGAAATCGAGGTGAATGCCCTCTGCACCGTGTTCGACCTCTTTCTGGAGAAACCTTATCGTGCGCCACGCCGTCCCCACGTGCAGTTTCAGTGGAACTGTCCGGGCTTACGGATAGCCACGCACGTGGACGGCACCCTCAACCTTCCGGGCGACACCGACCGGGGCTGGAGCGTGGAGATGGCCATCCCTCGCGAAGCCATCGCCGCAGAGTTCGACAACTACCTGCAAGCAGGCAACTACCTGCGCATCGGCTTCTCGCGCGTGCAGTGGCAGCACAGCACGGACAAGGACGGACGCTATCACCGTAAGCAAAGAGCAGACGGCACATTCCTACCCGAAGACAACTGGACGTGGGGAGCTACGGGTCAAGTGGCCATGCACATGCCCGAACGATGGGGATACGTGTATCTCTCTGCCCTCACCGCAGGCAGCGCCGCTCCGGAAGCTTTCCGCTATCCGGACTCATATCCCGTAGAACGTTTCCTGTGGATGCTCTTTTACGCACAAGAAGCACAATATGCCGCACACGGACGCTACCACGCCACCATCGAAGCTTTCGGTCTGACAAAAGAGGAACTAAACACACTGCCTCCGGGCAGCCACGTCAGCGTAGAAGCCATCAGCCATAAGTATGAGATCACAGTCACCCTACCCGATGGCAAGCGGATGAGTATTGACGAGATGGGATGCCTCGCCGGTGAAACAAAGTGAGACTACTTGAACCCTATGACACAAAAAGCGGAGGGTGTGGTTCTTTTTCTCGAACCGCACCCTCCGCATTATTTGCGCTTGGCATTAGGATATATGCCAGCTACTTACCTTCTTATTTGTTCGGCGTTTCCCACTTCTTGGTGTCCGTGCAAGCCACATTCAGGATGCGGTCGCCTGCCTGTATGCGAAAATCGCCTTTCTCCAAGATCCATTTGCCGTCATAACCCACAAAGGCAAGGTCGGAAGCTTTCAGTTTCAGAGTCACGGTCTTTGTCTCGCCCGGCTTCAGCTCCACCTTCTCGAAAGCGCGCAGACGGCGGATGTCGGGGGTGAGTGAAGCTACAAGGTCGCTGCTGAACAGCAGAACACTTTCCTTGCCAATGCGGTTGCCGGTATTCTTCACATCGACGGTGAAGGTCAGCACGTCGTCGGCCGTGAAGTTTGGCTTGTCCACTTTCAAGTTGCTGTATGCAAAAGTGGTGTAGCTCAACCCGTAACCAAATGCCCATTGTACAGAAACCTGCGCATCGTAGTTATAAGCACCTTCCATCTGCTGACCGATATGTTCGCATGGCTTGTAATCATACGTAATCAGCGAGTTAATCTCCTTGGGATACGTGAAAGGCAGCTTTCCGCTGAAGTTGGCATCGCCTGCCACAAGGTTGGCCAACGCATCGCCGCCGTAGTTGCCCGGAAGCATGATGTTGACAACTGCTTTAGCCAGAGGCTCGATGTCGGCTATCAGGCGGGGACGTCCCTCGTTCAGAATCAGGATGATGGGTTTACCGGTTTTTGCAAGCGCCTTCACCAAATCGAGCTGATTTTGAGAGAGCGTGAGGTTCGTCAGGTTGCCCGGCGTTTCGCAATAAGAGTTCTCGCCGATGCAAGCCACGATGTAGTCGGCATTGGCGGCGGCAGCCACCGCTTTATCAATTTCGGGAGCATTCTCATCCCACCAGTTGCCGCCTTTCTTGTAGGTGACACCGGCTTCGTAGATGATATTATCGGCACCGAATTTATGAGTGAAAGCTTCGAGAATCGTGTTGTAGGCAACGGCATGTTCATCGGCCTTATCGCCTTGCCAAGAGTAAGACCAGCCACCGTTGAGGGTACGCATGGAGTTGGCATTTGGGCCTGTAATCAGCAGTTTTTTGCCTTTGGCCAGCGGCAGGATGCCGTCCGTATTCTTAAGCAGCACCAACGATTCTTCGGCAGCCTGCAATGCGGCTGCGGCATGTTGTGCGCTGCCAAAGAGCGGGAAGTCTTTTGAATCATAGTAGGGTTTCTCGAACAGATTGAGACGATACTTCAGACGCAGCACGCGGCTCACGGCATCATCAATGCGGCTCATGGGCACCTCGCCCTCTTCTACCAACTCCTTGAGGAGAGTACAGAATTTCCAGTCGTAGGGATCCATGGACATGTCGATGCCGGCGTTGATGGCAAGTTTAATGGCCTCTTTCTTGTCTTTGGCAATGTGGTCGCGTTTCCAGAGATTGTCGATGTCTGCCCAGTCGGTGACGATCATACCGTCCCAGTTGAGGTCTTCCTTCAGCCACTTGGTCAGCAACTCGTAGTTGGCATGGAAGGGCAATCCGTTGTTCATGGCAGAGTTCACCATGACAGAGAGCGCACCGTTTCTTACCATTTCGAGGTAAGGAGCAAAATGTTTCTCGCGCATGTCCTGCACGGTGATGGAAGACGGCGTGCGGTCTTTGCCCGAAACCGGCACACCGTAGCCCATGAAGTGCTTCATGCAGGCTGCCACACGGTCTGCTCCAATCAGATTGGAATTCTCTCCCTGAAATCCGAGAACGGACTCGCGTCCCATTTCGGCATTCAGGTAGGCGTCTTCGCCATAGTTCTCCCACATACGCGGCCAGCGAGGATCACGTCCGAGGTCGGTCACCGGAGCATACGTCCAAGGAATGCTTCCTGCCTTTGTCTCGTATGCCGAGATGCGCGAGCCTTCGCGCGTCAGTTCGCGGTTGAAGGCAGCTCCCATGTTGACGCCTTGCGGAAAGAGAGTTCCGCCCAGCGTATAGGTGGTTCCGTGTATCTGGTCCACACCGTATATGCAAGGAATGCCCATCACCTGCATGGACTTCTCCTGAATGCGCTTGATGATTTCCTGCCACTTCTCCACACTCTGCGCCACACCGGCGGGTACATTCAGGATGGAACCGACTTTGTATTTCCCAATCACAGAGTCGAGCTTCGCTTCATCCAACCGGAAGCCTTTGGCGCCTTCTATTTCTTGGATACGCATGTAAAGTTTCATCACTACATCCTGCGCAGGCAGTTCCTTACCTATCTTGAACTCCTTTTCCAGCTTATACTGGCAGACAATTTTCTTCAGTAGGTCGGGCGTGATGTCTTTCGGATTGATGCCGGCAAAAGGGTTGGCACGCTTCTGCAGGACGTCGATGGCAAGTTCGCACATCTGGCCCACTTTCTCGTCCAGCGTCATCTTCTTCAGCAGCGTCTCGATCTGCCTTTCTATCTTCTCGTCTCTTGGGATGGCAGGCGCAACGGATGTCTGCGCCGTAGAAGCCAGTACTAACCCGGATAGGGCTAAAGATAAGATTAACTTTTTATTCATGGTCATAATATTGGTTTGATGTTGGCAAATATAGCAACATCCTGCCATACCGGAGGGTATAACAGGATGCTTTGTAGGGTAGGTTTTGTTATCTTTTCAAGGTGGTTATGGATTCTCGCAACTTCAACACATTGTTTGTTTTCTGTGTCAAGGCGGCCACATCGGCACTCAGCTCCGCTTTGATGTCGCGCGAAGAAGCACCTATCAGGAGTTTATAAGTTCCGCCGTCTACTACCCACGAAGCAGACGCCTCGTCGTAAGAAGCCAAATCGGCTGCTTTCACCTGCAAAGTGACGACTGCCGTTTCTCCCGGTTTCAGCTCTCTTGTCTTGGCAAAGGCTTTCAGTTCCTTTTCCGGCTTATTCATCTTGGCACTGTTGGGGGCAGCTGCATAAAGCTGAACCACCTCTTTGCCGGCAAACTTGCCCGTGTTCTTCACCTCTACGGTAACAGTGAGCAATCCGTCGTCCTGTTTCACCGTCGGATTGGCATACTCGAATGTGGTATAAGAAAGGCCATAGCCGAACGGATAAGAAACCTGCTTGCCGAAACTGTCGAAATAGCGATAACCCACGTAAATGTCTTCCTCGTAACGGGTGTAATCCACATTCTTCACCTCGTTCTTTTTCTCGCCCTTATTGACAAGATCGATATTGGCTTTCATATCAATGGGGAAGTTATCGGAAGAAGCGGCATCCTCAAACCTCACGGGGAAGGTCATAGGCAACTTGCCCGAAGGAGAGGCCTTGCCGCTCAGCACGTCGGCCACGCTGTTTCCACCTTCCTGACCTGCCTGCCAAGCACAAAGGATGGCATCTGGCTGGGCTTTCCATGAAGCGGTTTCGATGACACCGCCGATGTTCAATACCACCACCACTTTTTTGCCGGCGGCATGGAAGGCTTTGCATACGCCTTGAAGCAATGCCTGTTCTTCCTTGCTGAGATTGAAGTCGGCCTGCTGACGGTCGAGGAACTCGCCCGAAGTACGCCCCAGCGTGATCAGCGCCACGTCGGATTTGCTCGCCTGCTCTTGTATGGCCGATGCAGTCAATGCCATCTCTGCCGGACGGGAATCAGGCATGAACCACTCTTTCTTGGTTTGAGCCAAGCGTTCCTTCTCTGCAGTCAGGTACTGCTCGTACACATTCTTCAAGCCTTCGTCCACGCTATAGCCTGCATTCTTCAAGCCATCCAACAGAGAAACGGTATAGGCACGATTCACATTGCCCGAACCTGTTCCACCTGCAATAAAGTCATAGGAAGTGCATCCGAAAAGAGCCACCTTATTTACACCCGAAGCCAAAGGCAACACCTCACCGTCGTTCTTCAACAGTACCATGCCCTCTGTGGCCGATTGACGTGTCACGGCAGCATGCGCTTTCAAGTCGGGCTTATTGGAGAACTTATAGCCTTTGAAGTGCGGTGTCTGCAAAATCATCTCCAGAATACGCTTTACATTACGGTTCAAGACAGCCTCGTCCAATTTGCCCTCTTGCACACCTTTCACAATGGTTTCGTACTGTTTGGGCAACCCGGGCTGAAGCATGTCATTGCCTGCCTCCATCTGTGCAATGGCATCCTTACCGCCAAACCAATCAGTCATCACCATGCCCTTAAACCCCCACTCATCTCGCAAAACAGTGGTTTGCAACTCCTTGCTCTCCGAAGTGTAAGTTCCGTTCACATAGTTATAAGAGGACATCACCGTCCATGGTTGCGACTCTTTCACTGCTATTTCAAATCCTTTCAAATAGATTTCGCGCAAAGCACGCGGCGACACCTGCGCATCGTTTGCCATGCGGTTCGTCTCTTGATTGTTCACGGCAAAATGCTTAATAGAAGTTCCCACTCCGTTGCTCTGCACACCACGCACGTATGCGGCGGCAATTTTACCGCTCACCACCGGGTCTTCGGAATAGTACTCGAAATTGCGTCCGCACAACGGGTTGCGATGAATGTTCAGAGCCGGAGCAAGCAGCACATCCGCACCATATTCCAGCACCTCGTTTCCGATGGCCTTACCCACGTTCTCTACCAAATCCTGATCCCATGTAGATGCCAGCAAAGTACCGATAGGGAAATGGGTACAGTAGTAAGTGGCCGAATCGCCATCCCGCGTCGGGTTGATGCGCAACCCGGCAGGCCCGTCGGCCAGCACCACGGCAGGAATACCGAGACGTTCGATCGGATAAGTAGTGCCCGCAGCACCGGGCACCAAATTACGAGTCTCACCGATGACGGCGCTATCGCCTGAAAAACCGGCCATACCGGTTCCTATAACCAGATGCGCCTTTTCTTCCAAGGTCATGGCAGCAATTACATCATCGAGGGATGATTTTCCGAGTTGCGGCACTTTCGGACCGCAAGCCGACAACACAGTGATGGCACACGCCATTGATAATAAATGTTTCTTCATGATATACGTTTATTGAAAAGGTTTATTTGAATAACTGCGGTGCAAACTCCGTCAGGTAGATACGCCAGTTCTTCCAGATATGCCCCTCTCCGGTCTCATAATAGGAATATTTATAGCCTTTCTCATCCAGCATCTTGCGGTAGTCTTCATTGGCCTTGTACAGGAAGTCGGTCTTGCCGATGGCAATCCAGTAGAGAGCCGGTTTCTTGGAGAACTGCACCTTCAGCTTGCCCTCTATGTCTTCGTACACCGGAGACTTGGCATCCTTATTGGGCATGATGGCGGCAGAGAACAGACCTACGTAATCAAACATGTCGGGATATTGCTTGGATATGTGCATGGAATGGAAACCACCCATCGACAATCCGGCAATGGCACGGTTCTTCTTGTTGGCAACAGTACGGAAATTCTTGTCGATGAACTTCACCACATCCGGGAAAGCGGCCTCGAAAGAGCCTTCCATCGTTTTAGGCAGCTGCATGTTGGGAGCAGCGAAGCCCAGAGACGATTCGCCCGGTGCAGCTTCCTGTGCGGCATTGCCGTTGGTCATCACAACGATCATCGGCTTGGCCTTGCCCTGAGCAATCAGGTTGTCAAGGATCTGTGAGGTACGTCCAAGAGCAATCCAAGCTTCTTCATCTCCACCCATGCCGTGAAGCAGGTAGAATACAGGGTAACGCTTGCCGCTCGTCTCATAGCCGGCAGGAGTGTAGACTGTGAGGCGGCGATTGATGCCCAGCGTAGGACTGTCATACCACATGCGTCTCACTGTTCCGTGGGGCACTTTATTCACCTTATACAGGTCGGCACGGTCGCCACCGATGATGAACACGTTGGTCACGGAAGCAACGTCACGAATCATGTAGACATTACTCGGATCCATTATCTTCAAATCATTCACGATAAAAGAGTAGCTGTAAAGCTCCGGCTTCAAAGGTTCGGGAGTGGTAAACTCCCACACACCGTCCTTGCCTTCCTTCAGGTCGGCCACACCCGGTCCGTCGAACTCACCGAACGGAGTCTTGATCTTCTGCGTAGGCAGGAAATCGCCGGTAACCTGTACTTTCACCGCTTTCGGCGCTTTCAGGCGGAACGTTACGGTGTTGTTATCATGAATCTCCGGCGAAACGACCGGAGCGCCTCCCCAGAGGGCTTGCTGTGCAAAAGTCATTGCACACATCAGCAACAAGGCTGACAAAAGAGAGATTCTTTTCATTGTGTAATATTTAATCTTTAGATTCTTGATATTATGTGTTTATAAAGTGTCATCGTATCAACCAGTCAGGCAAACAGCCCGTTCCTCCTATCTTCCAAAACTGCGGGAGACAAAAGGCAGGCAAGTGTAGAGCGCCGAATGCCAGTACTCGGATGTATGTCCGCCATCACGCACACGGAATTGGCACGGTATCTGCGCCTTGCGCATGGCTTGGAAGAACTCAATGTTGCGGTCGAGCAGGAAATCATCGTCACCACAATCCACAAACCACTGCACGGAGCGCAGTTGCTCTTTACGTGCATCGTCAGCTTCTTCTACATACTTCACGCAACTATGCTCCATCACCGACTTCGTCAACAGGCTCATTTTATCGTCCGGATTCGGTGACGGATTCTCCGAACCTGCCGGGATATTCATCAAGGCACTCATCGCATAAGCGGCGCAATACATATCCGAATAACGTTGTGCATAGCTCGTTGTTCCGCCTCCACCCATGGAAAGCCCGGCAATGGCACGGTGTTGTTTATCGCCAACCACCCGATAATTCTTTTCAATATACGGAAGGAACTCTTTGTAGAAGAAGTCTTCATACGCCCACCCCGGCATGTTGAAATAGCCGTTCCATACACCTGTATAGATATTGCCTCCCGCATTGGGCGAAACGATGATCATTTCACAAGCTTCGCCGGAAGCCACCAGCCGGTCCATTACATCTTTCACCCGTTGATCAGTAAACCAGCTGGTATTGACTCCCATCATGCCATGCAACAGATAAAGTATAGGATACTTTCTTGTAGCATCTGTTTCATAACTCTTAGGAAGATAAATGGTGAACTGTCGGTTTGCACCCAATATCTCACTATAGATACTGTCGGTCACGACCTTACTTTGCGCCCCCCAACCGGGGAATTGCGCCTTTGCCCCCCATAACATACAAAGGGCAAAAATGGAAAGGATTAATCTTTTCATGATATAGTTATAAGAAATATACTACAAAGTAGTTAACTTCCTTGCTAAAACCATTTGATTTATATCAATTTTTCAATGCTTTTTATTCTTAAACCATTGATGCAGTGCAATAAGCAACTGCACCAATGGCATTCTTTCGTATTTTACCAGCCCTCGTTTTGGTTCATATTATAGTTCACTTCTATTTCTTTGAGCGGAATAGGCAGCAATAAATGCTTATCTTGAAAACCATACACCGTATTCTTCACATTTTCCGGTTCTTCCTTCAGTTCATATACAGGTTGCCCTTGGGCATCTTTGATTACTTCTCCATTCGCATTCTTTTTGGGGAAATATCCAAATGCAGGAATTGCTTTACCCTGCTCTCCCAATACGGTCTTGGCATCCCCCCAACGAACCAAATCTTGATAGCGAACACTCTCCAAACATAGTTCGAGCCGTTTTTCCTTCTTCACGTCATCCAATGTTACAGCAGAAAGTGGAGCAAGTTGCGCACGTGTACGCACTTCATTGATATATTTCATAGCTTTATCAGCCGAACCACCTCCCATAACATGAGCTTCGGCAGCCATCAGCAATACTTCGGCATAACGCATAATGCGTAGATTGGTATATTGAAGACTCTGAAAATAAGTCATATCAATAATATTGTCCGATTTCAAAAGACGAGTCTTCCAAGGGAAATAACCCTCATGACCTACTAAGTGAGCGCCTACATTAATATGCATGTCAATCTCATTCATCTGCTTGTAAGTACGAATACTGCTTTTCAAACGATAACCGTCTTCGCCCTCCATGGCAACAAAGGCATCATAAAGCGACTTACGGGGGTTGAAAAATCCATAGGTTCCTAATGCAATATCTTCTTCGCCCATTGCTTTAGCACCATAAGCCATGTGACTCGTACGCCACCCCAACATGATATAGAATTGCACAAATTGATTCCAACCTTGTTCCGCATTATTCCGCCGCTGGATTTCCAGCATAGCTTCACTGCAATTATTTGTCACAGCATGTCCAAGAAGGTCTAATTTGCCTTTATAAAGTTCATATTTATTCGATTCAATCACTTGATCGAACAGTTTGGCTGCATCAGCATACTTACCTTGAAAGAGATAAGCTTTACCAAGATAGGCTTTAGCTGTTTCGAGAGTAATACGTGAAGTAGCCTCTTCATCATTCACATTGGCTTTGGAAGGTAAAGCTCCCGATGAAATAGCCTCTTCAAGATTCTGCTCTACGAAAGCCCACAGAGCTTCGGGAGTACTATTACTTTGACGATATTCGTTAGAAGCCAGCAAATGATCCACCAAAGGAGCTGTTCCCCATAATGTCACTAGTTCAAAGTATGCCCACGCACGAGCAAACTTCGCTTCTGCCACAGCGCGATTCATCACAGACGAATTTCCCTTCATGTTTCCAATAATCAGATTCGCTTTATAGTTTAAGCTGTAAAGGCCAGAATATAGGCTTTCTATGATACTATTGTTGGTAGTGAATGTAAACTCATTCAATTGTTCCATATTTGCATTGTCGCCACGTTGACCTCCACCGGTATATACATCATCCGATAAAAGATTCTTTACATAGAACCAACCGGAATATAGGTTACGCCAAGACAAATACATGGAAGCTACAGCAGCATCCGCTTCCTCATCCGTCTGATAATAATTTTCAGGACCACCTAGACTACCATGTTTATCAATGTTCAGATGGTCTTCGCAACTTATAGTCGCCATAGCCAGTATGGCTGCGAATAGTACGTATATATAATGTTTTGCTTTCATTATCTTATGTGTTAAATTTAAGGTTTAAAATTCTATATTGAAACCAAGCACCACTTTCTTGGAGGCGGGGTATCCACCCATATCAATGCCCATACCTTTGGTAGCATTGGCAGAAGATTCGGGATCAAATCCCGGATAGCTCGAGAAAGTGATGAAATCATCAAGTGAGCAATAAACGCGTAAGTTATTTACGAACACTTTTTTCAACAGAGATTTCGGTAAAGTATAACCTAACTGTATTTGTTTGATTCTGAAGAAAGAGCCATCATACACCATAGCATCGGACTGGACGTATTGATCCATATTCTTTGCGCCGGCACGGGGTACTGTACCATTTGGATTTTCTGCAGTCCAGCGATTATCATAGAAAATATCTTTCAGACGATTGCTACTGCTGTAATCGGGACGATAGTAACAATGATATATCTCATTTCCGTATGAACCGGTACCGAATACAGTCAAATCAAATCCTTTCCAAGCGGCAGTCAATGTAACACCATAAGTAAAGTCAGGAATAGCATCACCAATATAAGTCAGGTCTCCATCACTGAGGTTACCACTGTTATCAAGGTCATGGAAAGTAGGATTGCCCTCTGCATCCAGACCTTTAAATTTATAACCACGGAAATAGTACACCGGATATCCTTTTTCAAAATAGCTAAGAGTATAAGTGTGGAAAGCCGTACCTGCAATGCGAGATAAAGACCGGTCGATATACGTAACCTCATTCTTTAACGTAGCTAAACTGCCACGTACACTATAATTGAAATCTTTGACTCTGTCACGCCATCCCAATTCAAACTCCCATCCCTTGTTGCTCACATTACCGGCATTGATAGGCGAAGTACTTCCTCCAATAACAAGTGACGGTGTAGTATTCCATACCAAAAGGTCTTTTGTCTTCTTGTTGAAATAATCCACGCTGAAATTCAGACGGTCGCGCAAGAAACGTGCATCAAGACCGATATTGGTTTGCTCGGAAGTTTCCCACCTCAGGTTATCGTTACCCAATGAGGAAGGAGATACAGCACTGGTGAAGCTGTTCCCAGCCCCCAAAGGATAGATACCGCTGGAAGTCATATCTGTTCCATAGGAGTAACCGCCCAATGCGGAAAGGCTACCGTTCTGTCCCCAACTTACACGCATTTTCAAACTGCTGATATGTTTTTGTAAAGGAGCAAAGAACTTTTCTTCTGAAACCGTCCAGCCCACAGAAGCTGCGGGAAAATATCCCCAACGATTAGAGATAGGAAGTTGGGATAAGTCGGCTGCATCAGCACGTAACGAGAACTGCGCCATATAACGGCCTAAATAATCATAACTCACACGTCCGAAATAGGACATCTTGGCCGAACGTGTTTTCTCACCACCCAAACTCTTGACCGCTGACGAGGAAGCATAGTTCAAATAATAAAATAATGGATTATTCTGAAGAACGGCATTTTCCCCATTGGCCTCAAGACCTGCACTCACATAGTCATAAGTAGATTCTTGAAATGACATACCGGCCATGGCATTGATCGTATGACCACCAAAAGATTTCATATAGTTGGCAAAATTCTCCCACTGATAATAAATGTTGGTAGAAGACTGCCCAGAGACGTTGACATAATTACGTTTCTGGTTAGTATTGCCGTAAAAAGGCAAGTTTGTGGTTGAAGAGCGTTTACCTCCTAAAAGATAGCCAAAACGAGAGGTTACCGTTAGCCCCTTGATGGGCTTGAAATCCGCATAGATAGATCCATTGACGTTGAATCCACTATTCCTACTAATATTACTCTCACGCATCACTGTCGGATGATAATTTTCTCCTACATAGAACAAAGATGAACCATAGTAACGTCCATTCTCATCCTTAAGCAAAGTACTACCTTGACTGAGAGCATTCTTCATATGGGTTGGTAACTGATCTGAAGCATAAGTATCTGGAGTCAACGGATCCATCATCAAGACAGCCTGAAGAAAGCTACCATAAGCATTCTGAGAAGATACATTGCGGACATTATACTTTTCTATCTGGTTGGTAGTACCCACCTTAAGCCATGGCTTGATATTATACTCTGCATTAACAGTAGCTGTCATGCGTTGATAGGTATCATTTTTCCCTTTCACAATACCGTCATTATCCAGATACGTGAGTGCCAAATAATAGTTCCCCTGTTCACCTCCCCCGGTGAAAGCCAGATTATGCTTAGCCATACGAGAATCCTCAAAAGCAATATCAAGCCAATTGGTATTGGTCTTGCCATCCCAATTTGTTTCCATAAAGTCTTTGGCTAAAATATTGCCTTCGGACATGTACTGTATATACTCTTCAGAATTCAACAGTTTCGGCATATGCGAAATGGATTGCGTGGCAAACTGGAAGTCATAAGTTATCTTTCCTTGACCTGCCTTACCCTTCTTTGTAGAAATAAGAATCACTCCGTTACCAGCCTCAGCGCCATAGATAGCTGCCGAAGCGGCATCCTTCAACACTTCCATACTGGCGATATTATTGGGATCAAGACCACCAATGTCACTCATACGCACGCCATCCACTACATAGAGAGGATTTGAAGACTCATTGGACGAGAATCCACGTACACGTACCGTAGGTGTAGAGCCGGGAGCGGAAGAAGTCGTAATCAGCTGCACACCTGCCGTCTTACCTTGCAGAGCTTGTGAAGCGTTACTGATGGTACGGTTCTCCATATCTTCAGCTTTCACTTGCGAGATGGCACCGGTGACGGAGCTTTTCTTCTGCACACCATAACCTACTACCACCACTTCATCCAGTGTCTTGGAGTCTTCTTTCAATATTACATCCATCACCCCGGCCACCGCTTTCTTTTCTTGCGTCAGGTAACCGATGTAAGAATAGACAATTGTCGCTCCTTCTTTTACAGACAAGCTATAATTTCCGTCTATGTCTGTAATAGCACCGTTGGCTGTTCCTTTCTCAAGGACACTCACGCCAATCATTGGTTCGTTCAGCTCATCAGTAATCCTACCAGTCACCTTTATATGCCCCTGAGCCAGCATAAAAGGTATGCACATCAAAAGAAAAGCTACTGATACCACCAGCCTTTTCACAGCATTGTTTTCCATAAATTTTCTCATTGTTTCTAATTAGATTGGTTAATAAAAGATGTTGCCCCTTATCAAAAGCCACGTGTAGGAAATGCCCTTACCACTTCCAGCAATTCCTTGTCGTGGTTGTATTTTATTTCGGAGGTATTATTAAAGAACATGGTAGCACCTTTCTCTGCAGTAAAAGGTTCCCATGCAGGCAGTCCATCGGCATTCGGGTTGCCCGTTTTAGCAAAGTTAATCCATGCGCTACTCATCTTCTCGCCCAAGGCTTGCGCCTCGGCACCGCCACCGGTCATGCCTGCATGGCGCACCACATTGTTGAAGACAAAAGGTATTTCCATGCAGTGGGTACTGCGAAACATGCCATCTAATACAGGCGATTCCCAAGCGAACAGGTACATATAGACAGGTGCACCCTGCTGAGCGGCTTTCAGCTTGGCTTGCTCCACGGCACCCGGACGGAAAACGAAATCCACGTCTATCAGATCTTTGGGCTGATAAGAAGGATAGGCTTTCTCAAAAGCTTTCAGGAAGTCATCGGTGCGGCCGGCATATTTCTTCTTTAGGTGTTCCACAGCTTCTTCCTTGCTGATGGAACGGAAAGAAGGTACATAGGTGCTCATCGTAAACTCGTGCAGCGTAGTACCTATCATCATGGGGATGTTCTGCGACTGCGCCGGTGCCTGCGGGTCGAAAGGCTGTGCGGGAAGCACGCTGCCATCCACCGTCGGTGCCCAACCGAAGATAAAGGAAGATACTCCTTCCTTCTCGGCTTCGGCACGTACTTTGGCAATGGCTTTCTCTCCGGCTGCAAGAAGGGTCTCATAAGGAATCTTCTGTATCTCGTCAATCCGTGAAGCTTCTAATCCCAATGCCTCGACCGTGGCCGTGCCTATGCGACGCGAATATTTGGCCTCCATGGTGCGCAACATGGAACCACTCTGCACAATAGCCTTATGGAACAGACCGGCAGCCGAGGGAGTAGCCAATAAGGTAGACACCTTTCCTCCACCGCCCGACTGGCCGAAGATGGTCACATTAGAGGCATCTCCACCAAAAGCGGCAATGTTTTTATTGACCCATTGAAGCGCAGCTACCAAATCAAGCAGACCGACATTGCCCGACTTTAAATATTTCTCGCCATAGGCCGATAAGTCCAGAAAGCCCAACGCATTTAAACGATGGTTCAGCGTCAACACCACAACGTCGCCTTTTTTTGCCAGGTTCGTCCCGTCGTACGAAGGCAGTTCCTGACCGGAACCGGCAGCATAGCCTCCTCCGTGCAGCCATACCATGACGGGGCGCTTCTTGCCGTCGTTCACGCCCGGCGTCCAGATGTTCACACGCAGGCAGTTCTCGTCGGGATAGCCGTCATCCCAGTTGAAAGCAAACGCCTGCTCATCGCTATACCATCCCATACGCTTGCCTTGCGGACAAGTAGGCCCGTAAGCACGGCTACTGCGGATACCCTCCCACTTATCGGCTGCCACGGGTGGCATGAAACGTTCGGCCTTGGCATAGGGAACACCTTTATATATATAGATACCGTTTTCCACATATCCGCCCACTTTGCCCGATTCGGTTTCGGCAACAGCTATCGTCGAAGAGGCTGTTATCTCTCCGCCTTGCATGCAAGCGTCTGGTTTCTCTATCTTGGATGTTCCTCCGCACGAGGAAAGAAGAACGGCAGAAAATGCCAATGCTGATAAGAAATGCTTTTTCATATTATGTATTAGTTTGTTGTTGTTTTACGATTGCAATATTAGCGCATTCTTTCCGAGCCGACTTGCTACTGTATTCAAACGACTTTCCTCGATGTTCAAAACTACTTTCCTTTGTGTTCAAATGTTTACAGATTTGTTCAAAACATGCTGTCCGACAATATCTGTCTCGTTTTTTATGGTTATTTTCGCACTCCACATCAAAGTGCATCACCGAAAAGCTACGGGATGCTTTACCTTGACAGCTTTAGATAGATATGAAATACATTCAGTACTTGTTTTTATTGTGTTTGATTGCTGCTTGTCGCCCGTCGAGCACGAAGACCGCTCCTGATAGCGGAATAGAAAGTCCTGTCATTACCAACGACCTCTCCAACCAGAAAGTCACCGCCTTTGCCGAAGATACGCAAGGACATATCTGGATGGGAACGTTCAGGGGACTGAACAAATACAACGTACATGAGTATCACCAATATTACTGTACGGACGACTCGATGGACCTGCCCGACAATCAAATAAACGACCTCTTCCGCGACTCGAAAGGAAGGTTGTGGATGGTGACCGTGAACGGAACCAGCCTATATACCGACAAAGACAATTTCCGCCGCATCCCGATCAACATCACCAACAAGAACGGACTGCAAATACTCGAAAATAAGGAAGGACGGATTTTCTTGAACATGATGCACCACCTGGCCGTATACAACCCCGAAACGGAAGAGTTCGACATACCCATCACAAACTTCGACCACCATCACACCTACAACCTGTTCTGCTTCATAGACCAAAGCAACAAGCTTTGGGCAGTGAACCCGATAGCGATGCGTTGCTACAACTCGTCCACATTGGCTCAGGAAGACTCCATCCCGTTAAACAATACCCCCGCTTATTTCTTCATGAGAGACAATGGAGAACTGTGGTTGGCAGGAAACCATCAACTGACCCTGTTTGATACGCACACGCGCAGGTTCATCGAAACTCCTAAAGCCATCCGCGAACACCGGCTGCTGGCACACGCCAACATCAACTACATACATCCTTACGGCAGCAACAGCCTTTTGCTGAATACCGCCAAACAAGGGATGTTTCTCTACAACCATCAGGAGGGCCGAGTGATACATCAGGATGAAAACGGATTTCCTTTCGAGGCACCTCGCTTCAACATAAGCAAGATGTTCACCGACTCGCAGAAGAACCTTTGGATAGGTTCCGTAGATCAGGGTTACACCGTGTGCTACAACTACAAGGAGCGTTTCAACACCAACAACTACCTTAAATCGTGCTTGGAGAACAAGTCGGTGAAATCCGTGGCTGTGGACAAGGAACGGAACCTCTGGATAGCCACCCTGTCGGACGGAATGTATATGTACAACATGGACAGCAAGGAGGTGAAACGGATAGACATGCGGCAGCTCTTCAAACAGGACTATTCGGAGAAAACAGATGTGACGCACATCTTCGTGGACAACGATAACAACATCTGGTTGGGCGCACTCCTTGCAAGCAAGGTGCTGAAGTGCCGCTACCTGAACGGCGTGTTGCAAGCCGAAAGCACCTACGACGTTTTTATGCCGATGTCTTTTGCCCAAGACAGCCGGGGCACGCTCTGGGTGGGGACATTGAGCTATCTGTTCTATGCTATGAGGCAGAATGAGAAAACGTTCACACCGGTGCAGACGTTCCCGCAGATGGGCACGTTCATCCCCGGCATACTGCCACTGGACAACGGGAAGATATGGGTGGCCTCTTTCATGAATCCTATAAAGCAGATAAACCCGGACACTTGGAGGAATGAAGACAATCCCTTCGGCGAAGAAGAGTGGAAGGCTTGCATACGGCGTTCGGTCTTCATCCCGACGGCCCTCGTCAAAGACAGCCGGGAGGATATTTGGATAGGTACCGTCAGCAACGGATTACTGCATTACTCTCCAGCCACCGGCAAACTGCGGACGGTGGAGGGAACGCCTTGTCTGGACATATCGAGCATTGAGGAAGACGCACAAGGCAATATCTGGGTTGGCACACAATACGGATTGGGCAAGTATGACCGCACGGTAGAGAAATTCACCAATTACTATGCTGCTGACGGCATAGGCGGCAACCAATTCTACGACCGTTGTTCGTGCCGACTGCCCGACGGGACACTGGTATTCGGCGGTACGCACGGCCTGACTTTCTTCAATCCCATCGACGTGAGCAGCAAGCGAAGCATACCGCTGCTCTTCGAGGATCTGAAGATTCACAACCGAACAGCACACCCGCAAGACGGCAAAAACATAGACAAACATCTTTCGTACAGGCCCGACATACGGCTGAATCACAACGAAAACGGGTTCAGTATCTCCTTTGCGGCATTGGACTACTGCGAGCATGAACGCGTGCACTATTATTACTGTATGGAGGGTTTCGACAAATACTGGATAGACGCCCGCAACAACCGCGAGGCCTATTATGCCAATCTTCCTGCAGGAACTTACACCTTCAAAGTGAAGATTACCAACAACGACAAAAGCATCGTGGAAACGGAAAACTCCATACGCGTCATCGTGAAACCTGCCCCATGGATGACGTGGTGGGCATGGTGTCTCTACCTGCTTGTTGCCACCACCATCATCGGCTTCTTCATCCGCTTCGGGCTGCGCATCAAACAAGAAAAAGAAGCTGCCCGGCGCGCCCAATTGGAGAAGGAACAGGAACAACGGGTGAACAAGATGAACATGAGTTTCTTTGCCAACATCTCGCACGAATTCCGCACACCGCTCACCATGATTTCGGGCCCGGTGACGCAATTATGCGAAAATCCCAAGATAGAGGACGAAAACAAGCAGTTGCTCTACATCGTTCAACGCAGCGTGAGGCGCATGCTGAGGCTCGTAAACCAACTGATGGACTTCAACAAGTTAGAGAACGATACCCTGAAACTGCAAGTGAGGCGGACGGATATAATCTCGCAATTGCAACATTTCGTGGACATTTTCCGCATCAATGCCAACGAGAAGGGTATCACCTTGAATACTTACGGGTTAGAGGACAGCTTCCTAATGTGGTTGGATGTGGATAAGCTGGATAAGATTGTGGGCAATCTCCTTTCCAATGCCTTAAAGTTCACTCCTAACGGAGGAAAGGTGGAGCTTTGCTTCGACGTCGTGACGCGCGAAGAGGCCGGACGCATCTTCTCTCTGACGGAAAAGGACGTCGATACGCAATACGTCAAGATATCCGTGGCAGACAGTGGCAACGGCATTCCTCAAGAGCAGTTGGAGAAGGTTTTTGAGCGTTACTACCAACTGAACAACCAAACCGGCGGAACCTACAACTGGGGAACCGGCATAGGCTTGTACTACGCCCGCAGCCTGGCTCTGCTTCACCACGGCCACCTGAAGGCCGGCAACCGCAGTGAAGGAGGTGGAGCCGTCTTCACCCTGCTGCTGCCGGTGAACGACCTTGCATATAGTCTCGAAGAGCGCACCCCCTCCGAAGAGGAGCAGAGCATGGCATTCCCGCTGCAAACCCAAGAGCAATTCCGATTGGAAGATACGGAAGATGGCAAGAAGCAGACCTTGTTAGTGGTGGACGACGACACCGAAGTGGCTCATTACCTGAAAGCCTTGCTGTCGCCCTTCTATAAGATTGTCTGCCGCTTCGATGCCGACAGCGCTTTCAAGGCCATGAGCGAAGAAGCCCCCGACCTTGTGCTGAGCGACGTGGTGATGCCCGGGCGAACCGGTTACGACCTCTGCCGCCAGATAAAGGAAGACTTGCAGCTCTGCCATATCCCCGTGATATTGGTGACAGCCAAAGCCACGGTAGAGAACCAAGTGGAAGGGCTGGACACCGGAGCGGACGCATACGTGACGAAACCCTTTGAGCCTAACTACTTGCTGGCACTCATCAAGTCGCAACTAAAGAACCGGGAAAAAGTGCGCAACCTCCTGAGCCGATATACCCAAACGGACAAGATAGAGGAGAACGTGCTGTCGCCCCAAGACAACTCGTTCATGACGGAGCTTTACCACCTGATGGAGAACGAGCTGTCCAACCCGGAACTGGATGTGGCACGTATGACCGAACTGCTGAAAATCTCGCGCACCAAGTTCTACTACAAGGTAAAGGGACTGACGGGCGAGAATCCCAGCGTCTTCTTCAAGACCTACAAGCTGAACCGCGCCGCCGAGCTGATAAAAGAGGGCAGATATACCGTTTCGGAAATAGCTGACATGACGGGATTCAGCACACTGCCGCACTTCTCGACCAGCTTCAAGAGACAGTTCGGAATAGCACCGAGCGAATATGGCAAATAAACAAAAAAAGCGGGAAGCGAGAGGCAACAGGAATCACAAATCATCTTCCAATGCCGTGCTTTTGGCATAGGCCGTGCTTTTAGCTTCAAAGAAGTCGGTCTTCACCATATTGGCATTGGAGTATTGCGACACCCAGCGCATGCTCTCAGGCTCTTTGCGATGGTCTTCGTACAAGAAGCCGAAGCCCAAGCTGTGCCAACGCAGGTTGCCGAGATAAAGGATATATTCCTCCAGCATCTGCTTGTTGAGTCCCTGTATGTCGTCGCCTATGACGTATTGCCCCCACTCTATCTCCTGCCTCACGCCTTCGCGCATCATGCTTTCGTACACGCCTATCTTATCGGGAGTGAAGAGTTCGGGTTCTTCCTTCTTCAGTTCCAAGATGATGTTGCGGAACAGCCACAGATGGGTGTTCTCGTCGCGGTTGATATAGCGTATCTCTTGGGCCGAGCCCGACATCTTGCCGTTGCGGCTCAGGTTATAGAAGAACATGAAGCCGCTATAAAAGTAAATGCCTTCGAGGATGTAGTTGGCAATCAGCGTCTTCATCAGCGTGAAACCGTCCTGACTATTCTGAAAATCATTGTAACAATTGCCGATAAACGTGTTTCGCTTCAGCAGATGTTCATCCGTTTTCCATTGATAGAGGATGTCGTTACGTTCTTCCGGACTGCAAATAGAGTCGAGCATATAGCTGTAGCTCTGGCTGTGTACGCACTCCTGAAAGGCTTGTATGTGCAGACAGAGATTCACTTCGTTTGCCGTGATGTATTCGCTTATGGTAGGCAGGTTGTTGCTTTGAAGCGAGTCGAGGAAAACAAGGAAACTCAGAATCTTGTCGTAGGCCGTGCGTTCGGCTTTCTCCAGATGGGGATAGTCCTTTATATCTTGGGTGAGGTTGATTTCTTCGGGTATCCAGAAGTTGTTCATGGCCTGCCGGTACCAGTCGCTCACCCACTTGTAGCGCATGTTGTTGAAGTCGTTCAGATTGGTCGTATTGCCGCCAATCATTTTCCTGAAGCGGAGTTCGATATCGCCTTCGGGATTAAAAAGAGCGTTCTTTTTCAGTTTTTTTATTTCCATAATCGTTCGTTTTGGTTAGGATGCACAACTTTCACATTCTTCTACTTCCAAGGACTTGCTGCGGACGTAATATACGGTCTTCACTCCGCACTCCCAAGCCAGCAGATAGAGATTCAAAAGTTGGCGCATGGTGAATTCGTTGGTGATGTAGAGGTTCATGCTTTGCGCCTGGTCTATATGCCGTTGGCGGATGCCCGCAGCACGCACGCTCCACGATTGTTCCAGCAGATAGGCGTCTTTGTAGAGCCAATAGGTTTTGTCGGAGAGGCCGGGCGCCACCCGCGGAAGCATGGCTCCTTTTTTCTCTTCGAGGAAGAAACGTTTCATCACCGGGTCGATGCCCGCCGTGGTTCCGGCAATGATGCCGGTGCTGCTGGTGGGGGCAACGGCCAGAAGATAAGCGTTCCGCATCCCTTCCGTGGCAACGGACGCCGCCAGTTGCCGCCATTGGGGCGAATCGTATCCGCGTTTGACGAAGTAGCTGCCCGTCTGCCAGTCGCTTCCTTCAAAACAGGCGTACTTTCCTTTCTCCTTGGCCAGCTCCATGCTGGCACGGATGGCGGCATAGTTGATGCGCTCGAACACCTTATCCATGAAGCGGAGGTGTTCTTCGCTCTCCCAACGGATGCCGCGCAGGGCGAGCGCATGGTGATAGCCGCTGACGCCCAGACCGATGCTGCGGTAGCGATGGTTCGTGATTTGCGCGAAAGGCAACGGGTAGAAGTTCAAGTCGATGACGTTGTCCAATGCCCGGACCACGGTTGCCACCTTTTCCTGCATGCGCTCCTCATCCTCCAAAGGCAAGTGCCCCAACGAGAGGCTGGCAAGGTTGCAGACCACAAAGTCGCCGGGGCGGACCGTCTTCACCACCACCGTATCGCCATCCGTCGTCCGGATATCGGTAGAGACGGATTCGATGGCCGACATGTTCTGCGCTATCTCCGTGCAGAGGTTGGAGCAGTAGATGATGCCTTTATGGGGATTGGGGTTGGCCCGGTTCACCGTATCACGGTTGAAAGTAAAGGGTGTGCCTGTTTCCACGGCGGAACGGAGTATCAGCCTCACGATGTCTTTCAGGCTCATGCTGCGGCGGGATAGGCGCGGGTCGTTCACGCAGTCCCGATACCTCCGCTCCCACTCTTCTCCGTAATAATCTTCGAGGCAATAGCCTTTCACGGTCATGATTTCATTGGGGCAGAATAGGTGCCATTGGTTGTTCAGGTCTTCTTTCGCCATCTGCCAGAAGAGGTCGGGATAGCACACGGCGGGAAAAATGTCGTGCGCCTTCATGCGGTCGTCTCCGTTGTTGGTGCGGAGCTGCAAGAATTCGGGCAGGTCTTTGTGCCAAACGTCGAGGTAGACGGCCACGGCACCCTGCCGCATTCCCAATTGGTCGACGGCCACGGCAGTGTCGTTCACCAGCTTCATCCAGCGGATGACACCTCCGGCCACGCCTTTGAAGCCCCGGATGTTTCCACCCGTGGCGCGCACCTTGCCGAAGTACATGCCCATGCCGCCGCCGAACTTGCTTACGGTGGCAAAGTTGTCGATGCTGCGGTATATGCCTTCGAGGCTGTCGGGCACGGTATCGATGAAACAACTGGAGAGCTGATGGTAGGGCTTCCGGGCATTGGAAAGGGTGGGCGTTGCCATGGTCACTTCCAGCAGGCTCAGCATATCGTAGAATTTCCTCACCCACTCCAGACGGTCGTGCTTTTCGGGCAGGGCCAGATGCAAGGCGATGCCCAGAAACATTTCCTGCACCGACTCCATCAGCTCCGCCGAGCGTGTGCGGATGAGGTATCGCTTATAGAGCAAGTCCAGCCCCGAATAGTTGAAGAGCTTGTCGCGTTCGGGACGGATAAACCCGGAAGCCGTTTCTATCTCCTGCCGCGAGTAGGAGGCGAGAATGTAACTGCCGTACAAAGCCTCGTCCGTGAGGAAACTCAGTTTATCGTAATAAGATTGAATGCCGGTTCTCTCCGCCTGCGCTTTCAGCTCTTTCGTCATACGGAAGCCGAGCAGCCGGGCGGCGATAAACTCCCAGTCGGGGGCTTCCTGCGTGGTGAGTTCCACGGCTGCCTTAATGAGCATCGCCAGCCGTTCTTCGGCCGCCATGTCGGACTTGCAGAAGCCTGCGAACTTCTCGGCCAAGACATTCAGGCTGTATTCACTGCCCGTAAAGTCGTTTTGTATCTCTTTCAGCACATCGGCTATGGCCTCGTCTTTCGCTCCGTCAACAATCTGCGTGAGGGCTTTCCTCCGCTCGGTGCGTTGCCAGCGATAAAGTATGTAGCTTTTGGCCTCGGCATAGAAGCCGTGTTCCATCAAACTGCGCTCTACCTCGTCCTGAATGCACTCCACCGCACGTTTGTCTTCGTTCCGGTTCAGGAACTGCTCCACTTCATCGGTAATGGCGCAGAGGGCTTCGTCAGTAATGTCCTTGCCCGTGCCGACAAAACTTTTGCGTATGGCAATGGCTATTTTTTCTCTGTTATAGGGCTCCACAGTCCCATTCCTTTTAACTATCTGCATGTGATGTTTTTGGATTTGAATAAAAAATACTCGTACACTTTTGCCGCCGTTCCCTAATCCCACGAGCGGAAGCGGCTTTTCGAGAATGGCAGGTCTTCTGACTGGCTCCTCGTTTCCGGCGCCTTCCCGCAATCTCAAACGCAGTTTTCAAGAATGCAGTGGCAACAGGTTGTGCCGGAAATTTAGGCGGAGTTTCACAGCAGCGGGACTGTTCGGGATTTCCACCCGATTCCCTTTTAATCCGGACGGCGGGAAAATCCGCCCGAAACCATTTCAGGGACAAAGATAGCAAAAATTGGAATTATTACATTATTAAAACTGCTTAAAAAAGCATCATCTGCCGGTTACTTGAAAATGAGCGGGAGGCTTCCCGAAGCACATCTTTCTTTTCAAAAAATCATACCAAAACAGGTTCCGGCGCAACCATAAAAAATCAAAAAAAGAAGGTTAGGCAAGCTCAGTCCCATATCGAGGCTACATGAGTCGTATACTGATGTATGATCAGTCGTATACTGAAGCCACATCAGTCGTATACTGATCCTACCCCCTCTCAGAAGTACTTCTGGGCGGTCTTTTTCCCACTCTCCCGACTCGTTGCCGGAGACAGAAACCAAACGGTAAACGATTGTTACAGAAACAGCATTCTTGCAATCGCGTCGCTCGTCTTTTTCCATCCGCTATTCTCCGGCAAAAAAGCGGCCGGTACGAATTTATTCGCTACATTTGCAGCATTCTCTAAACACACTCCAACTATGGCACACCGTCTGAACACCAACAAGCAGTTTATGGTAGGTAACGGCATCCTTGCTTTCGCCGTGATTTTTGTAGTCGTCATCTTCGTTTACATGAGCATGAGGTTGCAACAACAGAAAAACGAAGAACGGAACTTCACAGAGACATACACCATCACACTGACCAAAGGATTTGCCGGAGATTCGCTCTCGCTGCTCGTCAACGACAGCCTGCTGGCAAGGCTGAAAATCACCGAAGAACCGTTTGAAATGGAAGTGAAACGCTTTGCCGAACAGAGCGCGCTGATGATTGTGGACAACCTCACCGACCGGCTCTCCCTGTTTGAATTGAGCGAGAAGGGAGGCAACTACCGGTTCGAGAAAGAGAACGGAGAGGTGAAACAACTGTCGCAGACGCAGCATTAACAGCCTGAGGCACGCACACGTCAAAACTCCGTGCGATATTGCTTCAATTCCATGCGCAAGGCTTCCGCTTTGCCCTCCGTCAGCTTGTCCAATAAAGCCCAAAAGCGTTCGCCGTGGTTCATTTCGCGGGTATGCGCCAACTCATGAAGCAATACATAATCTATCAGATGCTTGGGAAGAAGAACCAAATAATAGGAAAGATTGATGTTGCCACGCATGGAACAACTGCCCCAACGCCCGCTGCTGGAGTTAATCTTCACACTCTTATAAGGCAGGTTGTGCTTCACGGAAAGCATATACAGACGTGGAGGAAGAATAATCTTCGCATTACGGCGCAGGGCCTCCTCAATCACCTTGCGCAACCAAGATTGCAGGTTCCTGTCCGAGAAATCCGCATCCGGCGGACAGATAATCTGCATCTCGCCTAACTCCGAACGAGACAGGAAACGCGCCCTCTGCCCTGCCACCAAAGCCAGCTTAAAGAACTCCGTATCGATATGGTAATCCAAATCTATCAACTTGCGGTTCTGTTTCTCTCCGGCAGCAGCCCTCAGGCGCGGACGAAGCTCCTCCAAAGCTCTCTTTACCTCGGCAAGAGGCGTTCCGGGAGGCACCGTGACGTGGACACCGTCTTCCCTCGTCCGAAAGATGAGACGACGCGCACGGACATTGACACGAACAAGCATAGGCCCGAACTCCTTGTCTTCCAATATATGTTCCTTATGTTCCATAATGACAAGGCAAAAGAACGAAGATTTGACCGGAAAAACAAGTATTCGCCCGCTAAAAGCGAACAGGATGTCCGATAACGGACACATCCTCAAAAAAGTATCACACTAACACACAACACTTTAGTGTCATGGCACGAAAATTGAATCAAGTATGCCGACGAAGTTCCATTCAAAAAAAGCGCATCTGCATGCAACTTTTACGAAACGAGCCGCGTCTAACAAATAAAGACGAATACAAATCAAAAAAAAGAACGAATATGAAGAGCTTAACAACAATCATTACAATCGCTTTCTTGGCTTTGTGCACCACCGCCTGTTCGCAACAGCACAGTTATTATTCGAAAGGTTTCTTCAAAGGGAAAACCGTAAAAGCCAGCAAAAACTACGTGACGAAAGAAATCAAGATGGAAAACTTCACCAAGTTGAGCGTAGCCGGCAGCCCGGATGTCACCTATACGCAAAAAGCCGGCAAACCGGAAGTGAAGATATACACCTCGGACAACATCGTAGACCTGCTGGACATCCATGTGAAGGACAACACGCTTCACATCGGTTTTAAGAAGAATGTAAGCGTAACCTACGACAAGCTGGAGATTAGCGTTTCAGCAGAGAAATTGAACGGAATTGCCGTGGCAGGTTCGGGAGATGTGGAGCTGGCCAACGGACTGAAAACAGATGAACTCAAAATCTCCGTGGCAGGTTCGGGCAACATCAGCGGAGATAACATTTCCTGCACAGACCTCAGCATCTCCATCGCCGGTTCGGGCGACATCAACAGCAGCAACATCACTTGCAATAACCTCAAAACCTCCATTGCCGGCTCAGGCGACATGAAACTGAACAATGTGACGGCTGTATCGGCCGGCGTATCCGTAGCAGGTTCGGGCACCGTCATTCTGAACGGCAGCACCCCGGAGGCCGCATACAGCGTGACTGGTTCGGGTGACTTATTCGCATCCGATTTTGTTGCCAAGAGGGTTTCCGCCAATGTAACCGGTTCGGGCAGCATCAAATGCCATGCCACCGACTTCCTGAAAGTGCGCACCAGCGGCAGTGGAAGCGTAGGCTATAAAGGCAATCCGGAACTGGACTACCCGAAAAAAGGATTGTACAAGCTTTGATTAAGAGGATAACGGTCCATGAAATCCGCGCCTGATAATAGCAGTGCAGGCGGCTTTTCTGCGACCATTCTCTTAAAAGGAACAGGCTTCTAAACAAAAATCTCTCTTAAATTACCTATATATTAAGAAACAGCATCTAATATGGAGAATGGCAAAAGGTTTCCGTGAGGAAGCCTTTTGTTTTTTCATCCCAATGGAGAGGAAGTGCATGAAAACATAAAAGGGACACCGCATCTCGCGGTATCCCGTCTATCTTAGTTAGTTACTATAAATGTTTTGAGAGAATTGAAACTTCACAGCCTCAACTTGTTTTAATAAAGCACACTAACTATATTATGTTTAAAGCAAATGAAAATGTTATTTTATAATTGCAAAGAAAAATATCTACTCTTTGATTTCCTTCTCCTTATCCACAAGGCGCAGGCTGTCTATCACCTGACTTTCCTTAGCAACGGTCGTCTCTCCGGAAAGAGCCACCGAGGGAGCGGAAATCTGTTTACCTATGGTATCGGCCGAGGCCACTTCCTTCACATCGGAAAAGAATGAATGTTGCATCACATTGCCCAGTGAAAGAATCGCCGCCACTACCGCAGCAGCCTTGAACAAGGGTATGAAGCGTGCCGCCAGCGTCAAACGCTTTGCCTTGACTACCGGGACTTCTATTTCGGCCAATACCCGCGCATCGAAATCTTCGCCCAAGTGCACCTCCTGCTGAAGTTGCTCGTATACGAACAATTCTTTATATCGAAGCAGATGTGCGGGAACATCGCTTCCGCTGAAGAAAGCGCGCAGTTGCGCTTCCTCTTCGAGGGAGGTTTCGCACTGCCAGTAGCGCTTCAAGAGTTGTTCTATATATTTAGAGTCCATAACCTTCTGTATCTATAAACTTTTGTTTTACTTTTTGCCGTGCCCTGAAGAGGTTCACTTTTACCTGCTCCTCGGTCAAGTTCAGGACAACCGCTATTTCTTTATAACTCTTGCCTTCGACATCCCTGAGCTGCATAATCAGCCGTTGTTTTTCGGGAAGCTCGTTCATCAATCGGTGTATCAATGCCATCCGTTCTTTATTCACCAGCTTGTCGTAAGGGCTCGATGCATCGGCGAGCTGCTCCATGTCAGGGGTAAGTTCCACGGTGCGGGCATCCTTTCGCTCGCTCCGGTCTATCGCCAGATTCTTTGCCACTGTCAGACAGTAAGCCTCGACCGAACCGAACTGCGCCCATTCATCACGCTTGTTCCAAACCCTTATCAGCGTTTCTTGCACAATATCCTCTGCTTCTGCCCTATCGAACGTGATTCGCAGAGCCAGCCGGAAGAGCTTGTCTTTCAGCGGAAGAATATCATTACGAAAGCTGAGTTCTTGCATCTCTAATAAGTTGACGGTTAAGTATCCAAAAAGTTACAGGCAAATACTATTTTTTTTGCTTCTGATGTACTTTTTCTTTTGCTTGCCCAAAAGAATGTACATTAACGCACCATCCTCGTCCCTCCCTCTTCTCCGATAGCCGCAGCCGAAGTGATGATTACTTCGGAAACCCCGGAAGCAATCGCCTCGAAAGCATTTTCAAGCTTCGGAATCATGCCGCCTTGAATCACTCCCTCGGCCACATATTGTTTGAACTCGTCGGGAGTTATGTGTGGAATCACGCTGTCATCATCGTTCTCATTGCGGAGCACGCCTCTCTTTTCAAAGCAGAACACTAAGGTGACATCGAACAGCGAAGCAAGGGCTTTGGCTGTTTCTCCGGCAATGGTGTCGGCATTCGTGTTCAGCATGTTGCCTTCGCCGTCGTGCGTCAGCGGAGCCATCACCGGGATGATGCCTTTGCAAATAAGGTCGGCCAGCAAAGCGGCGTTGACTTGCTTCACATCGCCCACAAAGCCGTAGTCCACTTCTTTCACCGGTCGCTTCACGGAACGGATGGCATCCATGTCGGCTCCCGTGAGTCCCAATGCGTTGACGCCGCGTGCCTGCAAACCGGCCACGATATTCTTGTTCACCAATCCGCCATACACCATTGTCACTACTTTCAGGGTTTCGGCATCGGTGATGCGGCGGCCGTTCACCATACGGCTTTCGATACCCAGACTTTCAGCCAGCTTGGTGGCCGAACGTCCGCCTCCGTGCACCAATAGCTTATGCCCCCCGATAGCCGCAAAATCATCCAACAACTTATGGAGGGTGGCTTCCTCCTCCACTATTTTGCCGCCTACCTTGATAACAGTCAGTTTCTCTTTCATTGCTTCCATATAATTCGATTATCCGCAAGATGTCCTTGTGCCGGCTTCCGGCAGACAGTCGCAGACACGATGCGGATAATCAGTTCTCATATATAATAAGGTGTATACGCTCCGGTTTCTTGAAGAAAAAAACCGTATGCATCAGCGATTAACGATTAGGGGTTAGTGATTGGTAAGTGAAGGTATTCTTTGGAGGCAGGTTCGCTTTGCAGATACACCCCGCCCACTAACCGCTAACCACCATATGCTAACCGTTCTATTCCAAATACGTGTATCCGTATAGTCCGGAGCGGTAGTTGGACAAGAATTCCTTGCCCTCCTCTACCGAGATGCGGCCTTCCTTGACGGACTGCGTAACCCACGTTTCCAGCGTGCGCACCAGTTTCTTGGGGTTATATTGCACGTAGTCCAGCACTTCGGCCACGGTTTCGCCGTCAATCAGCTGGTCGATGGTGTAGCCCTTGGAGTTGACAGACACGTGTACGGCGTTCGTATCGCCGAAGAGGTTGTGCATATCGCCCAGAATCTCCTGATAGGCTCCTACGAGGAACACGGCCAGATAGTAGTTTTCCTTGTCGCGGAGCGAGTGCAAAGGCAGCGTGGTGGTATCGGAACGCGAAGTGACGAAGTTGGCAATCTTACCGTCCGAATCGCAAGTCATGTCCTGCAAGGTGGCTTCGCGGTCGGGACGTTCGTCCAGCCGTTGGATGGGCATGATGGGGAACATCTGGTCGATGGCCCAAGAGTCGGGCAACGACTGGAACAGCGAGAAGTTGCAGAAGTACTTGTCGGCAAGCAGTTTGCTTAATTTGCGGAACTCATCGGGAGCGTGCTTCATGTTGCCGGCAATGGTGTTGATTTCGCGGCAGATGCTCCAATAGAGCTTTTCTATCTGCGCACGCGTGTTCAGGTCGACAATGCCGTGGCTGAAGAGGTCGAGGGCCTCTTCGCGAATCTGTTGCGCATCGTGCCAAGGTTCGAGCATGCTGCGCTGGCTCAGGTTGTCCCAGATGTGATACAGTTCCTTCACCAGTTCGTGGGCATCTTCACCCGGTTCCCAATCATCGTCCATTTCGGGCAGGGAGGCCGTCTCCAGCACTTCGAAGATAAGCACGGAGTGGTGGGCGGTGAGGCTGCGGCCGGTTTCGGTGATGATGTTGGGATGCGGGAAGCCGTGTTTGTCGGCAGCGTCGACAAAGGTGGATACCACGTCGTTGACGTACTCCTGAATGGAATAGTTGACAGAGCTTTCGCTGTTGGACGAGCGTGTGCCGTCGTAGTCCACCCCCATGCCTCCGCCGGTATCCACAAACTCGATGTTGAAGCCCGATTTGTTGAGCTGCACAAAGAATTGCGAAGCCTCGCGCAAGGCATTCTTGATGCGGCGTATCTTGGTTATCTGACTGCCGATGTGGAAGTGTATCAGCTTCAGGCAGTCTTTCATTTCTTTCTTCTCCAGAAAGTCGAGCGCTTCGAGCAGCTCGCTTGAGGTAAGTCCGAACTTGCTGGCATCGCCTCCGCTTTCTTCCCACTTGCCGCTTCCGCTGGAGGCCAATTTAATGCGAATACCGATGTTAGGTCTCACTTTGAGCTGCTTCGCCATCTTGGCGATAAGATTCAGTTCGTTGAGCTTCTCCACTACAAGAAAGATGCGTTTGCCCATCTTCTGCGCCAGCAGTGCCATCTCGATGAAACTCTCGTCCTTATATCCGTTGCAGACAACCAACGAGCCGGGGTCGGTATTGACACCGATTACGGCATGCAGCTCCGGTTTGGAACCTGCTTCCAACCCCAAATTGAACTTCTTGCCGTGCGTAATCATCTCTTCCACGACGGGACGCATCTGGTTCACCTTAATGGGATAGATAATAAAGTTCTCGCCTTTATACCCATATTCATCGGCGGCCTGCTTGAAACAGCAGGACACCTTCTCGATGCGGTTGTCCAGAATGTCGGGAAAACGAACCAGCACGGGCGCCGCCACGTCGCGTAGCTGCAACTCGTCCACCAGTTCTTTCAAATCGACGGCAACGCCGTCTTTGCGCGGTGTCACCACTACATGACCTTTGTCATTGATACCAAAGTACGAAGTGCCCCAACCTGTTATATTGTACAGCTCTTCTGAATCTTCAATACGCCATTTTCTCATCTACTTCACCAATATGTTTACTATTTGACATTTTACTATTTGCTATTGGGGACAAAAATACACATTAATCCAATATCTTCAGCCTTTTCAGCCGAGAAATGCACATTTACAGGGAATTAAAGTTTCAGGAGGTTGCGCAGCCGTTGCACAGAATCGGATATCTGCCTGCGGCTTTCCAGACGGCCGGCATCGAACCGGTATTGGGCCTGCGAGTAAAAGGGGGCACGCTTCTCCAGTGCCTCCAGAATAAAGGCACGCAGTTCTTCGTCCGTCTTGCCTTGCAGAATGGGGCGTTGCTGCGTAGCCACCCGGAGGCGGCGGAACAGGATGTCGGGATACACATCGAGAAACACCGTCTGCCCGCAGGCATTCATGTAGTCCATGTTGTCGAAGAAGCAGGGCGTGCCGCCGCCGGTGGAGATGACGACGTCTTCAAACTCTCCCACCTCGTGCAGCATGTTCCGCTCCAGCTGACGGAAAGCGTCTTCTCCACGACTGACAAACAGTTCGCGGACGGATTTGTGGAAACGCTCTTCAATGTACCAGTCCAAGTCGATGAACGGCACATGCATTTCGCGGGCAAAAGCCTTTCCTAAAGTTGTTTTTCCGGCCCCCATGTAGCCGGTCAAGAAAATACGTATCATATCTGCTTCCCTTATGCGCGCAAAGGTAAACAATTTATTTAATCTCCCAGCCCACGGTGAAGGAAGATTGACGGACACAAGTGTCTGTTTTCACAAGGACTTGTGTTTGTCGTGACAAAGGCTTGTGTCTGTCAAATCCCCGAACAGCCACCGCCCGGACTCGTGCAGCGAGGGGATGCTCCGACCGGCAGAAGCCGTGCCACCTGCATACGGAACACCTCTGCGCAAGCCCTTAACCATCAACACCCGGATGAAAAAAAGCGCAGGTGGCACGGCTCTCTAAACCAAAGAACCATACCATCTGCGTTGTGCGCGTCCGGAAAAAGCCTCCCGCACACCGTCCTTTCATCTTCCGGACCAATCCGCCGGAAGAGTGCGATCAAGAACGGAACACCTTGAAACGCTTGTCCATGTCTTCAAAGCTCTTCTCGCCCGGCTCGCCCGTAGGTGTGCCGAAAGGCATCTGAGCCACAAGCTGCCACTCTTCGGGCAGATTCCAAGTGCGGCGCACTTCTTCGTCAATCAACGGGTTGTAATGTTGCAGAGAGGCACCCAGACCGAGGTCTTCGAGCATCGTCCAAACGGCAAACTGATGCATGGCAGAAGTATGGTGCGACCAGATGGGGAAGTTATCCTTGTAAGAAGGGAACGCTTCCTGCAATTTCTTTACCACAGAGGTGTCTTCAAAATAGAGCACCGTACCGTGTCCGGCGGCAAAACAGCCGTCTATTTTGGCTTCCGTCCTGTCAAAGTCCTCGGCAGAGACGAGTTCCTTCAACGTGCTCTTCACGATGTTCCACAACTTCTTATGCCCATCGCCCAACAGCAATACCACTCTCGCCGACTGCGAGTTGAAAGCCGACGGCACGTGCTTCAGGGCTTCGCGAACCACGCGTTCTATCTCGCTGTCCGATACCGGCGAACCGCTGCCGATGGAATAATACGTACGGCGGTGCTTCATGGCTTCAGCAAATGTTCTTCCCATTTTTCTTTTCCTTTCTTTGTTTATATTTGAATAATCCTTTTTCAGAGCCTGTTCCGAGTTTACCCACCCCGCCTGCCAATACTTTCTATTCTGCATGTTCCATGTTCATCCTTGCAGGCTTTGGGCACGGTGTAAATTCATCAGTGCGTGAGAAAGAAACAACCGGAAGAGAGATTTTGTTCAGATTTTCTTTTTTACCTTTGTCCTCAGTTATGAAGAAAGAAAAATTTTACGTTGTATGGTCGGGTGTCACGCCGGGCATTTACAGCTCCTGGACCGACTGCCAACTGCAAACCAAAGGCTACGAAGGGGCGAAATTCAAATCGTTCGATACGCGCGAAGAAGCCGAAAAAGCCTTTGCCTCTTCGCCCTACCACTACATCGGGCGAGGGGGTTCGCCCACCCGTGCGGCCGCCCGAAAACCGCAAGACGCCGATGCCCCCCCTCCGGCAGCCGTCGTGGCAAACAGCCTTGCCGTAGACGCCGCTTGCAGCGGAAACCCCGGCGCCATGGAGTACAGGGGGGTGCACGTGGGCAGCCGTCAGCAGGTGTTCCACTTCGGACCCATGTATGGCACAAACAACATCGGCGAATTCCTTGCCATCGTACACGGCCTCGCCCTCCTGAAACGGAAAGGAATGGACATGCCCATCTACAGCGACAGTGTGAATGCCATCAACTGGGTGAAGCAGAAAAAATGCAAGACGAAACTGCCGCGCAACGCCCGGAGCGAAGCCCTCTTCGAGTTGATAGAACGTGCCGAGAAATGGCTGCGCGAAAACACCTACACCACCCCCGTCCTGAAATGGGAAACCAAACAATGGGGCGAAGTACCCGCCGACTTCGGAAGAAAATGACGGTACTGACAACGGCATGCCACATTTTGCAAAATAACGCCTATCACCGCCTCAAAGGTTATATCGTCCGAATCAAAGATGGTTCTAAACAGAGAAACGACTAAATATCACTTCCTTTTTTTGAGATATATCCTCAATGCTTTATATTTGCAACTACCACGATTTTTCCTTGCCAAGAACAATGAACACTCAAGAAATACATAAAGATATAATCGAACGTATAAATAAAGGAGACGAAAAAGCATTCGAACTTCTTTATAACCATTATTTCGTTTATTTGTGTTCTTGTACCAATGCTTACATTTTCAATGCGAATGAAGCACAAGATATCGTCAATGAAGTCTTCGTGAATATATGGCATAGACGCGGCACGCTCAATCATCCCATTCATCCCTATCTGATGCAAAGTATAAGAAATGGCAGCCTGAACTATTTACGTTCTCTTCGCAGCAGAGAAAATGTAATCGACCAATATCGTGAAGAGCTGTTGGACTTTCAGGAAGAATACTGTCTTACGGAAGAGAACCCTCTGCATGATTTGGAAATAGTGGAATTGGAAAACGAAGTCCGTACATTGGTTTCCACACTTCCTGAGAAGTGTAGAAAAGTTTTCGAATTATTTCTCTATGACAACCTGTCTCCACGCGAAATAGCCGAACGATATGATTTGTCGGCCGGTACTGTCAGGGTGCACATCAAGCATGCAATGGATAAGATTAAAAAGATGATGGGAAGCCGCTTGGGCATTCTTCTCCTGTTTTTATTCCATTAAGAACCCATTTAAGAAGCTGTTGTAATTTTACTCTTCGATATTTTTTCAGCACCGACAGATTTTGTTTTCACTCTTTCTTCCTTTCCTTAATTCGCCACATATCCCTCCACGCACTTCCGGATAACAAAAAAATGTAAAAAAGCGTATTCTTGTATACGTTTTCCAACCCGCACGTGTATAATACATAAAACGAAAGAACAATGAACAACGATTCTGTATCTGAATATGAAAGTCTGATTCAAGACTATCTGAGTGACAGCCTGTCGGCAGGAGATATGCGCAAGCTTTCAGCACTTCTTCAAAGCGACGCCTCTTGCAGAGAGGCACTTCGCGAAGCCATACGTGCTTACGGCATAGCTTCAACACCTCTGTTCGAACAGAGAAGAAAACAAAATCTGCATTCGTTGCAGAAACAGTTGGGAATGCGTGCCGCACGCAAACCCGCCACACCTGTCCGTATCAAATTCTGGCGCTATGCGGCAGCATGTGCACTATTTATCGGCATCGTATGGATATTCCTGTACCGGTTTAGAGACATACCTTCGACGAAAACCCTTCCCCCTCCCTCGTATTGCCATATAAAAGTTCCGGTAAACAGCCGGACAGAATTATTGTTGCCTGACAGTACAATAGTCTGCCTGAACGGAGGAACAGAACTCACATACGACACCCATTTTGCCGTATACAACGAGCGAAACGTAACCCTAAAGGGAGAAGCCTATTTCAAAGTACGCAAGAATGCGGAAAAACCTTTCATCGTTCGCACCGACGGCCTGTATGTAAAAGTATTGGGAACAACCTTTAACGTGTCATCCTACGCCGACAGACCCGATATCTCCGTAAGTCTTGTAGAAGGTAGCGTACAAGTATTCCCTGAAGCAAACGCAAATAACACAGTAGTCCTTGCTCCTGACGAACAGGCCGTTTACAACAAAGCAAGCCATTCAATGACAATCAGGCAAGTAAATGCAGATTCGCATACCGTTTGGGCTACACAAAGGCTGAACTTCACGAATGAAGCCTTGAGTCACATCTTGAAAGCCATCGAAAAAGAATATGGAGTGAAGATACACTGCCGCACCGATCAAGTGGATAAGGAATTCTTTACGGGAAGCATCGACCTGACCATGCCCCTCAATGTCGTATTATCCTATCTTGATGTAGACCATAAATTCCGGTGGAAAAGAAACCATGATACGATAACCGTGTACGACCGATGAGCCCCTTGACATGAAGTTACCAATAATCATCTTTATTTTTTTATTAATACCTATTTTATAATTATGAGAAACATGTATGTAAAAGCACGCAGTATACGTTTGCGTATGCTTGCTTTGTTATCCGCATTTCTACTGTTCGGGCATTTGGCGATGGCCTCAACCTCGCTTCAGAATGTAAAAGTCTCAATGCCAAATCAAAAGACATCGTTGGAACAGATTTTTCGGGAAATAGAAAAGCAAACAGGTTTTTCTTTTCTGGTACGCAACAATGATGTCGACATCCATCAGCAGGTTTCAGTGGATGTAAAGGATGGAAATGTGAAAGAAGTATTGGATCTTTTGTTTAAAGGAAAAGACATCCGTTACGAAGTGAACGGCAACCGCATATCCGTTTATAAGGCGCAACAGACAAAACGGGTTAAATTATCGGGAGTGGTGGTCGACACCATGCAAGAACCGATTATCGGAGCCACTGTGATAACGGCAGATAACACCTCAGGCGGCATTACCGACCTCGACGGAAATTTCTCCATCGAAGTTCCTCAATTGCCGGTCGAGTTGCAAGTTTCCTACATCGGCTACAAGACATGGAAAGCAACAGTAAACGACACACAGCCACTGCGCATCGTGCTTCAGGAAGATGCCAAAGCTTTGGACGAAGTCGTAGTAGTAGGGTTCGGCTCACAGAAGAAGGTGAACCTGACCGGGTCTGTGTCACAAGTGAAAATGGATGAAGTTTTAGGAGACCGCCCCGTCATCAATGCCGCTGCTGCATTGCAAGGTGCCATGCCGGGATTGACGATTGGTGGAGGTTCCGGACCGGGACAAAGCAAGTCGTTCAACATACGCGGCACACTCTCCATCAACGGAGGAAGCCCATTGGTGCTCATCGATAATGTAGAAGGAGACGTCAGCATGCTGAATCCGGAAGACATTGAAAGCGTGTCGGTGCTGAAAGACGCCGCCTCATCCGCCATATACGGTGCAAGAGCTGCCGGCGGTGTTATTTTGATTACAACGAAACGGCCCAAGTCAGGAACAAAGTTTTCTTTGAACTATAATTTCAGCTTGGGATGGGAACGATCCTTGAACGTACTCGAACAATCCAGTCTGGACGATTATCTGGCCGCTTATATCGAAGCCGGCTACACCAAGAGCTATTGGGCAGGCAATGGCGACGTCATAAAATGGAAAGAGTATCTGCAACAATACAAGCAAGACCCGGGTTCGTTGAATACGGTAGGCGACGGTATATTCAAAGACCAAGACGGACGAGTGTACTGGCTAAGCGAGAAGAACATGTTCGACAATATCCTGACTTCCGGCGCATTGAGCAGCCACAACATCTCGGTTTCGGGCGGAACAGACAAGATACGCTATCGTGTATCCGCCGGACTGAATAGAGAAAACGGCCCTCTCCTTACCGACAAAGACACGTATGTACGCAAAAATATCAGTTCATTCATTTCTGCAGATGTGCTGAATTGGTTTACGCAGGAAGTAAATATCTCCTACTCCGACTCCAAAAAGCGGATGCCGGAAAATGTTGGCAACATGAGCGGTTTCTACACTACCCGTTTGGTCAACTACTATCCCGAAGGCAATATTCCCGCCGAAATCATAGGCGGTAACAAAGACCTGCCTTCGCAGACACCTACCAACATGTTGCTCAACGCCCCGGTTTCCTCCAAGCGCACCGCCATTCCCCGCGTTTCGTTGCGTTCTATCTTCAAGCCTCTGAAAGACTGGACCATAACGGCGGAGTATACCTACGACCGCAAGGATGTGAACTATAACTTCTACTCCGAAACCTTCCGTTTCGCCGACGTGCAGTTGGCAAGCAAATCCTCGGTAGAAGCCGGGCAGGATTACTACACAATGTACGATGAAACAACCAAATACAACGCCCTGAACCTCTTTTCCACCTATGAGCATACATGGGGCAAGCATTACTTCAAGGCGATGGGCGGCTTCAATCAGGAAAGCCGCTATAAGAAGCACTTTGAAGCGTCGGCGAAAGGACAGACAGTACCCAAAGTTCCTTCGTTCAGCGGAGCTACGGGAGACAAAACCATTCAAGACGCTTATGAAGAATATGCCATCCGTAGCGGATTCGCCCGCCTGAACTACGCTTTCAACGACCGCTATCTGCTGGAACTCAACGGTCGCTACGACGGCTCTTCCAAGTTTCCGAAAGACAGCCGTTTCGGCTTGTTCCCTTCAGTCTCTTTGGGATGGCGCTTGGGGCAGGAGAAATTCATGAAATGGTCGGAAAGCTGGCTGGACGAACTAAAGTTGCGTGCGTCTTACGGTTCTATCGGAAACCAAAATATCAACCCATACCAATACACGCCGACCATGACGGTAGGCCCCAGCAATATATGGTTGGACAACAATGATCGTATAAGTATCATTTCCTCACCCGGATTGGTCAGCAGCGATTTCACATGGGAAACAGTGAAGTCCTTGAACCTCGGTTTCGACTTGAATGCTTTCAACAATCGCCTTCAAATGACGTTTGACTGGTACAAGCGCACCACAGACGGTATGCTGGCTGCCGGCCTTGAGATTCCGGGCGTGGTAGGAACCGGAGCTCCCATGCAGAACGTGGCCGATATGTACACTTCCGGTTGGGAATTGAATCTGTCATGGCGCGACAAAATCGGAGATTTCGGTTATCGCATAGGCTTCAACCTCTACGACAGCCGTTCAGAGATAACCAAATTCAATAACGAATCAGGACTGTTGAGCCAATATTACGTCGGACAAGAACTCGGCGAGATATGGGGTTACGTATCTAACGGCTATTATACGATAGACGACTTTGTTCCCGAACAGGCCAAAGCTGGTGTATGGACACTGAAAGAAGGTGTTCCGAGCATTCAGGGATATAAAGTACAGCCGGGCGATGTGAAGTTTGTTGACCTTGATGATGACAATATCATATCAAGCGGAGCTAACACGCTCGAAAAGCCGGGCGATCGCCGCGTGATAGGCAACAATCGAGCCCGCTATCAGTTCGGAGCCAATTTAGGAGCCACCTATAAGGGTTTCAGCCTGGATGTCATGCTGCAAGGTGTGGGTAAACGTGACTATTGGTTGGGAGGTTCGGCATTGTTCCCCTTTGCCGGCACAGGACCTTCCGATGCTGTTTTCCAACCGTTGTACTATAACCAGACAGATTACTGGACAGCCAAAAGCTACGACCCGGAAAGCCCTGACTACATGGTTGCTTCCAACCCTGACGCATCCTTATTCCGCATTTACGGACAAGGGAACAACGTGGCTTCAAACACCCGTGTCAGCGACAAATTTTTGCAGAACGCGGCTTACCTGCGTATTAAAAACATCACATTGGGGTATAACCTGCCAAAACAATGGATAAACAAAGTGCTTTTACAAGATGCCAGAATATACATAAGCATGGAAAACCTGTTTACTTTTTCCTCATTGCCCAAAGGATACGATCCTGAAGGCAACGAAAATAACAGCATCGTATGGAACTATCCTTACTACCGCACCGTTTCCATTGGAGCCAACATTACATTTTAAACTTAACTCAAAAGGATTACCGATATGAAAAGAATATTATCAGCCATTATCCTGGCCGCCTCGTTGTTCACTGCATGTAACGACGATTTTCTCGAGAAATATCCTCTCACGGATCTGACGGAAGAAAACGCTTTCCAGGAATACAACAACTTCAAGGCATTCATGTATCCCTGTTACGAGTTGTTTACGAATACGAATATTCGTACCAACTTTAACAACAACTATTATGGTTCGCTGTACTACGGTGATTTCTACGGAGGTGCAGTAACCAACCGCGACGGTGCTTACAACCCTTACGCTTATCAGACAATCTCGCAAACATCATCAGGAGGCGGATGGGATTTCTCTTATATCCGCCGCATCAACATCATGCTGGGACATCTGAATGACGGCAACTTAACACCGCAAGAGGCAGATCATTGGCGTTCTGTAGGCTACTTCTTCCATTCATGGTGGTATATGGAACTCATTGACCGTTTCGGTGACGTTCCATATGTAAATGAGGTATTGACGGAACAATCGGAACTCACATACGGGCCACGAACTCCGCGTGCCAGCGTGGCCGACAGCATTATCAATCGTTTGGAATATGCGGCAACCCACATCGGCAATTTCGATGATGGCGACAACACGGTTACGGCAAATGCCATCAAAGCAGCCCTGTCTCGTTTCCTATTGCGCGAAGGCACATGGGCCAAATATCATGGTTTAAAAGAGCCTTACGAAAAATACCTCAGCCGTTGCATGGAAGTGTCTCAGGATTTGATGAATCAATATACTTCTTTGTATAAAGGCGGCGGAACTGAAAAGGAAGATGCGGCAGGCTACGGAGAGTTGTGGACTACTGAAAACTTAACCGGTGTTCCGGGCGTCATTTTCCATAAACAGTATTACGACGGATTATTGATGCACCGAGGTTCTGACTTCGAGCATATCGCCGCTCATGGTGTGGACGTTCCCCAATACAGTGTGGATATGTTTCTGATGAAAAACGGTTATCCCATCGGCAACCCGCTTTCCGGTTATAAAGGAGGCGAGGGTAAAGACATGTGGGATACGTTCGAAGGACGCGACCCCCGTCTGTATCAAAATGTTCAGCCTCCTTACGTAGTAGCTGCCCATAGCGGTAGTTTTGACAACGTCAACTCATTCAAGACATGGAAGTTTCTGAAAGAAGGCGACGTGAATCAAGGGCATACCGTGACAACCGAGGATGTGGCAAAATACCGTTACTATATAGACTACTTGGGAGCCAACGAAAAATGCTTGCGCGGCGGAGCCTTCGGAGGCGAAGGAATGAAACGTTGCCCGGGACAAAACTGGGGAGCCGCACTAACACCGGTAAGTCCTAACCTGACAACCGACAGCCGGGTGGCTTACATGCGTTGCCGCACAGGATATTACCTATGGAAGAATTATGACCTATGGGAATTCTCCACCGGCTCAAGCGCCTATTGTACAGCCGATAAACCCATATTCAAAATAGAAGAGGTGCTGTTGAATTATGCCGAAGCCGCATGGGAGTTAGGATTGTTCACTCAGGAAGTGGCCGACAAAACCATCAACAAGCTACGTGAACGTTCGGGAGTGGCCTTCATGAAGGTAGCCGATATAACAGCCGATTTCGACCCTAACCGCGACAAAGGAGATGCCCCTTGGTGGACGGGTAAAGGCGGAGCATTCGGCAATTACAATGTCGACCCCATACTTTGGGAGATACGTCGCGAACGCCAAATCGAATTATTCGGCGAAGGCTTTACCTTCTACGATATACGGCGTTGGGCAAAAGCAGCATACTACGTCAACCGACAACCATGCGGCATGTGGATCACAGCAAATGACAATCCTTATGGTTCTAACAAGAGCCGATATTCAGGAAACTTTGTCAATTATAACGAGATTATGAAAAACGGACAGGCGATAGGTTCCGATAACTCAAGCGGCTCAGGATGGATTTACACATATCCCAGTCCTCTGACTTCGGGAGGCTGGCTGGATACTTATTATCTGATGATGGTTCCCACCGACCAAATCGTACTGAATCCTGCATTGACACAAAACCCCGGATATAACGAACTCTTCAAATTGAGCGATAAGTAATCCGGCCTACTGAAAGCCGGACTTCATCTTCGTTTTTCCGACAGGCATAGATGAAGTCCGGTTTTCTTTTCCTATTTTTGCATATCACAACCATCAAGAAAACCATGAACAACCGGAAAACCTTTTTATGGGGATGTATGGCGCTTGCGGCAACCGGCGTCAACGCCCGACAGGCGGAAAAGCCCAATATTCTTTTTATTTTGTGCGACGATATGGGCTACGGCGACTTGGGTTGCTACGGGCAACGCTATATCCGGACTCCGCACATCGACCGGATGGCCTCGGAAGGAATGCGCTTCACGCAGGCTTATGCAGGGAGTCCCGTCAGTGCGCCGTCGCGCGCATCGCTCATGACCGGACAACACACAGGACATACCGAAGTACGGGGCAATAAGGAGTATTGGAAAGACGCCCCCCTCATCATGTATGGCGACAACGAAGATTACAGCATGGTGGGGCAGCATCCCTACGCCCCCGGACACATCATCCTGCCCGAAGTGATGAAGAACAACGGCTATACCACCGGACTTTTCGGAAAATGGGCGGGAGGCTACGAAGGTTCCGCCTCCACACCCGACAAGCGCGGCGTGGACGAGTTCTACGGGTATATCTGCCAGTTCCAAGCCCACCTTTACTATCCCAACTTCCTCAACCGATACAGCCGGACGCAGGGCGATACGGGCGTGGTGCGCATCGTGATGGAAGAGAACATCAAACACCCCATGTATGGCAAAGGCTATGAACAGCGCACACAATATTCCGCCGATTTGATTCACCGCAAAGCGCTGGAATGGATTGACGGGCAAGACGGCCGGCAACCTTTCTTCGGGTTGCTGACCTATACGCTTCCGCATGCCGAACTGGCACAGCCCGACGATTCGCTGTTGCAGGCCTACCGCAAGCAGTTCTTTCACGACCGCACATGGGGCGGAAGCGAAGGCTCGCGCTACAATCCGTCCGTCCATACACATGCACAGTTTGCTGCCATGATTACAAGGTTGGACGCTTATGTGGGCGAGATTCTGCAAAAGCTGAAAGAGAAGGGGCTGGACGAGAACACACTGGTGGTATTCAGCAGCGACAACGGCCCTCACGAAGAGGGAGGAGCCGACCCTGCTTTTTTCGGACGGGACGGGAAATTGCGCGGACTGAAGCGCGAGTGTCACGAAGGTGGCATCCGTGTGCCTTTCATCGTGCGGTGGCCCGGACGTGTTCCGGCGGGGACAACAAGCAGTCATCAACTGGCTTTCTACGATGTGATGCCCACTTTCTGTGAACTGGCAGGCGACCGCCGTTTTCCGAAGAAGTATCTGAACAAACAACTGGCGGACGACTGCTTCGACGGCATCTCGTTTGCCGCAGCCATGACGGGCGACAGCCTTCGCCAGCAACGCCACGACCATCTTTATTGGGAATTCCATGAAACCGACCAGATAGCCGTGCGCCGCGAAGACTGGAAGTTAGTGGTGAAGAAAGGAGTGCCCCACCTTTACAATCTGGCTGAAGACATACACGAAGACCATGACGTCGCCGCCTCGTATCCTGACGTAGTGGAACAGCTGGCAGGCATCATACGGAAGGAGCACCGTCCCAGCAGGTTCTTCAAAGTGACACTGCCCGAAGCGGCAAAACAGCCGTTGCCTTGACATGCGCCATTTATGTATAATCCCCAAGCTTGCTCCTTTTGCGATTGCATTTGCAAGCTCTTAAACACACTATCTCTGATGAAAAAAGCACTACTCCTTGCCTGCCTGCACCTGTGCCTGTTGCAGGCGGCAGCCCAAGAAAAAGAACATTATCACGTGAAGCAGGTGGAGTTTCCGCAAAATGCCCCAATGGAACAAAAAGTGGAAATGGCTGCCCGGCTTGTGCCCACTACGCAACAATACGAGTGGCAGAAGCTGGAACTCACGGCCTTTCTGCATTTCGGCATCAACACCTTTACCAACCGCGAATGGGGCGACGGGAAAGAAGCCCCCGCCCTGTTCAATCCCACCGGTTTCGATGCGGAACAGTGGGTAAAGAGCCTGAAGGAGGGAGGATTCAAGATGGCCATCATCACCGCCAAGCATCACGACGGTTTCTGCCTGTGGCCCACCGCCACCACTGCCCATTCCGTAGCCTCCTCGCCGTGGAAAGAGGGCAAGGGCGATGTGGTGAAGGAACTGCGTGCGGCATGCGACAAGTACGGCATGAAGTTCGGCGTCTACCTTTCGCCGTGGGACAGGAACGCTCCATGCTACGGCGATTCGCCACGCTATAACGAGTTCTTCATCCGCCAACTGACCGAGCTCCTCACCAACTACGGCGAGGTGCACGAGGTGTGGTTCGACGGAGCTTGCGCCGAAGGCCCCAACGGCAAGAAACAAGAGTACGACTGGGAAGCCTACATGAAAGTAATCAACACGCTGCAACCCAAAGCCGTGGCCGCCATCATGGGCGACGACATCCGTTGGGTGGGCAACGAGGCAGGCGTGGGACGCGAAACGGAGTGGAGCTCCACGGTGCTTCCCCCGTCTACGGCAACCGGCTCGGAGAAGGTACTTGCACGGCTCGGCATCAACAACATGTCGAAAGACTTGGGCAGCCGCGACATGTTGCAAAAGGTGGACAGGCTCTTCTGGTATCCTTCGGAGGTAGACGTGTCCATCCGTCCGGGATGGTTCTACCATACGGCGGAAGACGACAAGGTGAAGCCGCTCGCCCACCTCGTGGATATTTACTTCAAATCGGTGGGCTACAATTCCGTGCTTCTGCTCAACATTCCGCCCGACCGCCGCGGACGGATTCATGAAAACGATGCCGCACGCATCAAGGAACTGGCCGATTACATCGCAGCAACATTCGCCACCGACTACGTGCGCAAAGGCAGCGCACCGTGGCAACCTGCCGAGGGCGAAAGCCGCGTGTACAAACTGAAACCGAAGGCAAGGATAAACGTCGTGATGCTGCAAGAAGACATCCGTCGGGGGCAACGTGTGGAGGCCTTCAAGGTAGAAGCCCTTACATCCGAAGGCTGGACGGAAGTGGCGCAAGGCACAACCGTGGGCTACAAACGCCTGCTCCGTTTCCCCGCCATAGAGGCGAAAGCCTTGCGCGTCACACTGATGGCATCGCGCCTGAAAGCCAACATAGCCAAAGTGGGGGCTTATTTTGCCGGGCCCGTGAAAGAGGCATCTAAGGCGAAAGAGCCTGACGCAATGAAACGCGACGGCTGGAAGCTGCTCTCAGAGGCTCCGCTTACGGTCGATTTGGGAAAAGCCTGCCTGCTGAAAAGCTTCACCTACGCCCCTGCCAACGGCGAAGCCACCCCCGACATGGCCTATAAGTTCCGCTTCTTAGTGAGCAACGACGGCGAGCACTGGACGGAAGTACGCACGCATGGCGAGTTCAGCAACATCATGCACAACCCGCAACCGCAGACCGTGGTCTTCGGCAAAGCCGTGGAAGCCCGGTACGTCAGGCTCGAAGCCACTTCGCCCAACGGCCGCAAGGCAAAAGTGACGATGGGTGAGATAGCATTGGGCGATTAGCCATCATCCCAACGACTGCATGTCGTTCAGCCGCTTGTAGTAGCCGTTCTTTGCCAGCAGCTCTTCGTGCTTGCCACGCTCCACGATTTCGCCTTCGTAGAGCACGCATATTTCATCCGCATTCTTGATGGTGGAGAGGCGGTGGGCAATGGCAATGGTGGTGCGTGTCTTCATCAAACGCTCCAAAGCCTCCTGCACAAGGCGTTCGCTCTCGGTATCGAGAGCGGAGGTGGCCTCGTCGAGGATGAGGATGGGCGGGTTCTTAAGGATGGCACGGGCAATGCTGATGCGCTGGCGCTGGCCGCCCGAGAGTTTGCCTCCACGGTCGCCGATATTGGTTTGGTAGCCCAGTTCGGTTTCCATGATGAAGTCGTGGGCATTGGCAATCTTGGCCGCTTCCATCACCTGCTCCGGCGTGGCGTTCTCCACCCCGAAAGCGATGTTGTTGAAGAACGTATCGTTGAAGAGGATGGCCTCCTGATTCACGTTGCCTATCAAAGCGCGCAGGTCGTGGATGCGGAAGTTCTTGATATTCACGCCGTCTATAAGGATTTCACCCCGGTGCACGTCGTGGTAGCGCGGAAGCAGGTCTACCAGCGTCGATTTTCCCGAACCCGACTGCCCCACCAAGGCGATGGTCTGCCCTTTGGGCACGGTGAGGTCGATGTGCTTCAGCACCTCCCGCTTTCCGTCGTAGCTGAACGACAGGTCTTTGAACTCGATTTGCCGCTCCATACCGGCCAGGGCAACGGGATTGGCGGGTTCCTTGATGGGATTCTCAGCCTGCAATATCTTGTCCACACGCTCCATCGAGGCAAGTCCCTTGGGGATGTTATAGCCGGCCTTTGCAAAGTCCTTCAACGGGTTGATGATGCTGTATAGAATCACCATGTAGAAGATGAACGTGGAAGCCTCCATCGAAGTGCCCTCGCCCAGAATGAGCAGACCACCGAACCACAGCACGAACACGATGAGCAGTGTGCCGAGGAACTCGCTCATGGGGTGCGCCAACGCCTGACGGGTGGCTACCCTGTTGGTTGCGTCGCGCAGTTCGTCGCTGCACTGTTTGAAGCGGTCCACCATCTTGTCTTCGGCAATGAATGCCTTGATGATGCGCAGTCCGCCCAGCGTCTCTTCCAATTGCGACATGGTGTCGCTCCACTTTCCCTGCGCTTCGAGCGACTTGCGTTTCAGTTTCTTGCCCACCTTGCCCATGAGCCAGCCCATGCCGGGCAGCACCAAGATGGTGAACAGCGTCAGCTGCCAACTGGTGACAATCAGCGTGGAGAAATAAAGTATAATCAGGATGGGGTTCTTGAGCAGCATGTCCAGCGAGCTGGTGATGGAGTTCTCTATCTCGCCCACGTCGCCGCTCATGCGGGCGATGATGTCGCCCTTTCTCTCTTCGGAAAAGAAGCTGAGCGGCAGGTGCATCACTTTGGAGTAGACCATCACGCGGATGTCGCGCACCACGCCCGTGCGCAACGGAATCATCACGGCCGAAGAGCCGAAGTAGCAGGAGGTCTTCAGCATCGTCATGAAGGCGAGGAAGAGCCCCAGAAAGAGCAATGTGGTAGACGGCCCGTAGACCTCGATGAGACGGGTGACGTAGTAGTAGAAGTTGTTCACCGCCACCTCTTTCAGGCTTCCGGCACCCCACTCCATGAAGCGGTAGGCCTGCGCATTATCTCCCGTCTTGAAGAGGATGTTCAGAATGGGAATCAACAAGGTGAACGAAAAAACATTGAAAATGGCAGAAAGCACATTGAGCACGATGGCCCAGCCGATATACTTCTTATAAGGCGTCACGAAACGCCGCATCAGTTGCAGAAATTCCTTCATTGCTAATTGTTAGTGGATTGCAGGGGCAAATATACGACAATAAACGGAAATACGGGACAAAGGCAACGCCTTTAGTACGCCAAGTCCACTTTTTCCGGAAAAGCCGCCAAGCTTTCTCTCCATTTTATTTACCTTTGCGCCGTGACGGGAAAAATGCCTGCACAAACCAACGCTTAAACTCTTATTTCGTATGACAAGACCACGCTTCACGCGTTGCCCCGCCAACATCGACCGGATGGTACTTTGGTTCGGCGCCGCCCTGTTCTTCAAGTTCCTGCTGTTCGATTTCATCTGGAGCATACCCACCACGTTCGCCTCGTTCTCCACCGTGGAGTTCTACGCCACGAAAGTCATCGCCACGCTGCTGCTGCTCGTGCCCTACCGTTTCTTCCGGCTGTGGAAGACGCAAATCGCCGTCATGCTGCTGATGGACATGCTGCTGGTGGCCAACCTGATGTATTTCCGCACCTACTACACGGCCATCCCCTTGAGCAGCTATGCCCTGTCGGGCAATCTGGCCGACTTCACCGGAAGCGTGTACGACTCTTTCCGTTGGTACGACGCCTTTTTCCCCTCTCCACCCTTGCCTGCATTCCGCCGGCACTGCGCCGCAGGCAGACGCGTGAGCGCACGTCGTACCGCCGCTACGCAGCGCTTTCGGGCATCGCCATCGTGCTCTTCGCCACAACCACCTTGCTGAAGGGCGGTTTCAGCGCGGCCTATAAAGCCGTCCGCCAAGACGCCTATATGTGCGCAAGCACCACCTCCATGTACACCGTGTTCGGAGATATGTGCCACGACCTGATGAGCCGCAAGCAGACGCTCACCCCCGAAACACGGCAGCAGATAGAGGCGTGGTTGAGCCGGAAGCCCGTGCATCGTGCCCTGCCCGACTCCATCGGCACACGGAACAACTGCATCGTCATCCTTGCCGAGTCGCTCGAAAGCTGGGTATTGGAGACGGAAGTGGAAGGGCAGGAAATCACGCCCTGCCTCAACAAGCTGATAAAGGACTCCACCACCCTGTACGCTCCCCGTGTACTGACGCAGGTGAAAGGAGGACGCTCCATCGACGCGCAACTGATGCTCTGCGCCGGGCTGCTGCCGATAGAAAGCGGCACATACAGCAGCCTCTACCCCGACCATACCTACCACACCTTGCAGAAGGCCATGCACCGGAAGAAAGCCTCGCGCAACTACCTCCTCACCATCGACAAAGTGTCCACATGGAATCAGGGCGTCATTGCTTACAGCTTCGGCACGGACACCATCATTGCCTATCATGACTTCAAGCTGGAGGAAGCCTTCGGCACGCACAAGCGCACGGGCGACGGCGCTTTTCTGGCACAGTGCCGCCGCAAGATAGAGAACGGCGAGATATGGAAGAAAGGCGAGAACGTGTACATGCAGCTTGTCACCTATTCGGGACACGCCCCCTTCAAACTGCCCGAAGAGCTGAAAGAGGTGCGTTTCTCCCCGGCCATCCCGCAGAAGATGAACGACTACATGACCACCGCACGCTACACGGACAAGGCCATAGGACGGTTTGTGGAATACCTGAAGACACTGCCGCAATACGCCGAAACCCTCATCGTCATCACCGGCGACCACGAGGGGCTGGCCTCGCACCGCGAGGAGTTGTGCAACGCCCCCGGCGGCAAGGGTGTCGTGTCCGACAAGACGTTTACGCCCTTCATCGTGGTGAACTCGCCCGTAGGCATGCGCTACGACAAGGTGATGGGGCAGATAGACATGTATCCCACGCTGCTGAACCTGCTCCGGCTGGACGATTACTGCTGGAGCGGGCTGGGGCAAAGCATCTTCGACCCCTCGAAGAAAGGGTTCGCCGTCAGTCCCCAACTGAAGGTGGAGGGAGAGAGCGTCACGCCGCAGGAAGCTGCCTATGCGCAAGAGGCATACGAAATATCCGACCGCATGATACAATTCGACTATCCGGGGCGATATGCCGGGGAATAGCCTTTTTCGGTAGACGATTATCCTTACCGCCTCATAATCAGCAGCTTTCCCGGCATCCGTCAGAGGCTTGTGTGTAACGCGACAGAGGCTTGTCCTGACGCTCTGCCTCGGTTGCAGCAAAGAAGAACCCACCACAAGACGGATTTATCCGGAGAAACCGCAAAAGCCCATCGAACTGAGCGCGTTCAAAGGAAGTATGAAGTATCACAACGAATTAGAAAAGTGGGTTATCTATACGGAAATTGAGCAAGGAGATGAGGTAACAGATGTACTCATGATAGAGAACATGAAGGACGAGTACAAGGTGTACGAAAATCAGCGGATTGTCTTTAGCGGCACAGCCCAGCACTTATACACGGATGTTATTTGGCCTATTAATGGAGCAGTGACAATTTATTACTCTCTAAAGCTAAAGGATATAAAGCTGAACGAGGATGCGTCTAATATAAGTCATTAGAAAAGTTACGGGTTGTAACAGATAAATAATAAAGAGCCCTATCACACTCTATTTCTTGAGTAATGATATGGCTCTTTTTTCTGAAATTGAGTTT
>Ga0129306_1000648_pt1 | contig 51326 bp, 48 predicted proteins | sample P827metagenome_FD_94438 | JGI IMG/M metagenome (GOLD analysis project Ga0129306, IMG submission 94438) | Capybara group fecal microbial communities from Wisconsin, USA - P827 metagenome | ecosystem: Host-associated > Mammals > Digestive system > Large intestine > Fecal | place: USA: Wisconsin... | reverse complement strand
GGATTACAAAATGTATTCTATTGTTGAAACAGGTGGTTTCCAGTATAAAGTCGAGCTGGGCAAGGCCTACAAGGTCCCCACTCTTGACGCCGCTGTTGGTTCCGAACTGGAGCTCAAGTCCGTTCTTCTTTTCGCAGGAAAAGAAGTGCAAATCGGCACCCCTGTCCTGAACGACGCCTCCGTGAAGGTGGAAGTCCTTGCCCACGGCAAGTATGACACCGTCATCGTTTTCAAGAAGAAGCGTCGCACCCGTTACGAACGCCGTAACGGTCATCGTCAGGGCTATACCGAGGTGCTGGTCACGGAACTTCGCTCCGGCGCAGAATCCGCAAAGGTCGATCCCAAGGTGATTGAACGCAACCGCGCTCGCGTGGCCGCGCTCGCCAAGCAGAAGGAGCAGAACAAGCCCCTTACTCGCAAGGAAAAGATTGCCCAGGGTATCGCAAAGCCCGCCAAGGTCAAGAAGAACTCTCTGCGCAAGGCTAAGGAGGCTTAATCCATGGCACATAAGAAAGGTCAAGGTTCAGTACGTAACGGCCGCGACAGTAACGCCAAGTATCTTGGTGTTAAGAAGTACGCGGGCGAAACCGTCAAGGCTGGCAACATCATCGTTCGTCAGCGCGGTTCTCACTTCCACAGTGGCGTGAACGTGGGCATGGGCAAGGATTTCACCTTGTTCTCCCTGGTTGACGGCAAGGTGAAGTTCGAACGCCTCGATGCAAAGCGTCAGAAGGTTTCTGTCTATCCCGAAGAAGCCTAGTTCGATTTTGTTTCGATTTGAACGGTCGCTCTTGTAGCGGCCGTTTTTATTTTGTGGCGAATCGTAGGTTTGTCTTGGAATAGGGCTTTTTTCTATATTGTAACCAGATGATTTTTTGCGGTCTGAAAGACCTGTGTCGTAGGCCCCTGTTTTGGCCGGCTGTACTCACCATGTGGGCGGCTTTTTTTGCCGTTTCCTTGATGGCCTGTTCCGACGACGATAGTACTATCGAGTTCCTGTTCGACAGGGAAGCCTCGGATGTGAGCGTGCTCCGGTCCTGCGCTACCGAAGGCGATACCTCTGCCTGTTACCGCATTAGGCTCCGTTATCCCATTGAAACGGAAAACTTGGCCCGCATCTACATGTGGGTGGACACTACCGTTTTGGACGATACTTCCAAGGCGGTTTCTTCGGACCAGGTTTCGAAGGCAACGGCCAGTTTCGACTACCCTCAAGGGACCAAGGCTCTTTATGACACCATCGATGTGACGGAGTATGTGAAGGAGTTCCGGGAAACCTATGACAGCCTTCAGGTGGCTTTTTATTGCGAATACGACGACAATGACGATCCGGGAGCTGTACAGCGGGTATTCATTCATTTTGGCGATGACATGCCGCCGTCTCGGGTGAGCCTCTACGATTCCGTATGGACCACAGGCGCCCTGATTGAGTGGTATCGGCCTACGGACCAGACGGATTTTTACAAGCCCATGGAACTCTCTGGTCCCATTGTGGGCTACAACATCGTCCTTTATTCTCCGGACAAGAACGAGGACCTGCGCAACGTCAAGATCAGCCTCTATGCACCCAATGGTCAGGATATGACGGGAGGCGTACTTTACAAGCGTCACGCCAGAATCCGTGCCAACAATGATTCTGTCTGGGTGGACGGAGTTAGCCACGATAATAACGTGAAGAACTATTTGCGCTTTGTGGTGTTGGATGGTAAAGGATTCGACTTTGATACAGATAGCCTGAACCGATTCCGCGTGGTGTTCGAAGGCCTGAAGGCGCAGTCCAAATACAATATCGGGCTCTCGTCTTGGGATTCTAGCGGAAATTCCTCCGGTAACGAGGGTGTGGCCACGGTAGAATCTTATCAACTGTTCATGACTACCGATTCCATTGCGCCCTTGATGCCTACAAAGCTCTACGTGTTGGAAGATACCCTGTTCCCGGGAATGGCTCGGCTCGACAGCAACAACCGCCTGCGGATTTTCTGGAATCGGAGCCTTGATCCAACGAATAAGAACCATGGGATTATTGCGGATACGGTTTTGTGGATTCCCGATACCTGTGGATTTGGAATTTGCTTTGATACGGTCGCGTCATACGTAGTCGACTATTACGACACGGCTTCAAAGGAATGGATAACCTACGATAACGTGGGTGGAGAAGGCCGTTATTCCATCTTGTACACAAGAAGCGCCGATACCATGAAGGTTGCCTCTACCGGTTCCTTTGTGACGGACACTATTCGTTGGGTTTCTCCTGGGGATACCTTGATTCTAAGGATTCGTTCCAAGGATAAGTCGGGATATTACTCCGTAGCATTGATTGATACTATTGCGGTGTCCCCGGGGAGCCTTGCCAAACAGGTGACTTGCCCAGACGGGTTCCTGCCGGTGTCTGTTTCTAAAGATACGGTTTTCTGTATGGAAAGGTTTGAACACCAGGATGATTCCGGCAAGTTCGTGAGCAATGTGCTGTACTCCGAAGCCCTGGCAACCTGCGAAGCGATTACGGCCAGCGGATTCAAGGTGAGTCTCTGTAATGAACGAGATTGGGAACGGGTCTGTCTTTCTGGCGGCACGCTTTCTTACGGGGTGCTTCAAGAAGATGAAATCGACGCTACGGAATACCTGTTCAGTTATTGTAACGTGGCAACCAATGATTCTGCTAGTGCAAATGACATAACTCTACGCAACCCGCGTTGTGTGAACCCTATGGGCATTAGGGATTTCCCGGGACAGCTCCAGGAATGGGCAAAGGGCCGTTCCGAAGATTCGGCTGCCGTGGTGAAGGGAGGAAGCTATAAAGTGTTCAACGGTTTGGAAAGGGAAGAAATTGCTTATTGCACGAATCGGTCGTTCCCTTACTTTACCCGTCTGGAATATGTGAAGGATTCTGTTTTCTTGTATCGTGAAGGCGCCAAGGTAGATACGGTTTATGCGGCTGATACCACGAGAACTCTTTACAAGCTTTTACGGACCAAGGATTTTAAGGATTCCTTGCAGTTCTTCAAGGTTCAGGACACGACAGGTGCGGTTATCGGTACGGATTACGCCCTCTATTCCGAATACAAGAACGGCGGGGATAAATGGCTCGAGACCATCAGTAACGGCCTCAAGTACGTGCCGGACCATATCGAAGTGGTGTTCTTGACGGGCAAGACCACGGCCTATCGTGGAGCTTCTGCTTATTACAAGTCTCCCGTTATCGGTTTCCGCTGTTGCGCCTATCCGGAGTAATGCGTGAATTACCTGTCCATTGATTACGGTGAACATCGTGTAGGGATTGCCTTCGGGGATTCTGAACTTCGTATGGCGTTCCCTCGGGAAACAATCGATTGCAAGACTACCAATCTTTTTGAGCGTTTGGACCAGCTTGTAAAGCAGAACAAGGTGGATGAGTTCGTGGTGGGCATGCCCTACCACCCCGATGGCCGCAAGGACGGCAAGAACGTGGTGGTGGAGGCTTTTATCAAGGACTTGGAACTGCGGTTTCCGGGTATGAAAATACATACGCAGGATGAATCCTACTCCAGCGTGCAGGCTCAGGAGCAGACGGCCCATTGGAGCGTCAAGAAGAAAAAGGCCAACAAGGCGGTCATAGACTGTGCCGCTGCTGCCATTATTTTGCAGCGCTGGTTCGACGAAGGCTAAATTTTTTTTCCGTAAATATAATGCTTCTATAAAGAAGGTGGATAAAGAGATAAAGTCTATATTTTATTCTAAACCCAATAGGGTTGGTGCTTTTTTTGCCCGTAAATGAAACCGTTCCGTCATGTCTGCGGTAAAGCTGGAGGACTTCGTCAAAATATCCACATCGGAAGTTGATTTGGGCAAAGAGACAAACCCATAAATCATGGGCAACCACATTTCGGGGAAATGGCAGAACAGCTTCTTTAACTTTTTGTGTAAAAACGGTGCAGGCTCCGAGCCAACAGTTGTTGATAAGATTCCCGATGATGCTTTTTTTCATGGGCCATTGGGAGTCAAAATGTTTTTCTTTTGTGATATTTAAATCGGAATCCGTCAGTGAACAGTTACACATGACCATGTCATAATCGCCTTCTCTGAGGAATTTTTCCATTTTAGAGATTTTATTCGGGAGCCAAACATCGTCTTGGTCGGCAAAAAAAATCAGATCGCCTGCAGAATGATTCAAGGCGTTTTCAAAATTGCTGGCGACACCATGTCTCTGATTATGGAAAAGTTTGATTCGAGGATCGTTGTAGGATTGAATTATGTCAACGGTTCCATCCGTTGAACCATCATCGGATATGATTAATTCGTCGTTTTCACCCAATTGCGCGAGAATACTATCTAGCTGCGGTCGTAGATATTTTTTCCCATTATAGGTTGCTAGACAAATGCTGTGCATGAATTTAGGTCGTCTATCTTAGCTAGAATAGCCGTTGGTTTCACGGCATCGCCTTACTCCCACTCAATAGTTCCAGGAGGCTTGTGGGTCACGTCGTACCACAGCGAGCCTGCACCTTCTGCTTCGAACTTGCGCCAGAGTCCGGCCAGCATTCCCTGGTCGATTTCGGCGAAGTTTGCGGTCATGGCTTCGGTGGAGTTCACCGGGCGCATCACGATGCAGGGTTTGTTAGCCGTACGAAGCGGAACAAGCACCACCGGCATCTGCCAAATCTTTTCGTACAAATCGTTTGCCTGCAGGAATTCAGTGCAGATGTTGTCGAACTTGCGGAGTGTATCGAAGTTTTCGCGAGTGGCGAACTGCTCGACGAGTTTCGGGTCTTCGTCTGCAACAGAACCAATCTGGTAAATCACGCGGTTGATGGCCTTGAAGCGGTTGGCAAGTTCGGTGGAGAACTTTTCGCAGTCCTTCCAGGAGAGGCCCGGTGTGGTGATGAGGAACGGCTGCGCGTAAGTACGGCCATCGCCCTGCACGCCCACGCTCTTGATGGGGAGCATGCGACCGGCAATGTTGTTCGCCTTCAGGTAGTCGGCGAGGGACTGACCGGCGGTATCCTTCACGTCTTCAAACTTCACCATATCGTCGGTGAGCTTGCCTTCGCTGCAGAGCAGGCGAACGCCAAGACCCGGACCCGGGAACGGGTGACGCCACACGAGGTTGTGCGGGATGCCCAGTTCTTCGCCGAGGGCACGGACTTCGTCCTTGTACAGGTCGGCGAGGGGTTCCAGCACGAGGCCCTTTTCCATGAGGTCCAGGACTTCTTGCACGCGGTTGTGGTGCGTCTTAATCTTGTCGGCGTTCTTGGTGCCGCCGCTTTCGATGGTGTCGGGGTAGATGGTGCCCTGGGCCATCATCCACTGGTTCGGATCGAGGTTGAGCTTTGCCATTTCCTCGTCCTTCACCGTCAGAAATTCCTTGCCGATAATGCCGCGCTTGGTTTCCGGTGCGGTCACGCCCTTGAGCTTTGCGAGGAAGTGTTCGCTTGCATCGCGGACCTTGAGGTTGTTCATTCCCTCGGCCTTCAAGAATTCCATAATCTTCTGGGATTCGCCGAGGCGCATCATGCCGTTGTCCACGTGCAGGCCCAAGACCTTTTCCGGTCCCAGCACGCGGTTCAAGAGCACGAATGCCACGGTGGAGTCCACGCCGCCACTCACGAGCAAGAAGACCTTGCGGTCCTTGACCTGTTCCTTGATGCGCTCCGTGATGAGCGGCAGGTAGCTCTTCATGTTCCAGGTCTTCTTTGCGCCCGTGAAGTCCACGAAGTTTTCCAGCAGCTTCATGCCGAACTTGCTGTGGGTGACTTCGGGGTGGAACTGGATGCCGAAAATCTGGCGCTCGGGCTTATCGCTATCGAAGGCGACGGCGGCGATTTCGCAGTCCTTGGTGCTGGCCACGATCTTGTAGCCCTCGGGGAGCTTGGTGACCTGGTCGCCGTGGCTCATCCACATGGGGCTGGCCTTCGGGAGTCCCTTCAGAATCGGGCAGTTCTCGTCGCCCACGATAAGGTCGGCGATGCCGTATTCCTTGACCTTGCCCGGTTCCACGTGCCCGCCCAGTTGCTGGGCGATGAGCTGGTGACCGTAGCAGATGCCGAGTTTGGGCACCGGGAGGTTCAAAATCTCGGGATTATATTCCGGGGCGTCGGCCGCATACACGCTGCTGGGACCGCCGCTGTAGATGATTCCCTTCACGCCTTCGAGTTCGGTGACGGGAGCGGCGGGGGAGTGGATTTCGGTAAACACGCCCAGGCGGCGCACGCGGTTAGCAATCAGGTGGGCGTACTGCCCGCCAAAGTCCAAAACTGCAATAGTATCGACGTTTTTCATAAATAGGTTTTAGGTTACAGGTTTTAGGTTGTAGGCCTGTAGGTCCGTTCTTTTCAGCTAAAATTTAGAAAATATATATATTTAGGTCATTATGAGATTAGCTTACTTTGCTCCCCTTGCTTTTGCGGTGGCTGCCCTGGCAGCCGATGAAGGAAATAATCCTACCTCTGACACCCTGTTTGTTAGGGTGGACTCCGAACCCATCGCGGCAGAGAATGCCCCTGTGGCCGATTCCTCTGCCCTTGTGGCTCAAACAGCCTCTGTTCAGGATACTGTTTTGCAGGACACTGCCGTTGCCGTTCCCGACACGGCCAAGGTTGAGGTAGCTCCTGTTGCAAAGGAAGAAGCAGCGCCTGTGGATACGGTTCAGACTCGTCCACAAGTACAGGTTTCTATAGGCTCACTTTTGGCGGCACAAGCCCAAAAGACCGAGGCAAAGGAAGCTCGCGAAAGGAACAGTTTTTTCTTGACCTTTGGACTGGGACTCCGCTATGCCGACTTGTCCTTCAAGGAATATGTTCGGACCAAGGACCCTAATCAAGATGGTGTCTGGATTATCGGTGACAAGGGAAATTCTATCCGCAAGGAATATTCCGGATATGGTCCGGACATTTCGATGAAGCTCGGAACCCTTGTGTCCAACAGGTTGGCCCTCTTTTTCAATGCGTCCCTTTCTGCTGTATCTTCAGGAGATTTCAAGGTGAGGCGTTACAGCAACGGTCGCCAGATTATCCGTGCTGATTACGAGATGGATGCACTCCGTTTTGCACTGGGTGCGGGAACGAACTTTTTCCTTTCTACTGACACCAACAGTGTCATGCACGGGGTCTTTGTAGGTGCAGGTGTGGGAATCGTATTTGAAGCGGCCGGAACCGACACGGAATACGATTACTATGACAGCTATGAGGAAGATTTTGAAATTGCCGAAACCGGCATGGTCATGTCTGTTGAATTTGGCAAGCTATGGAGTGTTGCTCCTCAATGGAGTGTTGGAATTTCTGCCAACGCTACCATGGACGGTTTGTTCTTTAACGGAGTAGCTGCTACATCCAAGTCTTGGACAGCGGGCCTGAACTTTGTGGTCGTCCGTTATTGATAAACGGTTTGTCATAACCTAGAAACTGCAGACAAGTAGGGCTACAAGGCCTGCGAACATGGCGACCTTTACAAGTTTTTGAGCCCGCCGGTATTTCTTCTTGTGAGCGAAAACAAGAATGGCCACAAAGGTGGGCGTGAGAACCGTTGCCGTAATAATCAGGAACAAGGTGGGGTAGAACCCTTGCACCACAGGAAGGGGAAGCAAAGCCCAGCAGAAAATGCAGATGAAGCCTGCGAGGCGCCTTGCGGTGGGTGCTCCGGCGATCAGCGGGAAAGTCATGATGCCTGCCTTCAGGTCTCCAATCTCGTCTTCCAGGTCTTTGTAGATTTCCCGCGCCGTCGTCAGCAGAAAGGCGAACATCATGGCGGGGTACAGGAATCCGATTTTGTCGGCAGGGGTCCACGTTAGGTCTTCGGTTTCCGGGATACCGGTTGGGTAGAACAGGCATAGGATTAAGGGAGTCGCACACAGGAGGGCGACGGTCATGTTCTTGAGTAGCGGAATGTGCTTGAGTTTTTTGTTGTAGGCGATGAGCAGCGTGTCCAGCAGCACAAAGAAGATGGCCGACGTGAATCCCGTCTTTGTAATAAGACTGTCGGCAAGGCCACAAAGAAGGGAGAGAACAAGAAGAACGATCCATACCTTTTGGGCAGCGGAGACTGAAATTTTTCCGTTTACAAGGGGACGTTCTGGACGGTTCAGTTTGTCTGTTTCTAGGTCCCAGATGTCATTCTGGATGTTGGCAAACCCGATGGCGAAGGCAAAGCCCAGGGCCTGTAAAATCAAGGTCAACCAGCTGATGTTCATTTCCTGTAGAGGCAATACTCCAAGCAGGTAGTAACCGATGGCAAGCGTCACCATGGCGATGACGACGTTCACCGGTCGAATCATTTTGAATAGGGCGAAGAGCATGGTGTAAATATAGTTATGAGTTGTGAGTGGTGAGTAGTGAGTTATGAGCAATGTGGAACTTAGAAATTAGATAATCCCCCATACCTGGTTCCTCGCACCCCAAAGGCGCAAAGCGCCTAAACGATACTTGGCAACTAGAATTGCGATGCAATTCGTTGCCCTAGTAGAGTTATGCCCTTTGGGTAGACCTCAAAGCGAAGCGACCACAAACCCCTAACCCCTAGCTCCTAGTCCCTATTTACTATCTTTACCCTATGCCGTTTTTTACCAAAAGCAATCTTGTGGACTTGCGGGCGGAAGCCGAGCAGCTTTCGATTTGCGTGGAGCATTTTCTCTATGCCTCGGAGCGGGTGGTAGAAGGAGACTACAAGACCAAGGGCTTTTACGACAACTGCATCGAAAAGTGCAACGGACGGCTCAAGGCAATTCATTTTCTGATGGAGTCCATCCGGCAGAATCGGCCTGTTACCGAAGAGGAACTGGAAGAAACGCTCCCTGCTTTTCTAAATTCCAAGAAAGATGCTAAATAACGAATTCGATGACGAACCGGAACCGCTCAGACGTGTAAGGCCCACCCGTCGGGACCACCGCAGCCGCCGTATAGACGTGATGCGGGAATTGGAATCAGGCGTGGTAGATGAACGCCCCGTCAAGGAGCGTTTCAGCCGCGAATTCAAGAATCCCCGCATCAAGAAAATCAAGGACCCGCTGGAAAAGATAGACGAAAAGGACTGCGTCGAAGGCTTGGTGGTAGAAGTCCACCGCCGCACCTGCGAAGTCCGACTAGACGAAAATAATGAATCGCGGCTCATTCCTCAAAGCGAAGCGACCTCAGAGGCGCAATGCGCCGACCTCATCACTCAAACCTCTACTGTCACCGCCATGTACCGAGCCACCACCTCCAAGGCTTTAGGGGAATTCCCTGCCGTAGGTGACCGGGTGCTGCTTGGTCAGGTGAACGAAGACGAAGATACCGGCGAGGGGGTAGGTTCCCAAAAGTACTGCGTGGTGCGTGTTCTTCCGCGAAAGAGCGAACTCAAGCGCCCGGGCCCCCGCGACAGCTTTAGGCGTAAGCTCACCCTGGCGGCAAATATTGACCAGGTGGTGATTGTGGCCAGCGTGGCCCAGCCGGAATTCAACTACGGCTTTATGGACCGATTCCTTTTGGCGGCAAACTTAAACAACCTGCCTTTTGTGCTGGTGCTGACCAAGATGGACCTGCTCCCCAATGGCGAGGCGGACTTGACCGACGATATCCGGGACTTCATGACCATCGTGGACAAGGTGATTCCGGTGAGTGTCAAAACTGGCGAAGGTCTGGACAGGTTACGCGAGGAGTTGCAGGGCAAGTCTTCGGTATTCAGCGGCCAGAGCGGTGTAGGTAAGTCTACGCTGGTGAACGCCCTGGTGCCTGGAGCAGAACTGGAAACGGGGGCGGTTCGGGAACGGGACGGCAAGGGCCGGCATACCACGACATCTTCGAGCCTGTTCGATTTTCCTGGCGGGGGTTACGTCATCGATACGCCGGGTATCCGGAGTATCGGCCTTTCTAATGGCGAAGATGATATGGACGGTGAGACCCTGGCAAAGATTTTCCCGGGTTTTTTCGAAGGCGACCTTTTTACCTGCAAGTACAGCAATTGCCTGCATTTGAAAGAGCCTGGCTGCTCGGTGCGGGAGGCTGTAGAATCGGGCAGGCTTTCCCGGGCAAGGTATGCCAGCTATTTGAGAATCTTGAATTCAAGAAATTAGGGAGTGTGGGTTAGGTGGATATTGCATCCAAGATAATGCTGGTGGCATCCATTGTGATGATGGGCTATAACGCCTCGGAGTTTTTGGCCAGTTTCCAGTCTCTTTCTGAAAAGGCGGGGGAGTTGAAGGAAATGGCCAGGATAAACGGAGCTAGCGAAGGGGCTATGCGCCGGTCCAATTTTTTGCTGTCCTTCGTTCTTTCGTCGGTCTATGTTGCCCTGACTTGCTTTTCGGGGCTTGCTGTATGGATAACGGTTCTTGTTGCCGTAAAATTAGCCTTGACGCTGGCGGGGTCTGACTTGGCCCTGCTCCAGATTCTACGGACTGGCGATTTTTCCCGAAAAACCTATTTATTGTCCAAGGGAGACGCTTTTTTGAACGCGCTGCTTGGGCTTGCCATTGCGCTTTTTTTAGTTTTGTAGATAGTTGATGGACTCTATATGAAACCTTGTTTTTTGCGGACATTACTCTTTTTCCTAGCCTTTTCTGCGGCAGGTGCATTTGCCCAGGATGGCGGAACCTTGGCAGGAATCCGTACGCCTCTGTTCTTGGGCGGGGCTCTTGGTTTTGGTTCGGGAACGGGAGTGGGTGCAAGCCAGGGTCTTGGACTTCGTCAGATCGAACCCATGATTGGCGTTTGGTACCCTGGTCTTGGATTCTTGAGGGTCGGGTATGGATTTTTTGATTATCAAGAAGAATCCGACGACGAAAAGTACGAGATAGACCACTCCAATTTTGATGTGGAACTGGGAATCCATGCTTGGAGCCTGTTCTACATTACCGGTTCTTATTCCAGGGCCAAGGAACTCAGTGATCTAGGAGATATCGCCTGGAATGAATGGGGGGCCGGATTCGGCTCTGTTGTCAACATTTTTACGACTTCTATGCTCTTTGCCGAAGTCAGCTACCGCTGGGTGCTGGACCATTACGACCCCTTTATGGGAAAATCGGTTTCCGGAAGCCGCATTCAGCTCAATTTCGGGTTTGCCGCTTATGTCTTCTAAGACCGTTGCCGTCATGGGCGGGGCATTTGACCCGGTCCATAGGGACCATGTTTATGTGGCGGAACTTTGCCTAAAGAAAGGCTTCTGCGACGAGGTCTGGTTTATGCCCAGTCCCGACCGTTGGGACAAGATTATCAATGCGTCTCCGGAACACCGTTTCAAGATGCTGGAAATGGCAACCGGCCATGAACCCCGCTTTATTCTTTCGGACTTGGAAATCGAGCAGGGAGATTACCGTGGGACCTACATTTTCTTGAAAAGCTTGCGGGAAAAGTTTCCCGACATCAATTTCCGTTTGCTGACCGGTGCCGATAGTTACGAGACTATGCCCCAGTGGCGAGACCCCTTGCATTTTTACGGCACGGAATTTAACGGTGAACAGCTGATGAAGGAATTCGAAATCATCGTGTTTGCTCGCGCTGGCTCTCCAATACTGGATCCGGCAGAACACAAGGCCAAGGGCTATGCCGGTATGTTCTGGCTCGGTCCCAAGGAGGGCTTCGTGGGCAGGTTTTCCAGCACCGAAATCCGTCGGAGTCTGTTGAAGAACAGGAGCGTTTGCCCCGAAGGCTTGCTACCCGAAATTTACCGCTACATTCTGGACAACAATCTCTATGGGGCTTAAAGATGCAGGCGAAGGAACGGATTGAAAAATTAAGGGCGAACCCCATTGTCCAGCGGATTGAAAAGTTTTTCCCTGCTATCGCTTTTCTGGCGGGTTTCGGTTGGGATTCCATTACCCTCGGCACCATGGTCTATGGTTCCGACCTGCTGATTCTTTTGGCGTACTATGTTGGTGCCTTTATTTTGGTGATTTTGTTGTCGGCTAAGCTGGACCACCCGGAAGGTTGGACTAAGGAACGTCTTGCCGCTGTGGCGAAAGCTCAGGGGGTTCAGGCGGCTCCTGGCCCTTCTGCCTCCAGGGAACCCCAGACCAAGGTCGAAGAAGTTGCGGAAAAACTTAAATCTGCTGCCGAAAACAAGGCTCAACAAATTGCCGACAAAATCGGCTACGAATCGACGGCAGTTCCTGTCAATGCGATCGTGGTGCACCATCGTTTTTTGGACAGGGAATGGAGTCCGGTATGGAAAGCCCGTTTTACCTGGGCAGTCCAGTTCCTGTTCGGCGGCCTGTTCAGTGCACTGGTGGTCTGTTATTTCAAGAGTAGCGGTTCTTTGGCGTCGTTCTTGCTGGTTATTGCCCTTGCGTGCATGCTGGTGGGCAATGAATTCTTGCAGAAAAAGTACGAAAGCTTCGGAGTGAGTCTTGCCTTTTTCTGCTTGTTGGGAACCATGTTCCTGAATTTTATCATTCCCCACGTTGTACATCGGATCGGTTTTTTCTGGTTCCTGCTCAGCACTCTTCTTTCCTTGGGGCTTTGCGTTTGGATCTGGAAAATTTCCCACCGGAGCAAGGCGGTTTTGGTTGCACCGGTCTTTATCAGTTCCCTGCTGATTGTGGCTTACCTGATGAACTGGGTACCGCCGGTTCCTCTCGTGCTGAAACAGCAGATCCCCTGCCAGAATTTTGACCGCAAGAATTTCTCCTGTGACGTGGATGCTCCGGGATTCTTGCAGAAACTTGGCCTTCAGGCGCCTTCGGTACACAAGGCTCCCGACGGGGAGGTGTATTTCTTGGCCGCCGTCTATGCGCCTGCTGCCCTGAAGGCGGAGCTGGAGTACCGCTGGTATTACAAGGACCCCTCCACAGGGGAGTACCGCCTTACGGACAAGATTTCTTCTGGCCGTATGGTCATCAATGGCGGTCGTGAACAGGGATTCCGGAGCTATTCCAAGAAGAGCAAGGTCCCGGCAGGCAAGTACCGCGTAGAGACCGCCTACAAGGACGGTGCGGTGATTGGTTCTCTGGCCTTCGACGTGATAGATGAACTTCGGGATTCTTCGGGCTACGTCAGGGATTCCCTCAGGTGAGCGCCCCCAAGGACATGTTCTTTGAAAGTGAAGTCCGGCCGGAACAGAACGTCCGGCTTTTGCTGGACAGCCTTTCGGAGCGGTTCACTTACCACAGCCGCGAAGAATGGATGGAATGTCTCTCGCGAGGTCTAGTTTCCATCAATGGAAAATCTGCCGACCTGGAAACGCTGGGCTATCGAGGCGACAAGGTAATCTACCATGTGGAAAACTACAGTGAACCCGACGTGCCCACCCATTACGAGACGCTTTTCGAAGACGAGGAATTCTTGTTGGTGGCAAAGCCTGCCGGAGTTCCTGTCCATCATACGGGTCGGATTTTCTACAACACCTTTACCGCCATTATCCGTCGGGGCTTTGACTGCGAGACGGCTACCCCCATGCACCGCCTGGATAGGGATACCGGTGGAATCATGCTGTTTGCCAAGAGTGCCGATACGGCGTCAAGATTCCAGAAACATCTGGACCGGATTCTGCTCCGTAAGTTCTATCTGGCGGTAGTTCCTGGGGAATTTCCCGAAGGGGAACTCCGTTGCGACCTGCCCTTGGCGGAAAATCCGTCGGCACCTATCCGTATCAAGATGTACCACACTCCAGGCGGAAAGCCTTGCTCTACGGTGTTCAGGAGGCTTGCCGTTTTGCCGGGTGCTGCGCCAAAATCCGTTTCGTCAGAAACTGCTACAGAATGTTCCTGCCGTTCCTTGGTGGAATGTGAACTGCTGACCGGTCGCAAGCACCAGATTCGTGCCCACCTTGCAGAACTGGGGTTCCCCATCGTTGGAGACCGACTGTACAGTTTTGATGGAAAATTCTACCAGAAAATGTCTGGCGGTGGTTCGCTATCCGAAGAGGACTTTGACCTTCTGGGGGCTCACCACCAGATGCTCTATGCCTACAAGGTGCAGCTGCAGCTGCCTTACTGGGATGAACCCAGGGTGTTTACGGATTATCATTTTCCGGAGGATATGGCGACAGCGTTGAAGACCGTGGACTTTACCACTGCAGGCTCCCTGCCGCTCTAGCCGCAAAGCCTTCGTAGTCCCCGAAGAAACGGGAGTAACCGGCTTCTACCGAAATAAAGTCCCAGGGGGTAATCTTCAGAGAACCGCCCAGTTCTTGGTATTCGTCGGTCCACCCCTTTCTCAAGAAATGCTTGTCAGTGGCACCCTCGGGGTGATGGATGTCCCGTATGTGGCTTCCGAAGGTGTTGCATTTTTTGACCATACTGGCGAAAAGCGCAACATCCAAGAAGGCAATTTTTGCGTCCAGTTCCGTGTACAGTTCTTCGCTATTGGGGCCAAGATTGCTTCCCAGGCTCTGGTTGTAATGTGCGTAGGTGTAGCCGCCCCCCTTGTGGTGGGTGTAGACCCAGGGCTCTATGCGGGTGAATTCGGTGAACCAGCCGAATAGGGCAGGGCCCAGGCGCAGGCTGTCACGGGCAATGCCTATGGAGGCTGCCCACTTGTTGCCCCACCAGCTGTCGTCGAACATGCTGGTGGGCGACTTCATGTCGTCCCACAGGAGTTCTCCATAAAGTTCCCAGTGGCGGATGGTCTTGACGCTTAAATCAAAGGCTAAGGAAATGTTGTCCCGGTCCCCTTGCAGGTGCTCCTGGAACACGTAGGGGATAAAGGGAATCACGTAGGCCCATTCAAAATCCCGGTAGGTGCTGTCGGCGTCGGGATTGGGGTTCCATCCGGCGGGTTCCGTGGTTTCCCCGTAAAGGGCTGTTTCCGAAAGGCCGAAGGTAATGTTTTCCGGCAGGTTCAGGTTCAGCCGATGCACGTGGACGTACTTGTTGTAGCCTTTTTTTTCAAAGAGTTTGGCCGCGTACTGGGTGTATTCTACCGGACCCAATTCGAAGCGGTAACCGAAATAGGGCGTAGGTGCAGGCTTTTGCAGACGGCTGCTGCTGTCTTGCCAGGGGCGGTAGGGGTTCTGTTCGCCCCGTAGAATCACGTGATTCCTGCGGGCAGGGCCCATGCTCAAGTAGTCAAATCCGGCGAGGAGCGTCACCGGGTCCAGCTGGTAACTGGCGTGGGCCGCAAACAGGTCCCAGGTCCGGCGGTTGTCGCTCTGCTTGTTGTAGGGGATGCCTTCTTCGGGGTTGTAACTGTGGCCTAAAATTTCCCGGTTGGTATAGTCCGTGTTGACGTTGACCCGGGCCGCAAATAAGAACTTGTCGGTAAAGTGACCATCCAGGAAGAACCGGACGGACATGGAATTGTCGTAGTGGGTGGGGGCGTTTTTCAGGTTGGTGACGGTCAGGGAATCCTTAAGCTGGGCTCCGATATTTACCTCGTGGTGCCGGGCGGAGTCCTGCAAGGTAATGTGTCCTGCGGCATGGGAACTGACAGCCACGGCGATGAGAATCGCCATGGCATTAAAAAGTTTCCTAGGCCTGAATATCATAATACCCGCTATTTTCAATAATAAATTTTTTCAGGACTTTCGATAGAGCTTATAATGAAAAAAGATAAAGTTTTTGTATATTAAAATCATGAATTGGAATGAACCTCAGTTACTGGATATCCCTATTGCCCATGACCAACGGGGTAATTTGAGCGTGGTGGAAGGGGGCGAATTGATTCCCTTCGATATTAAGCGTGTTTATTACTTATACGATGTTCCTGGGGGAACGACCCGTGGAGGCCATGCTCACCGCAAACTTCGCCAGCTGATTATCGCCGCCAGTGGCAGTTTTGACGTGGTCTTGGATGATGGAAAAAAACGGATTAAATATTCGTTGAATCGTTCTTACCACGGGCTGTATATTCCGACCATGCACTGGCGTGAAATCGAGAATTTTTCTTCGGGTGCGGTCTGTATGGTACTCGCTTCCGAACACTACGACGAGTCGGACTACATCTACGAGTACGACGAGTTTAAGAATGAAGTGAAAAAATGTAGAGAGTAGTGAGTTTTGAGTTTATTTCTCGTACCGGGCGTTCACGCAGGGGAGAGCTCCGAAGGATTCCTTGAACCGGTAGAGGTTCTCGTTTAGGTATGCTCCGCCATCTTCGGTAGAAATTCCCCATGAGAATTTTTCACAGCCTGTTTGCACCGCTTCGCGCATGGCGTTGATGAACAGTGCCGTCGTGGCGTTGGTTTCGCGCTTGGTGTCGTCTGGAGCGAGGTACTGAAAGTGGAATGCCTTGGCCTGCTTGAAATAGAAGATCATCATGCCGGAAAGGTAGAGCCCCTCTTTCCAGATGCCCCGGAACAGAATTTCTTCGGGAAACCTTTGTTTTAGGTCGAGCAGTTCTGCAAGGGAATGTACCGGTTTGGTGTTATGACGGGCTTTTGAAAGGGTCAGGAATTCGTAGAATTTTTCCAATTCACTTTCTGAAATTTCTCCGTAGCTCAGGTTCTGTTTTTCGGCAAGCCTGAAATTATGGCGACATTCTCTTGTGCAGGTTTCCAGGGGGTCGGAGCCCTGAACAAGGGGCGTGAAACAGCTGAGTTCCGTATGCCGATTATAATTCTGATGCTCCAGAGTGTAGTCTATTAGGTCGGTGGGAGCAGTTGCAAAAATCGGGGATGTAGGTTTAAGTTTTATTCCGTTGAAGTTTTGGACAAGGTGGTTGTCGATTACTTGGATGATTTCGGAAATCTTGTTTCCTGAATAGAAATCCTTGGAAAGGACCGGCCCGCCGAATGTGGAACCCTGGTGGGAGACAAATTTGCCCTCTATGTTGCAACCGGGAATGGCAGCGACAATGATTCCGCTTTTTTCTACGACAAAAGAGGCGTCAGTGAATCTTCCGTCGGGGTGGTAGTTCAGAAATCGCCGAGTCTGTAGAAATGTCCCGTTCATGGATGCCTCCACGATGAATCGGTCCCATCGGGATTCCATGTCGCTTTTGTAGGGCAAAATTTCGTACATATTTGATAAAATAGTAAAAGGAGAATGCAAAAGTTAATAGTTCTAAGTTACTAGTTACTAGAATTGTAAAAACAAGAGTTTTCTTGTGCCTAGAAGCTAGCCCGCAGGGCGTAACTATTAACTAGTAACTCGCCGAAGGCGCTCCGATTTGCTATTTTCTCAAGTGATGATGCATTTTCCTTTCTATTCGCTGGATTACGTGGAACGCGACTTGGGTTCGTCGCTAGGCGAGTCCGTAGATGCCGTTATAAAGTCAAACTGGTATATTCGCGGTTCGCATTGCTTGTCTTTCGAAAAATCTTTTGCGGCTTATTGTGGAAAAAAGGCGTGTGTCGGTGTGGGGAACGGCCTTGATGCTCTTACCTTGATGTTAAAGGCCTCCATTGTTTTGGGACGTTTGGCCGAAGGGGATGAGGTCATTGTGCCTGCAAATACTTTTGTAGCGACAGTTCTTGCGGTTCGTGCGGCGGGGCTTGTGCCTGTTCTTGTTGAGCCGGACCCAGAAACCTGTAATTTGGATGTTGCTCGCTTGGCGGATGCCTGTTCCGAAAAGACCCGTGCTATTTTGGTTGTTCACTTGTATGGTCGTTTGGCGGATATGCCCGCGATTTGTGAATTTGCGAAAGCACACGATTTGCAAGTGTTCGAAGACGCAGCCCAGGCTCATGGTGCCGTGTTGGCTGGTGGTGTGCCAAGTGTTGCCGCAGCCTACAGTTTTTACCCTACAAAAAATCTGGGAGCCATGGGCGATGGGGGTGCCGTAGTCACCGACGACTTGGAGCTTGCCCAGGTGGTAAGGTCCCTTGGTAATTACGGTTCTGAACAAAAATACGTGAACAAATACGCGGGTGTTAATTCCCGTCTTGATGAAATCCAGGCGGCCATTCTCCTTGCAAAGCTGCCTCATCTAGATGCCTGGAACAATCGTCGCCGAGAAATTGCGGCTCGGTATTGTGCCGAAATCAAGAATCCGCAGGTGCGTGTAACGCCATTTCCTGCGAATCCGAAGTCCCATGTGTGGCATGTGTTCCCGGTATTCTGTGACCGCCGAGATGAGTTGCAAATTTTTTTGATGGAACGGGGAATTGAAACATTGGTCCATTACCCCATTCCGCCACATTTGCAGGAGGCTTTTGTGGGTGCTGTAGCTCGCGGGGAACTTCGCCATGGCCCGCTCCCGATTGCTGAAAAACTAGCGAAAACGGAACTCAGTATTCCTATGGGACCGTCTATGACAGACGATCAGGTCGCGTATGTTGTCGAATCTATTAATGCCTTTATTTGATGAAATCTTCTGATTTGAAATTCGCGAAACTTTTTGCAGGCTCCGGGGCGGTAACCCTGGTGAACGCCATCCGGGCGTTTGCCATCAACAAGCTGTTGGCGATATTCTTGCCGCCAGCAGCGTTTGCCTGTGTGGGACAGTTCCTCAATCTAATGACCATTGGTCAGGCAACCTCGTCTTTGGCGTTGCAGAATGGTTGGACTGCCCTTACCGCTCAAAACAAGAACTCGAAAGAAAAGTTGCTAGGCATTTGGCGTGGCGGTCTCCGTCTTACTACGTTTGCAAGCCTGTTCACGTTTGTTGCGGCACTTCTGTTCTGCTTCATGGCCCCGCTAGATACTCTCTTGCCGGGAATCCCCACTCGCCTTGCCCAGGCGGCAATTCTGTTTGCCTTGCCGGGCATTTTTGCCACAAATATCATAACCATTACGGCCGCGGTCATGAATGGCCTTGACGAGAACCGCAAATGGGCGACTATCAATATCGCGTCATCCATCTGGCAGGTGCTCTGGGTAGCTTTTTTCTTGTTTACGGGACGGCTGTCGGTTTTGTCGATTATTGCCACCCAGTCTATTGTGGCGGCGTTCCTTGCCATCCGTATAGCAAGTCAGGCGGGCTTTAGCGTTAAGCATATTTGGAAAACGGCTCTTGATAGCCGCAGACCATGGCTGTCCTATGCCCTTATGGGGCTTGTCCCCATGGCGCTCACTCCGGTAGTGCTCACGGTAATGCGTCTTACGGTGGCTTCCAATTTCGGAAACGACGCTGCTGGAATCTGGCAAAGTATCTGGAAGGTTTCAGACTTCTTGTTTATGGCCATGTCCGCCATACTTACGGTAATCATTTTGCCGAAGGTTTCTCCTAAAATGTCCCGGACAGATTTTTTTGGTATGTTCCACCCAGTTTTGTTTCGGGTCATGGGAATATCCCTCGTGATGATAGCCACGTTGTATTTTGGCAGGAGTCTCCTGGTTCAGGTGCTGTTTTCTTCGGCCTATATGGGGGCGGTGGACTACATGCCGCTTCAGCTTGTTGGTGATTTTTTCAGGGCCGGCGGATATGCCCTAGCCCTTGTGCTAATTGCTCGGGCAGAAACGGTGAAGTTTATAACCGTTGAAATATGTTCAGAGATTTTCTTGTCTGTCGGAACGCTTGTTGGAGTCAAGCTTGTCGATTTTAATGGTCCCATGCTGGCCTATGCTACGGAAAATTTCTTGTATCTAGTCACACTTTACATCTTGGTTCGGAGGCTCAAGTGGAATACTCCGTAACCAACATGTTTGCCGAAAAGATGACCGAGAATGTCTATGTGAAGGCCTTCGCTCAAGGGGTCGAGACAGAACAGCGGGAACTTCCGCCTGTGGTGTCGGTACTTATGGCCAGCTACAATCACGAAAACTTTGTGGAAGCGGCGGTCCGTTCGGTAATGGCACAGACGGGGGTGATGTTTGAACTTGTCGTTATCGATGATGGCAGCACGGATAAGTCTCCTGAAATTCTAGAGAAACTTTCCTCCGAATTGCGATTTACCTATGTCCATCGCGAAAATAGGGGAGTCGTGGCTACCATGAACGAACTCTTGTCCATGGCGCGTGGCAAGTATTTTTGTTCATTTGCCTCAGACGATATAATGCCACCGGATCGGTTGAAAGTCCAGAGCGATTTCTTGGTAAATCATCCGCAGTACAAGGCCTGCTTTGGTCAAATCCATACAATGGACGAAAATGGGGTTGTGAATCCAAATCCTGACCCGAGGTATTTGAAATCTATTCCCGAAGTTTCCTTTGAAGAGTTTTTTCTGGGTAGAAAGGAAATTCACGGCTGTTCTGAAATGATAGACGTGGCGGAGTTCCGTCGGCTCGGTGGTTATAATGAATCCTGTTTTCAGGAAGATTTTCCCATGATTCTCAAGTTACTGTATGAATATGGAAAAGTCCCTGTCATTAGCTGCAACTGCTGTCATTACCGCATTCATGGGAACAATTTGTCGTCGTTGAAAAATAAAGAGACGATAAACAAGATCTACGAGGGAATGCTTAGGGCAATTGATTGCTACAAAGGTCATTCATTATATTCAAAGGCTCGCCAGGCGTTTAAGACGGCCTGGTTTTCTGCCTTGGCGTACAACAATAAGGGGGAGGCTCTAAAGCGACTTCCTCAGTTGGCGTCGTTTTCGATGGGCTTTGTTAAGCGGTTGCCCAAGTTGTTTATCCCTAGTGTGCTTTTGAAGCATTAGGTGGTGGTGGATATGATTTCGGTCTGCATGGCGACATATAACGGCGGTAAATTTATCCGCGAACAGCTGGAAAGTATTCTTTCGCAGTTGCCCACTGATGCCGAAGTTATTGTCGCTGACGATGGCACGACTGACGATACCCTCGCTATTGTGAATTCTTTTGGTGATGGACGCATTCGTGTGTTGCCCGCCGAAAAGCATCTGGGCGTTATCTATAATTATGAACGTGCTCTGCAGGCATCTAAGGGGGAATTCATCTTCCTTGCCGATCAAGATGACATTTGGCTTCCTGGAAAAGTGGAGAAGGTTCTTGCAGCGTTGAATGATGGCGACCTCGTTGTTCACGATGCGTGGATGCTTCGACCTTCCGAGCCGTCCGGTTCCTCGTGGGTTCGCGATGGCAAGTTGAGCGAAATTCGCCCTTACACGAAGGGGGTGTTTGCCAATTGGTGGAAAAATTCCTTTACGGGTTGCTGCATGGCATTCCGCCGGAGTATCTTGGATAGGGCTCTTCCATTCCCCAGAAATCTTCCCATGCACGATCAATGGTTAGGGCTTGTTGCTGAGAAATTTTTTAGGGTGTCGTATGTTACGGAGCCTCTTATTGAATACCGCCAACACTCTGGCAACGCAACGCACATAGGAAGATCACCTGCAGGTGTTTTTCAAAAAACCAAATGGCGGCTTGATTTAGCAAGAGTACTTTTCTTAAGTGTGTAGTGTGAAATGTGTGATGTGAAATTCCTCATTACACACATCACATTACACATTTGACATTGCCTGCACAACTTTCCCCCAGCCGACCTGTACAAAGGCTCCAGCCCGTACCAGGTTGCCCTGAGCTTCTTCGTATTCTTTAAGAATGCGGTTGTATTCTGAGACATCCCGGCGGAACTTCACGTCTTTGTGGATGCGTTTTAGGAGCATGTCCTGTTTCCATTGGGCGGCGGCGGAGAGTTTTTGGCAAGAAATATCCAGGGCGTCCAGGTAGGCGGGGAGTGCATCCAGGAATTCTTTTTCAAACTCCTTGGCGACATTTTTGGCCTGCAAAACCAGGTTTTTCTGGATGATGGCGTTCTTGCGGATTTCGCTCATGAGCCGCACGATGCGCTCGTAGTCCACTTGGGGCCAGATGAGGCTGAAGGGCCACATCTTTTTCCAGTGGAACTTGAACATGGACTCGTGGGCGGTGTTCTTGGCCCGCAGGAGTTCCTTCAGGTTCTCGAAGATGATTTGGGAGGGAATTTTTGTCTTTTCGGGTTCGTTTGCCATCGCCTCCAATATAAAAAGGTTCGCTCTGTAAAATTGCTCTTTTTGGGGGAGATTTCCTTTTTTTTACGGAAATAGTCCCCTTTTTTGACCTTTTTTTCAAAAAATGTCTTCTTTTTTGCAAATTAAGAATTAAATTCTACTAAAACCGTTCTATCAAGAAGGATTTTATATGAACAATCAAAAATTCAAGATTCTGGCCATCGTGGATGCGGTCCTTATCGTGGTCCTCATTGTGGTCATGATGATTCTCAAGGGTAATTACAACGATCAGGCCCAGGCTTCCGTAAAGGAGCAGGTGGGGGCTTACCAGGAAAAGGCCAACGGAATGCTCCAGGAACAGTGGAAATCCATGGACCAGTACGGCATGGCCTGGAAGCTGGTGTATGCGACCCTTACCGGTGACAAGTCCGAGGCCAGTTTCGATGCCGCCGTCAAGGCCATCGAAGGCGACAAGGATGCCCGCCTGAAACAGCTTTCTTACATGTACACCGCCGCTGGTATCCCGGACAAGGTCCAGAACGATATCAACGAAAAGGGCGGCCTTGCCGACAAGTTCCTGCTGAAGGATGAAGGCGGCGTGAAGGAAGTGGCCTGCGGCAAGAATTGCACCCTCAGCTTTACCTTTGTAAAGGGCAAGCTCAAGGACAGCGATTACAAGGCCCTGGTGGAATACAACATGGACGAAGCCTTTAAACTGGAAGCTCCTGCGGCTTTCCACTTTGAATAAGGAGATTTAGGATGAATATCAAGAATATTGCAATCGTTTTGACCGTCCTGGTGGTGGCCATTGCCGCCATGCTCTTTATGCAGAAGGGAAACTACGTAACCCAGGCGACGGAACATTACACCAAGACCACGGGCAACAGCTTCAAGGGCTCCAGCAAGATTATCGAGTACGTGAACTCTACCGCTGGCACCACCAAGATGCTGTGGGCGCTGACCTGCGATGCCGTACAGGGGGCAAAGACTTCCCAGGACATGGCTAAGCTGGAAGGCAAGTATTTCCCGGCTACCAAGGGTTCCAACAGCATTTCCCAGAAGACACGTCGTTTTGAACCGACCGCGGCCTACTACATCGTCACGACCTTCGACAAGGTGGATGTGGACAAGAAGACCGACCTGAAGACCCTTGCCGGCCTCAAGTCCATTGACGTCGGTGCATTGCTGGGCAATGCTACCATCGCTGCAGCTGCGGAGGAAGAGGAAGAAGAGGAAAGCGAGGAATAGTTGCCGCCCCTGCGAGGACATCTTCTTGACTCTCAACGAGTTACAAAATAACACCAAACGACCCGCCCCGCGGGCCGTTTTTGTGTTATGAGCGCGCCTTGCCCAGGCAAGGCTTTTAGGTTTGAACATTGAATTAAAATATGGCGCCGAAGGCGCGATTATAAATGCTCATAACTCAAAGCGAGTGAAACGAGCGACCTCATACCTATTTTCTATCTTTCCCCTCGTAAAAAATCAAACCGAGGTTTATAATGCTCATTCTTCGTGGTACGCCGGCTCTGTCGGATTTCCGTCTCCAGAAACTTTCTTTCGATTTCAAGAGCGCAGGACTTTCTGTCGCTTCCGTTTACGCTGAATTCCTGCACGTGGTGGACTTGTCCGCCGAACTCTCCGATGCGGAAACCGAAACATTGAAGAAGGTGCTGCATTACGGTCCGGCCCGCGAACCCAAGGCTCTCGAAGGCGAACTCTTTGTAGTCTGCCCGCGTCCGGGTACCATCAGCCCGTGGAGTTCCAAGGCGACCGATATCGCCCACATCTGCGGCCTCCCGGCCATCAAGCGCATTGAACGCGCCATTGCTTACTACGTGAAGTTTGAAGGTGCTGTGCCTGCCGGTGCACGCGAAAAAATCTCGGCCAAGATTCACGACCGCATGACCCAGGCCGTTTTCGCCGACACCGCTTCGCTCGAAGTGCTCTTCAGCAAGGAAGAACCGCGTCCGCTGAACGTGATTCCGGTGCTTACCGAAGGCCGCGACGCCCTCGTAAAAGCAGATAAAGAAATGGGCCTCGCACTCTCCTCCGATGAAATCGACTACCTCGTCAAGAATTTCACCGAGCTCAAGCGCAATCCGACCGACGTGGAACTCTACATGTTCGCGCAGGCCAACTCGGAACACTGCCGCCACAAGGTGTTCGGTGCCGAATGGACGATTGATGGCGTGAAGCAGGACAAGTCCCTGTTCCAGATGATCAAGAACACCTACCAGCTCCACAACTCCAACATCTTTAGCGCCTACAAGGACAACGCCGCCGTGATGAAGGGCGCTGTCGCTGGCCGCTATTACGCTGACCCGCGCAACAACAAGTACGACTTCCACAACGAAGAAGTCGACATCTTGATGAAGGTCGAAACCCATAACCACCCGACGGCTATTTCTCCGTTTCCGGGTGCTGCTACCGGTAGTGGTGGCGAAATTCGTGACGAAGGTGCCACGGGTAAGGGTTCCAAGCCGAAGGCAGGCCTCACGGGCTTTAGCGTTTCGAACTTGAAACTGCCGGGTGCAGTCCAACCTTGGGAAAAGGATTTTGGTAGCCCGTCCCGCATTGCTTCTGCCCTCGACATTATGATTGAAGGCCCGCTCGGTGGTGCTGCATTCAACAACGAATACGGCCGTCCGAACATCCTCGGTTACTTCCGTACTTTCGAACAGGAAGTCGATGCCCAGAACGGCAAGGAAGTCCGCGGTTACCACAAGCCGATTATGTTGGCTGGTGGTCTCGGTAACATCAAGCATGAACATATCGAAAAGGGCCACATCGATCCGGGTGACCACCTGATCGTGCTCGGCGGTCCGGCCATGCTCATTGGTCTTGGTGGTGGTGCAGCTAGCTCTGTGGCTAACGGTGCCGGTAATGAATCTCTCGACTTTGCCTCTGTGCAGCGTGAAAACCCCGAAATGGAACGCCGCTGCCAGGAAGTCATCGACCGCTGCTGGGCGATGGACGAAGAAAACCCGATTACCTTTATTCACGACGTGGGTGCAGGTGGACTTTCCAACGCCTTCCCGGAACTCGTGAACGATGGCGGCCTCGGCGGTAAGTTTGAACTGCGCAACGTGCCGAACGACGAACCGGGCATGAGCCCGTTCGAAATCTGGAGTAACGAATCCCAGGAACGTTACGTTATCGCTATTGCGGGTGACAAGCTGGATGTGTTCGACGCAATCTGTAAGCGTGAACGCTGCCCGTACGCTGTGGTGGGCGAGGCTATCCCTGAAAAGCACCTGACGCTGACCGACAAGCACTTCGGTACGACTCCGATTGACATGCCGCTCGGCGTGCTCCTTGGCAAGCCGCCCCGCATGATCCGTAACGAAAAGAGCCAGAAGCGCCCGCTCAATTCTACGGTGGTTCCGGCCGATGCAACTATCAAGGACGTGGCTCACCGCGTGCTTGCAAACCCGACCGTCGCCGACAAGACGTTCCTCATTTCTATCGGTGACCGTAGCGTGACGGGTATGATTTGCCGCGACCAGATGGTTGGCCCGTGGCAGGTGCCGGTCGCCGACTGCGCCGTGACCTCTGCAACGCTCGACACATACGAAGGTGAAGTCATGAGCATGGGCGAACGCGCTCCGGTTGCCTTGATTTCTCCGGCGGCCGCTGCCCGCATGACGGTGGCAGAATCCCTCACCAACATGGCTGCTGCTTGCGTGCCCGATATGGGCCGCGTGAACTTGTCCGCAAACTGGATGGCCACGCCGAACTACGAAGGCGATGGCGCCGACCTCTACGAAGCCGTGAAGTCCATCGGTATGGAACTCTGCCCGGATCTCGGAATCACGATTCCGGTGGGCAAGGACTCCATGAGCATGAGCACCGTGTGGTCTGACGCTCAGGGTAGCCACCGCGTGACCGCTCCGATTTCGCTTGTCATCAGCGCATTTGCTCCGTGCGCCGACGTGCGCAAGACGCTTACCCCGCAGCTCCTGCAGGACAAGGATTCGACCCTCGTTCTCGTGGACCTCGCTCGTGGCAAGAACCGCATGGGCGCTTCCATTGCCGCTCAAGTTTACTGCAACCTCGGCGATAAGGCTCCGGATGTCGATAGCGCTAAGGAACTCCGCGCCTTCTTCGAAACCATCCAGAAGCTCAATGCGGCAGGCAAGATTATGGCCTACCACGACAAGAGCGATGGCGGCCTCTACACGACGCTCGCCGAAATGGCGTTCGCTGGCCACGTGGGTGTGACGGTGAAGGCCGAAGCCCTCAAGGGAAACCTCATCGACGCCCTCTTCAACGAAGAACTCGGTGCCGTGCTTCAGGTGAAGAACGCCGACCTCGCGGCCGTTCGCGACGCATTTGCTGCCGCTGGTCTCGGCGATACGGTTTCTGAAATTGCGACGCTCAACGATACGTACAACCTGGTCATCGGTGACTACGCCGAAGGCCTCTCGGATCTCCGCGCTATCTGGAGCGACACGACCCGCCGCATCGCGGCCCTCCGCGATAACCCGGATTGCGCCGAAAGCGAATACAAGCTCAAGCTGGAACAGGACAATCCGGGTATGACGCCGAAGGTCACCTTCGACGTGGCGGCGTCTGCAAAGGTCGTGAAGGACTACGCAAGCCGCCCGAAGATGGCAATACTCCGTGAACAGGGCGTCAACGGCGAACTCGAAATGGCGGCCGCCTTCCAGAAGGCTGGCTTCGAATCTATCGACGTTCACATGACCGACATTCTCGAAGGCCGCGTAAGCCTCAAGGACTTCAACGGTCTCGTGGCTTGCGGTGGCTTCAGCTACGGTGACGTTCTCGGTGCCGGCGAAGGCTGGGCCAAGAGCATCCTCTTCAACCCGAAGGCCCGTGCCGAATTCGAGGCTTACTTCAACCGCAAGGACACCTTCACGCTCGGCGTCTGCAACGGCTGCCAGATGGTCTCTAACCTCAAGGACCTGATTCCGGGTGCCAAGCACTGGCCGCGCTTTGTGCAGAACCTCTCCGAACGCTTCGAGGCCCGCTTCTGCACGCTCAAGGTCGAAGACACTCCGGCTGTGCTCCTCAAGGGCATGGCAGGCTCCGTACTCCCGATTGCGGTGGCACACGGCGAAGGCCGCGCGGAATTCGCTAGCCGTGAAGCTGCCGAAGCCTGCCTGGGGACCGGCCTTGTGGCACTCCGCTACGTGGACGGCAAGCACGAATACACCGAACGCTACCCGCTGAATCCCAACGGTTCCCCCTTCGGTATCAACGGCCTCTGCTCCGAAGACGGCCGCGCCCTCGTGATGATGCCGCACCCCGAACGCGTGTTCCGTACCTGCCAGTACTCTTGGCACCCGGCAGAATGGGGCGAAGACGGTCCGTGGATGCAGCTTTTCCGCAACGGCCGAATATTTGTAGCCGAAAAGGGCTAAAGTCCAAGAAAAACACTTGCAAGGCCCTTTTCTCTCGCCTCCGCTCTCAGCTTACGCTTGAGAGCTTTGGCTCACGGTTTGTAGCCGAAAAGGGCTAATGTCGAATTGTAACTAAAGTAAGGCCTAATGAAATATGTGAGAATCCCCGTTTCTCGGGGATTTTTTTATATTTGAATAAAATAAAAGAGGGGAATTTATGCGCAATGTTCTTTTTTTTGCTCATAGCGGTGGGCTTTTGTTTCAATAATGCCCTTGCTCAGGACATAGTCCGTTTTAAGAACGGTAAAGAAGTCCAGGTGAAAATCCTTGAAATGACCGAGGACGTGGTCAGTTACAAGAAATGGAGCTACCTGGAAGGTCCGACTATTAACGCGCCCATGTCCAAAGTGGTAAGCATTACCTACGCCAATGGTGAAACGGAAGTCTTTGACGAAACAGCGGCGGCTGAAGCGGCTCCTGCAGCGGTCCCGGTTCCTGCTCCTGTCGCCGAGCCAGCCCCTGCTCCCGTTGCAGAACCAGCTCCTGTTGTAGAGCCTGTGCCTGCCGCTGAACCTGCACCTGTCGAGGAACCTGCACCTGTGGTAAAAAAGAAGAAGAAACGCCCAGTCGTAGTTGCTGAAGAGGAGCCTGCTGAAGAAGAAGAAACTCCTAAAAAGAAAAAGATATCGCCTTTTGATAATCCAGAATCGGTTTGGTATCAAGCTTCCAAAAATGGGTTTAGTGTTTGGGCTCAACCATTGGGATTTGTTTTGTGGGGCCCCATGATTGGCGTCGGGTATCGCAGTGGCACGTCGTTCCTGTTCGATGTTCATTTGAGATTACCGCAGTTTGGTTTTGCCTATGGAGCGGTTTCTGATGATCCCGATGATATGGCTGGTTTTGCGATAGGGGTCCAATTCAGGATGCTTGTTCCCAAGAGTAACGGAGGTTGGGTCTTGGGATCTTTCTTTGATTTTGGAAAGACCAATGCATTGTATAGAAAAGGGCAACTTAGGGAAGAGGAAGAGAGATGGAGTACTTTTGTTGCCGGTGTAAGCGGCGGTTACAGGTTCCAGTTTAACCACCATCTTTATTTGGATATGGGCCTTATGGCGGGAACCATTTTTGTGTCTGACCAGGATTGGCGTTATTCCAATCCCGAAAATTCCTACTATTCAAGTGACTACAATGATTCTTACGAAGGCTATATTATGGCTTTTGGTATGGTCATTTTATCGTTGGGAATCGAGTTCTAAACAGGCTTATATAGGAGAGAATATGAAAAAAGCAATTTGGCTGCTTGCTGTGTTATTTATGTTTTTTCTTAGCGCCTGCAGCGTAGAACCGACAGATTCGAATTACAAAGCGAACTCGGATTCTGATTACGATTCGGATGATTACCGTTCGGATGATGATTGGGGCGAGTATTCGGATTATTCAAATAACGAAAATTCGATCAAAAAATGGAACTGGACTCGTGATGATTGTGAGTCTTTTGGTGGCGTGATAACTTCTACGGGAGGTTGCTATCTAGCCTGTTCGTCCGATGACGATTGCCCAGAGGACTCGGAGTGCTGGGGAGGAACCTGGAGTTACCATTATTGCCAATCGAAAGTGTCAACGTATGGAGTGCCGTCCTCATGCACTACAGGATATGGGGACGATTCAGGAGGATACGACGAATCCTGCAATTTATCCTGTGACATGGCCTATGGAGATTTGCAATGTCCTTCGAACTTTAGGTGTGCAGAAACATACGGAGTAGAACGTTATGGCCTTGCTCATGACGGTTTCTGTACGGGCTACGTAGAAAACTCGGGTGGTGGAGGTTCGGGATATTGCTCCGGCTGCGGTGGAATTTTCTGTTCTGGGGATTGTATCGGTTGCCCCGGGTGCTAGGCCATAAATTAATACGGGTAATTCTTTGAATTCCTTTCAAAACGCCGCCTGAAAAAGTGGCGTTTTTTTTGCTTTGAAGTCGCATTCCTGTGATATGGAATATTCCATTTTGTCCTATTTGTATCATAAAAAATTACGAAAATGATTGTAAAATTATTGAAATATATTGATTTTTGCGAAAAATCTTCATTTTTGTATCGTAAGAATATTGCGAAACGCCATAAAAAAGTATATATTTATACCTGTATGAAACCTGTGATGGAATACCAGAATTTTCGCGTTTTTATACGCGACTTCTATACCGAGCGGAAGGACCGTTCAGGGTTTACCTGGCGTGACTTTGCCCGTGATGCCGGGTATTCCTCTCCGGTTTTTTTGAAGCTTGTCTGCGACGGCAAGGCGAACCTGAGCGACGTGGGTGTGGAACGCACTGCAGCCGCCATGGGCCTGACTGGCGTGGATCTCCAGTATTTTAGGGAATTGGTGGCATTCAACCAGTCCAAGGACTCTGCCGCCAAAAAGCATTCCTTTGCCGCCATGCGGAAAATGGCCCGGGAAAACAACCGGGAAATTATCGGCGAAGACCAGTACGACTATTTCCAGTCTTGGCAGAACCCGGTACTGCGTGAAATGGCGCCCAACATGCCCGGGGCGACTCCTGCCCAGATGGCGGGCAAGCTGGCTTTTGATGGCGAGACGGCCAATGTCAAAAAGTCCCTGGCCCTGTTGCAGAAGACGGGCCTTTTGGAAAAAGACGCGAGGGGAGCTTTCAAGCAGAACAGCAAGGCTATTTCTACGGGTAACCTGGACGTCGCCTCCCTTTCGGTGCGGGAAATGCACCGCCAGATGGGGGAGCTTGCGGTGCGAGCCCTGGACGAGATTCCCGTGAAGGAACGGGACATTTCGGGCCTTACCCTCGGGCTTTCCGAAGAGGCTTTCCAGCGGGTGTCCATGGAAATCGAAGCTTTCCGCCGTCGTATCGCAGCTATCGCCCTGGAAGACTCCCATACGGACAAGGTTTATCGTTTGAACATGCAGTTGTTCCCGTTGACCAAGAATTTTGGTGCCGACAACAGGGGTGACCGCAATACGCAAAAGGGGGCGCAAGATGAATAAGTTCTACTTGACAGCCTTTGCGGGTCTCCTTTTTGCCGCCCTTGCCTGGGTGGGTTGCTCCGACAACGAAGTGGCCGGCGGCGTCAGTGAAGAGACCAACACCATTGCAGGTATTTTGGTCGACAAGAAAGGTGCTCCTGTAGTAAGCGTCATGGTCTATTGTAAGTCCGTTGAGGCCGATACGGTCACCTCTTCTGACGAAACGGATTCCAAGGGCAAGTTCAGCCTGCCCGTAAAACGTTTCGGCAACTATGGAATTTCGGCTACCGTAGATTCCCGGGCTTATTACGAAGTGGTGGAATTCATAGGCAAGGATGTGAAACTGAATACGGCAACGCTTAAGGAAACAGCCGATATTTCGGGTCGCGTCATGCTCCGCGACGATTCGACGGTGGCGGGCATAGTAGTTCGCGTACCCGGTTCTTCTTGGACCGCGACGACGGATTCTTTGGGCTTCTACAAGCTTGAAGGTGTGCCTGCGGGTAAAACTACCTTGCAGGTGATTCCTGCGGACCTGACCCGCTTTGTGAAAGTGGAGCATGAGGTGAATGTAGGCGCTCTGGCCGGTGCAAAGGGAACAGATTCCGTCATGGTTCCGCTCTCTATGGAATACGGGCTTCGCAGCTGGTGGGCCTTTGGTGCCGTTGCTAAGGATGGTCCCGTGGATTTCGTGAATGACTCCAGGTCCTGGACCGCGGGCATGAAGCTCTATGGCAATCCTGAATGGGGTGGATTTGTCAGTTATGACGAGACTTCGAACGTTGTCGGTGCAGTTCATTTCAAGGGGGCTTCCCAGTTCGGCGTGGTAGAAGACGACCGCGGCGTTTTGAATGCTGTGACCGGATTTGCTGTTGAAGTGGTTCTGCAGGTGGACAAGATCTTGGATACGGCGGCCACGTACCGCAAGAACCTGGTGGGCAAGCTTGGATTTGGCTCCGAAGACGACCAGGATGTGTTCAGTCTTGCGGTGGTCAAGGGAGAATGTAGCGCAGACAAGCCCAGTTTCGCCTTCTTCATGGCGGATGGCTCCGGTGACAGCCTCTCTTGCAAGAATGCCGTGGTCAGCAAGAACAGCTTGGAGTTCGGCAAGCGCTATTACCTGATGGCCACCTGGAACGGCAAGACGGTATCCCTGTACGAGAACGGCAAGAAGGTGGGGGAGACCGATGTGCAGTTCGAAAAGATCTTGCCTTCCGAGGAATCCATCTTTGTGGGCAAGGAATCCCTGGAGTTCAGCCTTGAAGACCTTCGGGTTTCCGTGGAACCCTTGAACGAGGCCGATGCGGAATTCCGCAACAAGAGTCACGAAATTGAAACTCCTTTTCTAGGAACCATCTAACAGCAGGAGGACACCATGATCGAGATGAATACAAATCAAGAAACGGCCTGCTTTGAAGTGAACGAGCACGGTCGTATCCTTTCGGGGAATAGGCGTTTTTGCCGGATGTTCGGTTTCGACGAGAACGAAATCCGCTGGCACTACCTGAACGACCTGTACCGTTACCACAAGGACTTTGTGGCCTTTCTTTCGGGAACGGACGCAACGAACTGCAACTTTGTCGCCAAGATGCGTACCCGCAAGGGCCGCAGTTTCAAGTGCAGCATCACCCGAGAGGCGGTGCAGGATGCCTATGGCAAGGTTCGTTTCCGCAGTACTGTCCGCAAGATGGTGGCCGGTGAGGCGGTAGCTACGGCTCCCGCTGTAGAGAATATCGCCCCGTCGTCTGTGGTGTTCCTTGCCAAGTGCGCCCATTGCGGCTGCCAGATTCCCGTGGCCCGTGCCCGGGGTGTCAAACTGTCCACCCTCTGTAGCGATTGCGCCCGCAAGGTCTACCCCGAGGTGTACGAGCTGAAGACTGCCCAAGTTTAACAATCATAGAACACAAAGCCCGGATTTGCACTGCTACGCATTTCCGGGCTTTTTTATATTTTCTGTGACAAAGCGAGGTTTTATGCAGTCCTGGACCGAAATCAAGAACATTCAGAACCCCACCGAAGAACAGCAGCTGGAGGCCGTTGGTCTTAACTGGTACGCTATCAGTCTGATTGAAAACCCTAGCGAAAAGGTTCAGCTGGCGGCTTTCGAAAAGAATGTTCAGGCCATCTTGTACGTGAAGGGCGGTCCTTGTAATGCTTTGGTTGATGCCTTGAATGCCGTCTCCGAAGAGGCGATGGCAGCGGCGGTGAAAGCTGACCCGAACATCCTCAAGTTTGTCCGTAATCCGGACCTGCTTCGTGCCGCTGTCCGTGAAGACTGGAAAGTGGTCCGCCAGATCAAGGATGCGGGAGACGACCTGTGGGCAGAGGCCGTCCGCGTGAGCGCCGACGCCTTGAAGTATGTCAGCAACCCGGGGGAGAAGGTCATGCTTGCCGCCCTGGAGAGGGACTGGAAACTCCTTCAGGACATTGAACGCCCTTCTGTCGCCATGGTGGCTGCCGCTGTGAAGCAGGACTATCATGCTTTGGAATTTGTGAGCATCAAGCGCCGTACGGAACCCGTGCAACTCGCTGCTGTCCACGCTGACCCCCGCTGTATCCAGTTCCTGGAACGGGCCAGCGAGGCAGTCCAGATGGATGCGGTTAGGGGTGACAAGTCCGTATTTGCCTTAATCAAGCATCCTGCTCCCGCTGTTGTTGAATTTTGCAAGTAGTGATTCGGCCAAAGCGACTCGTGCAAGCGTGGTAGCCTTTGCGTTCGTCTGTCTAGAGGGGTTTTAGGGGCGTTGCCCCTAGGCGAAGGGGTAGGGCGAGCACGGCTCGACCGAGGGGACAACGGTCCAAGGCGAGAGTCGTGACGGGTTGCTTGCAAACTGGAATGACCGAGCCGAACAGTTGGGGATTGAGCGTAGCGAAAGACCAAGGCTTTCCCCTTTTTGTAAAATTAGTCGAAAAAATGTCGTTTAATAAAAATTATTGATTAAAAACTAAAAAATTATATATTTGATTTTATAAATCTGCCGATATATATTTTGGGTGTACCCGGATAGCATGTGCTGTCTGAAAAAGAGAGGAACCCAAAATGAAAACGCTATTCAAGATATCGATGATGGTGGCCGTTTTCAGTATTTGTGCCGCCTTTGCTGCCGAAACATACTCTCCCCTCCGTGCCAGGGTAGACACCTCGGCGGTACTTTTGGGCAAGGAAGCCTCCTTTGCAAGGCTTGTCCGGATCACCATGAAGGATGGTTCTGTTGAGGAATTCCTGGTGGAATCCGTAAAGACCCTTACCTTCCAGGCCAATCCCAACGACAGTTCCAACATTTATGACGATGACGAGGAAGAAGACCCGGAAAGGTCCGACGAACCGGATAGGACACCTGAACAGCAGTCTTCCAGTTCGGTGACGCCGTCTAGTTCCTCTGTATCGCCCATTCCTGATAGCTCGTCGGACGACGGCAAAACGCCCAGTTCCGACAGCAAGCGCGGTGGCGAATCGTCTGATTCCGTAACACCGTCTAGTTCGTCTGTCGAGCCTTCCAGTTCTTCGGAAACGCCCTCGGCAATTCCGAACAACATCACCTACGCAGGGACTCGCCTTGGTTGGAATTCCAAAAACCAGACCCTGTCCGTGTTCTCGAGACGGGGAGGAGATGCCAAATTCGCTGTGTTGGACGTGCAGGGCGTTGTAATCGGGAAAGGTAATTTGTATGTTTCCAGGGGTGTCACGTCCCTTTCTCTGGATTACTTGGATTTGCCCAAGGGAAACTTTGTAGTCAAGCTTGAAATCGGTAACACAAAACTTCAACAGGCGATTGCCGTTACCGGAAAGTAAGGAGGCCCATCATGAATTACCGTATCATTACATCAGCGGTCCTGGCCCTTTCGCTTACTTCATTCGCCGGCCAGGCCTACTTTATCTTCAAGAAGGACTCCACCTACACGGCGGGGCTCCTGGGAATCGATTCCCTCAATTTCCCAAAGGACCGTCGTGGCGAGACGGACTCCCTGTTCATTGCGGGCTATGGCCTCAAGGCCTTTGACCGGGTTCCTCTGGCCAATACCGAGGTGTCTTTCAAGACGGACTATTACGATGCCGAAAAGCTGTCTGTGAATGTCCAGTCCGGCCCCCGTGTCGGCAGCTTCCTGTTCTATTTGAGAGATGTAGAATACATCGACTTTGTCAAGATGAACAGCAAGAGCGATACCGACGGCGACGGGCTTTCCGATGTGGACGAAATGTACAAGATCGGAACCAACCCTCGCATGACCGATACCGACGGTGACGGCTACAATGACGGCACCGAGATGAACCTGTTCAACCCCCAGAATCCGACGGTCTGGAACCCCAACGTGGCGGACTTGCCCAAGCTGGAAGTGACCATGACCATGACGCCTTCTGTGACGCTGACCCGTACCACCAGCACTGGGACCACCAAGTCCACCACCATTTCCGAAGGGGAAGCGGTGCAGACTACGACAGGCGTGAGCAATAGCGAGACCCGGTCGGCCTCCCTGATGCACGCCTGGAGTGTCGGTATCCAGGGCGGCTACGCTTCCCAAAGCCCGACATTCCTGGTGAATGTGGGCTATAACGGAAGCTACACGACTAGCACGGGCCACACCATGACGGAGAGCCAGTCTAGTTCCATCACCAGGAACTACAACCAGGCTATCACTGAGGCCATGACCCAGGGTGAGTCCATTACGGGTGGCACCATCAGCATGCAGGCCCGTATTACCAATACGGGGAAGGTGGCCTTTACTATCGGGAACCTGCTCTTGAATGCCAGTACCTATACGCCTTCCGGCGATATCCAGATTATCGCTGAACTTGCGGTAGGTGATGGGGCAGGCGAGGACAAGTGGACCAATATCACCCTTGCTCCCGGCGAATCCAAGGATCTGCAGTTCTGGAAGGGCGGGCTTCCTCTGGATGCCCTGACCAACCTGGTTTTCAATCCGGGTGCCATATTCCTTTCGGCAAGTGCTTTCAAGATTACTACCGAATATGACGGCAGGACCAGTGACTTTACCGAGGCCTACACCAAGTCGTCGGCCAGTACGGCAAGGATTACCATCGACAACGGCGTGTACTACGGAAACAGCACGGACCGTGTCCGCGAATACCGCGTATCTACCAATTTCCGGTATAACGAGGCTTACTCGGGCAAGGACGATTTTCACAAGCCGGTTTCCCTCTCCGAAATTCTGAACATCTTGAAGGTTCCCTTCCAGCAGGATTCCCTGAAGGTGGGTGACGAAGTCCGTTACGGTCTCAAGAGCCTGGGCGACCTCTCTTATGCCACGGCAGACGGCGATACGGCCTGCTGGTTCGTGTCCATCGTGAAGGCTTCGGACCCTACGGTGGCGGTTGTGCGCTCCCTGCAGATTGGCAGTTTTGACATGGACAGCCTGATTGTGGGCGCCGGAGACCAGGTGCAGTTCATGTACAACGAGGACCGCGACCACGACCATGTGCCCGCCAGCATGGAGAATATGCTGGGCATCAGCGACGAGAAGGTGGACAGCGACGGCGACCAGATTCCCGATTTCGACGAAATCAACGGCTGGACCAAGATAGCCTACACCTATGACAGCGTCAGCGTGCCCATGCTGAGGGCCGGTGTCTGCGAAATCACGGATACCATGATGGTCAAGGTGGACTCCAAGCACAAATACTGCTTTGTCTATCACCATCAGGGAGCCAAGTACGATATCTCGGTGCCCTGCAGGGATGTGGAATTCAGCAGTGTGGGTGCCCAGTGCTACCGGCCCTACGCCATCAAGTTTATCAGGCCGGAAAATGTCAGGGGTTACGATACCGTGGCGGTGACCGTGGATTCTGCGGAGGTGGGGCCCTTCTTTACCAACCCTGCCCTGAAGGATACCGACGGCGACGGCCTTGACGACAATGTGGACCCGAATCCCAATGTCCGTGAGGTTTCTACCAAGTCCAACATCGCAAAGATCGCGGTTCACGACATTTCCGAGGGTAAGGATGTGGCCGTGGCAAGGAGCTGCCGCATGGAAGGCCTGCTCTGCGTGGACTCCCTGTTCGTTACCGACTCCATCAGGGGTGCAAGCGTTACGGTGAACGTCACTACGGCGGAACCGGTAAAGGCGAACGGCGGCGTGAACGTGTTCTCCGGCAAAAACAGGGTGCCCGTGACGGCCCAGGGAACCAAGGGTTCCGGAGCCGATGCGGTGGCTATGGTGTTCAAGTTCAACGTCGCTAACCTGTCTGCGGCAAGCGCCGACACCCTGAAGATGGTGGTGTATTCCGAAAGGGGTGATTCCACCACTTACCGCCTTGTTCTCCGCTCCCTGATTACCGCCCCTACGGACTTGGTGCTGGGCCGCAACAGCGATCGCAACGCCATTATTCTGAACTGGGTGGCCAACAAGGCCGACCCGCGAATCCTGGGCTACGTGGTTCTCCGTGCCGAAGGAGCCAAGGGCTACGACAATGCGACCCTTGAAAGGTATGTCATGAAGCCCACTACCGTAAAGCCCCAGGACGGCTATGCCCTGAGCAACGGTATTACCCTCGTGAAGGCGCTTGGACCTGGGGAGGAATCCTTCACCGACAAGGTGGGTGGAGGTTCTCCCTACTACACCTACAGGGTGTATGCCTACGCCAAGGCAGGCAATGCCTACGTGTTCTCGGCGGGTTCCAACGTGGCCACCCGGAGCGTGGGCCGCATCAGGTTCCAGTACCAGATGACGGGCCGCGGTACGGAATACCTGTGGCATTACAGCAAGGCTCACCGTGAGGACTTTGTGACGGATGCCATCTTTTATGAGGGGACCAACACCAGGAACGCGCCAATCCACCAGTACACCTACTATTTCTACGAGGGTGGCTCGGTAGGCGCCGGCAACACCATTATCTACGAGGAATGGACAGACCGCGACATGAATCATGACGATAATTCTGTTCCCGGAGACCACACCGTCTATTCTTACGAGATGGGCAGCCAGGGCATTACGCTCCAGTTGAAGGTGGCTGGAAAGGATTACGACGTGCGGCCGAACCACAGTATCTACTGGCCCTACGACAACTTTGCCGGCGTACTGAAAGGGGCGTCCGACGTGACTCCGAATGCGAAGGACAAGAGCGTGCCCAAGCGGGGTTTTGCCGAGCACAAGTTCAACTACGGTGACCGCGGCATCGAATTCGATCCAGGAAACGACGGCTGCGACAAGGATTGCGGAAGCGAGCCCCATGCAGGCTACAAGTTTAAATTCGACTACGGCTGGGCCGATGACTGACGATAAATTTTATACATTGTCAGTATGGCGTCCAAAATCGAATACAAGGGAAAAAGGCCCGAGGTGGGGGAGAAGGTGTTCCTTGCCGAGGGTTCCAAGCTCATTGGCGATGTGAAGATAGGGGAGGACTCCTCTGTCTTTTACAATGCTGTCTTGCGTGGGGATATTGCCCCCATCGTGGTGGGCAATCAGACCAATATCCAGGACAACGTGTCCATCCATGTTTCCACCGATGTTCCCGTCAGGATTGGGAACCGGGTCACCATAGGCCATAACGCCGTAATCCACAGTTGCACCATTGACGACGATGTGCTGGTGGGCATGGGGGCTATCATCATGGATGGCGTCCACATCAAGAAAAATAGTATCGTAGGGGCTGGAACCTTGGTCACCCAGGGGCGCGAGTTCCCTGCGGGTTCCCTGATTGTGGGTTCCCCGGCCCATATTTCCCGTGCCGTTTCCGAAGAGGAATTGCACCACGTTCGGGAGGGTGTGGAGCGCTACCTCGTCGTTAAGGACGAACTCTTGCAACAAGAAGAAACCTAAATGCTCAAGTTCCATTTTCTCATCAATCCTATCAGTGGCGGCGGTCAGGGGAAGGTCATTTTTGAATTCCTTCCCGAGATTATGGCGTCCATGGATTACAAGCAGGAGGAATGGAAGGCTGAATTTACACAGGCCGAAGGCATGCGGGAGCAAATCCAGCAGGCCCTGGAATCGACGGAAACCCTGGTGGCCGTAGGCGGCGACGGGACCGTTTCTGCGGTGCTTTCCACTATGCTTCTGGGCGGGTTTTCCCAGAAGGTGAAAATCGGGCTTATCCCGCTGGGCACGGGAAACGACCTGGCCCGGGTGCTGAACCTTTACAAGCCCTACGTGGACCGTGGCCTTTTGTTCCTGGTGCGCAGGCTGGTGCTTGCGGGGGCGAGACCTTTCGATATCTGGAAGGTGAACGGCAAGTTCGCTCTGGCCAACTATTTTTCGGCGGGAATCGATGCCCGAATTGCCCACGATTTCAATCTGGACCGAGCCACGGGAGCAATCGCCTCCAATTCTGTGGTGGCCAACAAGCTCCATTACGTGAAGCGGTTCTTTGCCGACAGGGATTACATGCTCAAGTCGGGCTCTTTGGCTTATGTGGATGCCGCAGGCGAAAAGCACCAGGTGGATGTTTCCGGCCACAGGACGGTGATCGTGGGAAACATTCCCAGCTTTGCCAGCGGGGCCAATCCCTTTTTCCGGTCCAACATGGCGGACGGTCTGTTAGAAGTGGTGGACGTTCCCAACATGCACAATTTCTTGATGGCCATCGCCATCGGGAACATCCCGTTAATCGGGTTTATCTACAAGAAGTATTTCCTCCAGTCCAGGAAGGTCAAGTCCGTGGAGCTCCGTCTGGATAAAGACGAGTTCCTGCAGCTGGACGGCGAGGATTTGAGCGGCAAGGCGGGAGAAACCGTGACCATCGAGTATGCCGCCCAGGTGAACATGCTGGCCTTGGACCCCTGATGAAACTGGTGTTGTTTTCTACAGTACGGGAATGGCTCTGTGCCGAAGGTTTGACGCAGCCGTTTTCGGGTACGGACTTTGCCGGATGCGCAGATTTTGAACTGACGGGTTTTGCCCCTCTGGAAACAGCGGGAGCGTCCGACGTGAGTTTCTGGGTGGGGGACAATTTCAAGAGCGACACCAACGTGCCCGGATTTTCGGACTCCGTTCTCGGACAGGTCCAGGCGGGGCTGCTGTTTGTGCCAGCTTCATTGGTTGCCGACCCAGAATCCTTGATGGCTTTGAATGCGCGGCTTCCGAAGGTCCGTGCTTTAATGCCTGTGGAAAATCCTCACCATGCCATAGTGGAATTCTTGAAGCGCTTTGCTTGCGATGGGGCTGACGGATGTGATGCCGATGGTATGAACGGTGCCGCACATGCGGTTCCGGATTCTGCCCAGATTCACCCCACGGCGGTGGTGGCGGGCGTAGTCGGCGAAGGTTGCCGTATCGGCCCCCACTGCGTGGTGATGGCCGGTGCGGAACTGGGCGCGAACTGCGTCCTGGAATCTTCCGTGACGGTTTACCCCCATGTAAAAATCGGCGAAGGCTGTATCTTTCAGGCGGGGGCGGTTATAGGCTCCCGAGGTTTCGGTTTTTATGAGTACAAAGGGGAACGACGCATGATTCCCCATTTGGCGGGGGTCCGCATAGGGGACCGCTGCAGCTTTGGGGCCAATACCGTGGTAGCGGCAGGCTTTTTGGCTCCAACCTCTATCGGAAACGACAGCCATTTTGACTCTATGGTCGAAATCGCCCACAACTGCAAGGTAGGGAACCACGTGTTTATGGCGTCACAGTCGGCGTTGGCGGGCTCCGTTACCGTTGGGGACGGTTCCGAATTTGCGGGGGCCGCCAAGGTGGCGGACCACATTACCATCGGCAAGAATGTGCGGGTGGCGGCCAAGGCGGGAGTGACCCGCAATGTGCCCGACGGCAAGACCGTTTCGGGATTCCCCGCTCTGGAAATAGACCTTTGGCGCCGTTGCATGGTCCGCCTGAAACAACTCGGGAAAAAGTGATGCCGACCTGCAGGACCCTGGATTTTTCGTCACCGTCGTTGAGTTTTGGCAACGCGAATGTCTCGCTGCAGATTTTGCCTCGGGATTCAAACCGCGCACCCCGCATTTCCTGGAATGTGGGCGGCAGGCATCTTTACCGCACGGACCAGGTCAAGCTTTTTGAATCGTTGAAATTTGATGTGTGCCGGACTACCATTTACAGTGATTGCGGCACAGACGCAAGTCGCGACGGAGTGTCCGCAGGCCACGATGGAATGCACGCAGGTCGTAAATGTGCGGCCCTTGCCACACCTGAACATCTGGCGCCTGTTTTCTTGCTTTGGCCGGATGTTTCCTTTGACGTGAATGTCGAAGGGGTTGATGCCGGTAGGAATGTTGATGGGGATGTCGCAAATCCCGTGCCGGAAATCCCCTTGATGGACGGCTCCGCCTTGCCCTTCTTCTTGGCCTTGCGGCGGGAAGCGGGCGTGCCCCGGGAACTTTCGTTTTACGATGTTCCCGTGTCGAGACAGTGGGATTTGCGCAATGCTCCGGACCAGCCCTCCTATGGCTATGTCCGAATCGAACCCGCCGAAACCTTCGAGGTGGAGTACCGTCTGGATCGCCCCGATGCAAACGGTTTCAAGTCCAGTGCCGCCCTTTCGGTGTATGGTCCCGAAGACCTTTATGGCGTGTTTCAGGCCAGGACTTTTATCCTGGAAAATGAATATGAACAGGCCCGCAGGGCAGGCCTTTTGGCAGGTGCCACGGAAAGTTGCGGCCTTCTCGTCAAATCTCCTGTGGACAAGTCCCTTTATCGTGTTCCCGAAGAGCCTGCCATGCACAAAATTCTAGATTTGCTGGGCGACTTGAGTTTTGCATGCCCTGCATTGCCCAAGATTCGCGTTGAAATTTTGAATGGCGGTCACGCAAGTCACCGTCGGATTCTACAAGAAGTTTTGCCTTATTTGCTCAAGGTGGAGTGATCAGTGCGTAAGATCTACATGGCTGGAATGAACCACAAGGTGGCAGAGATTGCCATCCGTGAAAAATTCTATATCCCCATGGATATCAAGACCCGGGCGCTGCAAGAATCCCCCTTTGATGAGTTATTGATTCTTGCCACCTGTAACCGCACCGAAATTTACGTGGCAAGCGACAGGCCTCTTTGCGAGAGAGACCTGGTGCAGTATGTGTGTGGCCTGGTTCACCAAGATTACGGCAGTTACGCATCGTACTTCTACTACAAGGAAGGCGATGACGTGGCAAGGCATGTGATGAACGTGTGTGCGGGCCTGGACAGCGTGGCCATGGGCGAAGACCAGATTCTGCACCAGATTGGCCGTGCCTACGAGACGGCTCACCAGCTTCACGGCACGGGAATTGTCCTGAACAAGCTCTTTCAAGAGGCCATACACACCACCAAGCGCATCAAGACCGAAACCAACCTGAGCAAGCTGTCTTGCAATATCCCGTTTCTTGCCATGAAACAGGTGCAAAAGACCTTTGGGGATTTGGAAAACAAGACGGTCTATATCGTGGGCCTTGGGGAGATGGGTTCCCTGATGCTCAAGTATGTGCAGGAAAATACCACCCACATTTACGCCAGCAGCAAGACCTTTGCCAATGCCCAGAAGTTTGCCGACGTGCTGATTCCGGTGCCTTTTGAGGATCGCTACAAGGTGCTTTCGGACTGTGACGTGGTTATCCTGTGCAGCGCCTGCCAGGAACCCATTGTGACAAGGGATGAATTCGTTCGTGCTTTAAAAGACGCAGCACCCCTTTCTTTGTCATCCCCGCGACCTGTGGTGAGCGAAGTCGAACCAAGGCGGGGATCTCCCCTCGCAAAAACGTCGTCATCCGAAAACGAGCCCCAGCGCCTCGTCATCGACCTGGGCAGCCCCCGCAATGCCGAACCTTCCATCGGCGACTTGCCCAACGTGCAGTACGTGTGCGTGGACGATCTGGAAAAAATCGTTTCCGAAAATCGCAGGCTCCGCATGGCGGAACTGGACGCCGCCCAGAAGATTTTGCAAGAGGGTTTGGAAGAATTCCTCTCCTGGTCCCGTATGGACGAGGTGGCGAAGGGCATCCATGTGCTGGCCGATAAGATGGTCAAGACCGCCGGGGAAGAGTCCGGAAAGCTGCTGGCCTCGCTCCCAAACTTGGACGAAGCCTCCGCAAAGAAAATCGCCATGATGTACGAGCGATTCGCCAAGAAGATGGCCAACGATTTCTTGTACAAGGTGAAGGATTCTAACAGCCCCGAAGACGTGAAGGTGTTCCTGAAATGCCTGGAGGCCAACCTGTGAAAACCATTCGCATAGCCACCCGCAAGAGTGAACTTGCCATGACCCAGACCCGCCTGGTGGCGGACCGCCTGGTCGCTTGCGCAGATTCTTTGGGCGAAAAGTTGGATTATGAACTGGTCTCCATGACCACCGAAGGGGACCGCCGTCTGGACAAGTCCCTTGCAAGCTTTGGGGGCAAGGGCGTCTTTATCAAGGAACTGGAAGTGGCACTTTTGGAGGGCCGTGCGGACATTGCCGTTCACAGCCTCAAGGACATGCCCGCCCAGGTGCTGCCGGAATTCAAGCTTGCCGCTGTGCTGGAGCGGGAAGACCCTCGTGACGCTTTCGTTTCGAAGGACGGTGCAAAGGGCATCAAGTTTATGGATTTGCCTGCAGGAGCCCGTGTCGGTACGGGCAGTATCCGCCGGGTGGTTCAGCTGAAGGCTCTCCGGCCGGACCTGGAGTACGTTCCTATCCGCGGGAACATTCGGACCCGCCTTGCAAAGCTTGCGGAATTGGACGGTGTGGTTCTTGCGGCCGCAGGTCTCAAGCGTATGGGCCTTGCAGAACAGGTGACGGAATATTTCAGCGTAGAGCAGGTCTTGCCCGCTTCGGGCCAGGGAATTCTTGCTATCGAGACTCTGTCGGACAATTGTCATTGCGAGGGCGACAGCCCGAAGCAATCTCTTTCCAAATTACTGGCATCGGTCAACCATCCCGAAACCTTCGGCATCGCTCTTGCCGAAATGTCCTTTTTGAAGGCCCTGAATGCGGGCTGCCAGTTCCCGGTGGCAAGCCATACTGACATTGTTCCGGCAGGCGATGCGAACCATTCCGCCGCCCTAAAAATGCGTGGCATCTACTGGCAGGAATCCTCGCAGAAACTATTGCAGGCCAATATTCAAACGGAAATTCCCGCAACGGCAGGCGACGACTGGTTCAACGCCCAGGGCGAGAATCTCGCCGACAAAATCCGCCAGCAGTTCTAAACGATTAAGAGTCAGCTGCTCTAATCAAATCCCGTAGCAGCGTCTTGTGTTTTCGCGGCAGTGCCTGTAGATTTCTTCTACAGGGACTCCCTTGACTTCGGCCAGTTTTTCGGCAATGTAGGGAATGTATCCCGAATGGCAATTTTTCCCGCGGTAGGGAATGGGGGCCATGTAGGGGCTGTCTGTTTCCAGGAGCATCTGGTCGAGGGGGACTAGGGCTGCGGCGTCCCGCACGTTCTGGGCATTCTTGAAGGTGACAATTCCCGTAAAGCCCACAAAAAAGTTGGCATTTTTTGTCGAGCCCAATTCTAGGAGTTGTCCTACGAATTCGGGAGAACCTGTAAAACAGTGGACATGGACATTTTTACCTTTCAGGTCAGCATTGCGAAGCACCGCCAGGGCGTCTTCGTCCGCTTCCCGCAGGTGGAGCACCAGGGGTTTGCCGCTTTCGATACCCAGTTGCAGGTGCCGTTCGAACAGCTTGACCTGTTCTGCCCGGTGTTCCAAATCATAATGGTAATCCAGCCCGAATTCCCCGCAGGCCACGCACTTGGGGTGCTTCAGGAATTCCATCATTCGGGCTTCGTCTTCGGCTGTTTCTGTCAGTACATATTCCGGGTGGATTCCGTAGGCGGCGTAGATGTTCGGGTGTTTTTCCGAAAGTTCCCGTGCGTATTCAAAGTCCTTGGGGTCGCAAGCCACATGGATGAACGCTTCGGGCAAGGTGACTTTCGGGTCGGCATCGTGGGGGAGCCGCTCCAGCAGCGAATTCAGGCTTTCGCCGGAGTGCCGTTCGTAAGAATCTAGGTGACAATGAGTATCAATGAACATAAAGGTGTGGGGTCGTGCCTACGGCACTTTGGGGTATGGGGTTTGAGGTGATAACTCAAAGCGAAGCGACCTCATTGCTCAGAGCGACCGTAGGGAGCGCGCTCATACCTAGTACTTGACTTCCACAATTTCGTAAGTAATCACTCCCTTGGGGGCTTGCACTTGTACCTGGTCGCCCTGTTTTTTGCCCATGAGGGCTTCGCCGATAGGGGACTTCATGCTGATACGGCCCTGGAGCGGGTCGATTTCCTTTTCCCCTACAATACTGTAGGTACGCTCCCGCTTGGTCTTGATATCTTTCATCTTGATGGTAGCGCCGAACTTGATGGTGCCATCGGTAGGGGCCTGGGTTTCTACCACCTGGGCGCCGTCCAGAATGCGGTCCAGTTCCCGCAGGCGGCGGTCGATTTCCCGGACCCGCATACGGCCGTAGGTGTAGGCGGCATTTTCGCTTCGGTCCCCTTCGGCGGCGGCGGCCTGCACCTGGTTAATCATGGCGGGACGTTCCTCGTATTTGAGGTGCTCCCATTCCGCCTTCAGTTTATCAAAGCCTTCTTTGGAAATCAAATGCTTCATAGAGTGTAAAATATATAAAAAGGCATGTGGCTCGAGGTCCGGGGCTCGGGATGGTAATAGTGAGCAATGAGCGGTGTGTGACCTCACTTTCTGTATTTGCCCCCGCGATGATTCATTTTAGACACAAACCCATAGACAAGAACGAGTCCAAGAACAGGAGACTGAGCCGTATCTATTACAACCGCATGTTCCCGAAAAGGCAGGATGCCCTGAAGGTGGCGTGGTCAGTTGCCGCCGGCGTGTTTATTGGAATTTGGCCCACTATCGGCGTGGCCATCCTTTTGACGGTGGCGTTTTGCGCCGTGTTTCGCTTGCTGCCGGTGCTCGTGCCGCCAGCTACCGCGCCGAACAGAACCCGAACAACACCGGTGACGAAGAATACAACCGTTACCTCGCCATCCTGTTCCCCAGCACCCAGCTCAAGATTCTGGACTACAACCGCGTGCTGAAGGACCTGAACGGTCGCACTCCGGAACAGCTCATGAACATCGCCGACGCTGGCGAAATCATGCCGCCCAAGAGCACCTGGTTCGAACCCAAGCTCCGCGACGGTCTGCTGGTCCATTCGCTGGATTAATCATTGACACATGTCGTATAAGTTTTAGGGAGGGGAGAGCCCTCCCTTGTCATTATTTATATTTTCATCGAAAAGTGAAATTGTCGAGGGATTATGATTTCAATCCGTCACCTGAAAAAAGTATTCCCTAATGCCACGCCGCTGCTGGACGTGAATGCCGAAATTGAAAAGGGCGACATTATTTCTATTATCGGCCCTTCGGGTACAGGCAAGTCCACGTTCCTTCGCTGTATCAACCGCTTGGAAGATCCGACTGCGGGGGAAATTCTGATTGACGGCAAGTCCATTACGGCACCTTCGGCAGATGTTCCGTCGCTCCGTCGCAAGATGGGCATGGTTTTCCAGAGCTTTAACCTTTTCAACCACTTGACCGTTCTCGAAAATATCATGGTGGCCCAGGAGGACCTGCTCCACCGTTCAAAGAAAGAAGCCTATGAGAAGGCCATGGCGCTCCTCCATACGGTAGGCCTTGCGGACAAGGCCCTGAATTTGCCCGAAGAACTTTCCGGTGGGCAGAAACAGCGTGCGGCTATCGCCCGTACCTTGGCCATGGACCCTGAAATTGTACTGTTCGACGAGCCCACCAGTGCCTTGGACCCCACCATGGTGGGGGAGGTCCTTGCGGTTATCCGTAACCTTGCAAAGCAAGGACTGACGATGCTCATCGTTACTCACGAAATGAAATTTGCCCGGGGCATTTCTACCCGCGTCTTTTATATGGACCAGGGTGTCATCTACGAGGAAGGGACTCCCGAGCAGATATTTGACAATCCGCAAAAGGACAGGACTCGTCAGTTCATAAGACGTCTTAAGGTTTTCGAAGAGGTGATCTTGCCTTCGACCTTTGATTATATGGGGACGGTGAACAGACTTTATGCTTTCGCAGAGAAGAACCAGGTTTCCAAGAGAATGTCGAGAAACATGCTCTTCGCCTTTGAAGAAATGGTGGTCCAATCCATTCTGAACAGGGTTTCAGCGACCGAAGAAATCCACATGGTCATGGAATATTCCGGCGAAAGTGACGGCCTGGTGATAAAGGTTGAATATGGAGGCGAGGCCTTAAATCCGCAAGACGTCATGGACGAAGTCTCCCGCAAATTTTTGGAACTGGCTACAAACACCATTGTTCATAATTATTCCGGTGGCAAGAACACCGTGGAACTGCGTATCAGGTAGGGGAGGACAAAGATGCTTTTGAGTTTTTTATTCCTTGCCTGCCTGATCCTTTTGGGCTGTAACGAACCCGAAAAGCCGATTCGTTCTACGGACCTATTGAACGATTCCCCCAGTACCGACTCGGTCCGTGACGAAGGTGAAAAAGTCATGGACACTACGTCGGCTGTTGACTTGAAGGACGTGCCGCCCCAGTTCAGGGACAAGAAGCTCAAGTACAATTCCATAGCCGAGATGAACAAAAACGAGAATCTGAGACTCGGTATGCAGACGGGTTTCGTTTTCGTTGACAAGGAAACGCGGCGCCTTCTCCCAAAGGCGAAAATAGACTATTACAAATCTACGCCGGACATGGCCTACCTTGTGGCGAACGGTAAGTTGGACGGCTTTATCAACGACGAACCGGTGATTCGTTATGCGGCTTTGGAAAACCCGAATCTTGGCTATATCCATGCGGGTTTCGAACCCATGGATATCGTGGCGGTATTCCCCAAAAAGGAGAAGGGACGCAGTCTTCGTGACGAGTTGAACACCTATATCGAAAAGTACCGTGCATCGGGCCTTCTGGATTCGATTGACAACCTGTGGCTGGGCCACGACGAAACGAGAAAGGTCGTGGATTTCCCGAAGGCAAAAGAGGGAAAGCCGACGTTCAAGATGGCGACGAGTGCCATTAATCCGCCGTTTGAATACATTAAGGACGGTAAAGTTGTCGGTTACGAGATGGACTTGATGGCCCGGATTTTTGCAGAGATGGGGTACGGTCTTGAAGTTCACGATGTCGCGTTTGAATCGGTTATTCTCGGTGTCGAAACGGGAATGTATGATTTTGCGGTAGCAACGTTGAGTACAACCCCGGCGTTCAAGGAAAAGAATTTCCTGTCCAATTCGTTCTATGTGTCGGAATGCGTGATGGCAGTGCAGATTCTGGATGAAAAGAATGTGTTGTCGCCTGCGAAAAATGGTGCGGCAAGCGACTCTGCCGCCATTGTCGAAGAAGGCCTGATTACGTCGTTGAAGTCCAGTTTTGTGCGGACTTTCGTCATGGAATCCCGCTGGAAACTGGTGACAAATGGCATCTGGGTGACTGTGTACATTTCCATACTGTCGGCATTGCTCGGTACGGTTCTTGGATTCCTGATTTGCCTGATGCGCCTTTCCAAGATTAGAATTGTAGATGCTATCGCCATTACCTACATCCGCATTCTGCAGGGGACCCCTTCGGTGGTGCTCCTGATGATTCTGTTCTATGTGGTGTTTGCTCGTACGGGAATCGATGGAGTCTGGGTAGCTGTCATTGGCCTTGGCATGAACTTCGGGGCATACGTCTCCGAGATGATGCGCACGGGAATCGAGGCGGTAGACAAGGGGCAGATGGAAGCGGCCCTTGCCCTGGGTTACACGAAACCCCGTGCTTTCTTCAAGATCGTGTTGCCCCAGGCGGCCAGACACTTTTTGCCGGTGTACCAGGGTGAATTCATTTCGCTGGTGAAGATGACTTCGATTGTGGGTTACATCGCCATTCAGGATTTGACCAAGGCTTCCGACATTATCCGTAGCCGCACTTACGAGGCGTTTTTCCCGCTGATCACAACGGCAATCATCTATTTTGCCATTGCCTGGTTCTTGACACGGGTGCTCACGGCCATGCAGAAACGCCTGGACCCGTCTCGTCGCCGGAACCGACTCCTGCGTCATTCCCGCACCCAACATTGTCATCCCCGCTGTCATTCTGGAGGGGCGACGCCCCGATAGAATCACGGGGATCTCCCTTAAATTCTGCATTTACATCGATACCTCGCCTTAAAACCACATTCCTTGGTTTGTTAGCCCTTGCGGTGTCCGCAATGGTGGCTCCGGCAGATTCGTCGTCGGCCTCTTTGACAAGGTCACGTCGTCTCGCTGGAGAAGTAGATAGTTCGTTTCGGGAGCAGGCTGAGGGCCAAAATTTCCTTGCATGCCGCTTTTGTAAACTGAAATTTACACAAAAACCGCCTTTATTGCGTTCAAAAATTCCTTTTATCCCCGTTTTTTGCAGGAAAAAATTTTTTTTCGCTTTTTTTGCCATTTTTTTGGACTTTTTTCGAAATTTACTTGTATATTCCTAACAGCAAAGACCAAAAATGCCTTTTTTGGGGCGTTTTTAGCGTTTATATGTTATTGGAGATATATATGGCAGAAGACTTGCAATACCTTATGGAACGCATCCAGAAAGATGCTGTCGATAAAGCAGAAAATGAGGCGGCGGCTATCATTGCCAAGGCCAAGGAAAAGGCGGCCGATATCGTGAAGGCTGCCGAGGCCGAAGCGTCCGCCCGTCTGGAAAAGGCCGACAAGGACGCCGAAGCGTTCACGGAACGCAGCGAACGCACCCTTGAACAGTCCGCCCGCGACCTTTTGCTTTCGGTAGGCAAGAATCTCGAAAAGATGATTATGGACCTTTTGAACCTCCAGGTGGAAAAGTCCCTGGACGAATCCACCGTCAAGAGCATGCTCTTGGCAGTCGCCAAGTCCTATACCTCCGACATCGAGGTGGATTTCTCCGATGCCGATGCCCGCAAGCTCAGCTCCTTTGTGATGGGCGAGTTCAAGAAGCAGCTTTCCGCTGGTGTGAAGGTCGAAAGCGACAAGGGTGTCAAGTTCGGTTTTCGCATCAAGCTCGATGGCGGCAAGGTCACCCACGAATTTACAGAAGCTGCAATGGCCGACGCTCTTTCGGCCCTGCTCCGTCCGCAACTTGCCAGAGTGGTAAACGCTGCCGCACAGGCGAAGTAACGCGGGTACTTGATGAGCAGTCCTTCTTACTTGATGGCATCTCTTCCGATGATTGAGTTCGGCGATGCAGCCCCGCTCAGTATGGAAGAGTTCCGTCACCGCTGCATCGGTGTGCTGTCCGATTCGGAAATCTCCGCTTTGGACGCCCTTCTCGATGACGGTGAATGCGAAGAGTGCGACGACGAGTTCGTGCGCGCCTACAAGGCCCACGAAATCCAGATGAAGAACGTTTCGGGTAGGCTCCGTGCAAGCGCATGGGGGCCCGATATCCGTTTTACGGAAAAGTCCTTCCCGGGTTACGATGTCGCCTTTGCCAAGATGATTCAAGATGCGTTTGCCAAGTCGAATCCTATGGAAAAAGAGCAGGATATCGACAAGGCTCGTTTCTGGCTTGTGGACTCGCTTGCAGGTGTGGGCGAGGGTTCCGTCAAGCATGTTTACGCTTATGCGATCAAACTGAAGATTTGTGAACGTTGGGCGCGCCTCTCCGAACAAGCGGGCGACGCTGCCGTGTTGAATGTTATTAATGCAAACGATCCTGCATACGCCTCTGCGGCGGCACAGGAATGACCGGAGGTCCATTTTCAATGGCTAGTATCGGAAAAATCATCGGCGTCAACGGTAACCTGATTCGCGTCAAGTTCGAAAGCGCCGTGTCCCAGAACGAAGTGGCGTATGCCAAGCTTACTCAGAAAAACAAGGACGGCAAGTCCGAAGTCATCCCCCTCAAGAGCGAAGTCATCCGTATCCGCGGTGACTACGCCGAACTCCAGGTGTTCGAAGACACCACGGGCTTAAAGACGGGTGACGAGGTGGAATTCACCGGCGAACTTTTGTCCGTAGAACTTGGCCCCGGCCTCTTGACCCAGGTCTTTGACGGTCTGCAGAACCCGCTCCCGAAGCTTGCCGAAGAATGCGGCTTCTTTTTGCAGCGCGGTAAGTATTTGAAGGCGCTCCCGCGTGACAAGAAGTGGGCATTCACCCCGGTCGCGAAGGCGGGCGATGTGGTGGTCGCGGGCGATACGCTGGGCACCGTGCCCGAAGGCGTGTTCACGCACCGCATCATGGTGCCGTTCCGCCTGCTGGGCAAGTGGACAGTTGAGTCTGTTTCTGCCGCTGGCGAATTCACTGTAGAAACTGTTGTTGCTAAGCTCAAGAATGACAAGGGGGAAACCCAGGACGTGACCATGGTGCAGACCTGGCCGGTGAAGATGCCGATCAAGGCCTACGAAGAACGCCTGCGCCCGAGCAAGCCCCTCACCATGCAGCAGCGCATTATCGATACGTTCTTCCCCGTGATGCAGGGCGGTACGTTCTGTACGCCGGGCCCCTTCGGTGCCGGCAAGACGGTGCTCCAGCAGCTCATGAGCCGCTACGCCGACGTGGATATCGTGATCTTGGCCGCTTGCGGTGAACGTGCAGGTGAAGTGGTGGAAACCCTCCGTGAATTCCCTGAACTGATTGACCCGCGTACCGGCAAGTCCCTCATGGAACGTACGCTGATTATTTGTAACACGTCTTCGATGCCGGTGGCTGCCCGTGAAGCTTCCGTTTATACGGGCGTGACTCTCGCCGAATACTACCGCCAGATGGGCCTGAACGTGCTCCTCTTGGCTGACTCGACTTCCCGTTGGGCTCAGGCCTTGCGTGAAATGAGCGGCCGTTTGGAAGAAATTCCGGGCGAAGAAGCTTTCCCGGCCTACCTTGAATCCGTGATTGCCGCCTTCTATGAACGTGGTGGCGTGGTTCGCCTCAAGGACGGCTCTACCGGTTCCGTGACGATTTGCGGTTCCGTGTCGCCTGCAGGTGGTAACTTCGAAGAACCCGTGACCCAGGCCACCCTGAAGGTGGTGGGCGCATTCCTCGGCCTTAGCCGTGAACGTTCCGACCAGCGCCGCTTCCCGGCAATCCATCCGCTGGATTCCTGGTCCAAGTACGAAGGCATCATCGATTCCAAGAAGGTTGCCGAAGCCCGTCACATCCTCGCAAACGGCGTGGACGTGAACAACATGATGAAGGTGGTGGGCGAAGAAGGTACCTCTATCGACGACTTCGTGATTTACCTGAAGTCCGAATACCTCGACTCCGTTTACCTGCAGCAGGACGCCTATAACGAAATCGACGCCGCCTGCTCCGCCGAACGCCAGAAGTACGTGTTCGACAAGGTTTACACCATCCTCAAGACCCCGATGAAGTTCAGCGAAAAGGACGTCGCCCGTACGTTCTTCCTGAAGCTTACCCAATCGACGAAGGACTGGAACCGCGTCAAGTTCGATTCCCAGGAATTCAAGGACCTTGAACAAAGTATTTTCGCTTCCGTGAAGGAGGTTTCCGCTAATGCATAATGTGGCATACCATCGTAT
>Ga0129306_1000647_pt1 | contig 51469 bp, 40 predicted proteins | sample P827metagenome_FD_94438 | JGI IMG/M metagenome (GOLD analysis project Ga0129306, IMG submission 94438) | Capybara group fecal microbial communities from Wisconsin, USA - P827 metagenome | ecosystem: Host-associated > Mammals > Digestive system > Large intestine > Fecal | place: USA: Wisconsin... | reverse complement strand
TCGCAGCCATTCCCGCATCTGCCGAAACGACCGAAGTGTTCCGCTATGATCAGCCGATCACGCTGAAAGTGTCTGTGTTTGACCGCGGCAACACCGGCGGCACAGCTCCTGACAACAACCACTGGACCCAGTGGATTCAGGAAAACTTTGGCGATCCCCGCAACATCAAGATTGAGTGGGTCGTCATCCCGCGTTCTGAGGAAGAGTCCAAGCTGGCTACTCTGATGATGGATGAAGCATCCTGCCCGGATATCTGCTTCACCTACAATGAGTCCATCGTCACCGACTATGTGAACCAGGGCGGCGTCTATGAACTGTCTGAACTGGTTGACAAGTATGGCTCTACCCTGAAGTCCTTCCTGGGCGACGAAGTCCTTGAGTTCGGCAAGTTTGCCGGCGGCCAGTATGCAATCCCCGCCCGCCGCGTTGTCGTTGCTTGGATGGGCATGTTCATCCGTGAAGACTGGGTCGAAAAGCTGGGTATGGAAATGCCCAAGACCAAGGCTGAGTTCCTGGATGTGCTCCGCGCTTTCCGCGACAAGAACCCCGGTAACGTCGAAGGCGGATGCATCCCCTATGCAGAAGGCGCTGACCTGCGCTATGAGCTCCCGCTCATCTGGTCCTTCTACAAGGATCTGTCCCAGCGCACCCTGGCCTGCGAACCCTCTGTTGCTCATGACGGCTATGAAGATTTCCTGCTCTACATGAACACCCTGTACAATGAAGGCCTGATTTCTCCCGACTTCGCCCTGGACACCACCGGTGAAGGCCAGTGGAATCCTGTGACGGCCGGCACTGCAGGCGGCTACACCGGAGACTATGACCATCCGATCCGTGTTTCCCCTGGCATCCTGTCTGCTCTGCGCGCCTATGAACCCGAAGCCAAGCTGACCCCCGTCAACTGCTTCGAATCTGCTACCGATCCGACCAAGTATTATCATCCTGTGTACGCCGCAGCCGGCCTGCTGAACTTCGTTCCTGTGTATTCTCAGCATCCGGAAGCAGCCATCATGTACCTCGACTGGCTGTGCCAGTATGACACCATTTATTATCTCCAGAACGGTATTGACGGCATCACCTCCGATCTGAATGCAGACGGTATCCCGGTGGTCAAGGACGTCGATGCGGATCATCATGACATGGTGTACAACTCCATGCAGAACATCGACTACACGCTGCTGGTCAATGGTCAGTGGCTCGATACCGATGAGAAGACCATGAAGGCTCAGGCTCTGTCCTATCAGGGATTTGCTGATCTCTTTGAGGAAGAATATGTAGTCGGCAATTACGACTCCATCCTCGGCGGTTTCCACTTTGACGTTCCGCTGCCTGCCAACTCCAAGTATGCCACCACGCTGGCTGACTATGAGAAGCAGATCCTGGTCAAGTGCACCATGGCAGCCAATGCCGAAGAGTGCTCCAAGACCTACAAGGAAATGCTCGAGCAGTACATGGCCATGGGCGGCAAGGAAGTCATGGAAGAAAAGTATGCCGCTTGGGACGCTGCACACGCAGAGTAATCCAGTATTGTAATGAAATACCAGGCTGAACCGGCATGAAGTCTCTTCATTCTGAGTACAGCCACGGCGCCGTGTCCCGTACGGGGCCGGCGCCGTTCCTTATGCCGTCAGGCAGGACAAAAGACAGGAGGAATCATACCACATGATTCAGGTAGCCATTATCGGAACCGGCAACATTTCTCATCTGCATATCCATGCGTATCAGCAGTTCCCTGAGCGTGTGCGGATTGCAGCTCTGGTCGACATCATTCCCGGAAAAGCACAGAAGGTGAAGGAACAGTACGGTCTGGACTGTGACGTGTATCTTGATCATCATGATGTGCTCACCCGTGACGACATCAACCTGATCGATGTCTGCACACCGCCCTATGTTCATGCAGAGATTTCCATTAACGGCATGAAGGCCGGGAAGAATGTGATCTGTGAGAAGCCCATGGCACCTTCCCTGAAGGAATGCGATGAGATGATCCGGGTACGTGATGAGACCGGCGTGAAGCTCTCCATCATTGCGCAGAACCGTTTCAGGAAACCGATCCGCGACCTGAAGGCTCTGCTGGATTCCGGCATCGCAGGCCCGGTCCGCCACGCAACCATTGATTCCTTCTGGTGGCGCGGACACTGCTACTATGATCTCTGGTGGCGCGGCACATGGGAGAAAGAAGGCGGCGGATGCACGCTCAACCATGCGGTGCACCACATCGACATGCTGGGCTGGATGATGGGGCTTCCCAAACGCGTGACCAGCGTGCTGGCGAATACTGCGCATGACAATGCGGAAGTGGAAGACCTCTCCATCTCCATTCTCGAATATGACGGCGCACTGGCTGCGCTGACCGCATCGGTTGTGGACCACGGGGAGGAACAGACCCTGACCTTCCAGTGCGAAAAGGCAAAGATTGCCGCTCCCTTCTCCTGCTATGCCTCTGTTTCCAAGCCCAACGGCTTCCCGACCCGCAATGAGGAGCTGGAAAAGGAGATCAGCGACTATGCCGATCAGCTGCCTCCGATTCCGTATATCGGGCATGACGGACAGATCGAGAATGTTCTGACCGCGATTGAGCAGGATGGGACCGTGGCCATCGGCGCTGAGGACGGCAGACGCACGATCGAACTGATCACGGCGATCTATAAGGCCGGCGCGACGAAGACAGCCGTTGAGCTCCCGATGAAGCCGGATGATCCTTTCTATACCGTCGAAGGCATCATGGCCTCTGTACCGCACTTCTATGAGAAGACCAAGTCTGAGATCGACCTGGGCAGCTCGGAAATCACGGTGGGCAGTGACTACCAGAAGAAATAAGGACTGAATCGGAACTGATTTTGAGGAGGAATGACCTATGAATGCTGCTGACGGCATGAATTACGCACCCAAAGGCAAGGCGGAAGCGGTTGTAAAACCCGGCGAGTTTGTCTTCTCCGTGGCCCATCTTGACCATGGCCATATCTACGGCATGTGCAATGCGCTGACAGAAGCCGGCGCTACGCTGAAGTATGTCTGGGATCCCGACCCCAAGAAGGTTGAATTCTTCATCAAGACCTACCCGCAGGCCATTCCTGCCGAGAGCGAGGATCAGGTGCTCCAGGATAAGGAAACCATGATGGTGGCAGCCGCTGCCGTGACCTCCGAGCGCGGACCGTTCGGTGTGAAGGTCATGGAGCATGGCAAGGATTACTTCACCGACAAGGCGCCCTTCACCACCACGGCCCAGCTTGAAAAGGCCAAGGAAACCGTGAAGAAGACCGGAAAGAAATACATGGTGTATTATTCCGAGCGGCTGCACGTGGAAGGTGCCATTCTGGCGGGCTATATGGTGGATGCCGGCGAGATCGGCAAAGTCATCAGCGTGTCCGGTTTCGGACCGCACCGTCTCGGCGCCAAGAACCGTCCGGAATGGTTCTTCCAGAAGGAAAAGTACGGCGGCATTCTGTGCGATATCGGCAGCCATCAGATCGAGCAGTACCTGCATTTTGCAGGGGAAGAGGATGCCCAGGTCACGCTGGCCCGCATCGGCAATTACGGACATCCCGACTATCCGGAACTGGATGACTTCGGTGACTGCGCACTGACGGGAAAGAACGGCACGACCAACTATTTCCGCGTCGACTGGTTCACCCCCGACGGACTGAGGACCTGGGGCGACGGCCGCACCCTGATTCTGGGCACAGAGGGCTTTATTGAGATCCGCAAGTATATTAACCTCGCTGCCCCGGGCGACGGCGGCAACCATGTCTTCCTGGTCAACGGCAAGGGCGAGCAGTATTTTGATGCCACCGGCAAGACGGGCTTCCCGTTCTTCGGCGGACTGATCCTGGACTGCCTCAACCGCACCGAAAAGGCCATGACGCAGGCACATGCGTTCAAGGCGGCTGAACTGTGCCTGAAGGCACAGGAACAGGCTGTCGTGATTGCTCCCTGAGAGAAAGGAGTCAACAGATGGCATTTCTGCAGATTGACCTGAAATCAAAGGCGCTCGGGCGCAAGGCGCATCTGAATGTGTTCCTCCCGGTGGATGTGGACAACAAACAGCCCGGCCCCTATAAGACGCTGTATCTGCTGCACGGCATTTTCGGCAACAGCTCCAGCTGGGTGACGAGCTCCTGCGTGCAGCGGTATGCGGATGCAAAGCATCTGTGCGTTGTCATGCCCGACGGAGAGAATGGTTTCTATACCGATCATCCGGATTATATGAATAACTTTTCCCGGTATGTCGGCGAGGAGCTCGTGCAGGCCACCCGTGAAATGCTGCCGCTCTCCGACAAACGCGAGGACACCATGCTCGGCGGCTTCTCCATGGGCGGGTACGGCGCGCTGTATAACGGCCTGAAGTATGCCGATACGTTCGGCACGGTGATTGCGTTTTCAGCCGCACTGATTCTGGAAAGTGTGCAGAACCGGACTTCGGACGGCCCTGCGGCCAACGACGGCTATATGAAGGCCATGTTCGGCGACCTGCAGCACCTGGTCGGGTCAGACCTCGATCCGCTGCACCTGGCCGAGGTGCGCAAGGTATCCGGAAAGCCTATGCCGAAACTGTATCTGTCCTGCGGTGAACAGGACGGGCTTCTGGATGCGAACATCCGCTTTAAGGACGGCCTGACACGCCTGGGCGTGGACTACACGTTCCGGACGACGCCGGGTGGACATGACTGGGATTTCTGGGAACAGGAAATCCGCCATGTAATCCTGGACTGGATGGAGTAAACAACTGAAAAAAAGCAAAACAAAACGGGAATCTTCCGCCATGGAAGATTCCCGTTTGCGTTATGCGTCTGCGGGCTTACTCGGTTTTTTCCGGGGCCGGGACCAGGATCGGCGGGCGGACCTGCCAGAAGAGACTGTCCAGATCATCTACATCCTTTTCCAGCCCGTAGAGGATCGACATGCCGTTTTTCAGGCGGACGCGGATCCCGCGGAACTGTTCGTCGCACCTCCGCCAGAGGCTCCAGTCCTCGACCTGCCCGTCCAGTTCCGGGAAGGTCATCCGGAAGACTTCGTAGATTTCTTCAACAGTGTCCGTGACCAGGATGATGTTGTCAAGCTGCTTCATGCTTTTCCCTCCTGCACAGTCGTTCAGTTTTCAGAAAACAGGGCCCAACTTTGACTATACCACGTGTGTCAAGCCCTGACACGGCGGCAGGAGAAAAAACGAAAGGCCTTTAGTGTTTCATCCCGGCTCAGAGATTTTTTTGTCCCTGCATCCGCTCTTTGGCTGCCGGGAACCCGTAAAAGCCTGCATCCCTTGCGTTTCATGGAATTATCCTGTATACTTTTTCTACCGAAACAGCATAATGATAATTTCATAACGGAGGAAAAGGTATGCTTGCCGATTTTGAAAAAGTGGAAGCGGAAGATAAGGACGTTTTAAAAGCGGACATCAAGGAGCTCAAAGAACATCTTGCGGCGCTGCTCCAGAAGCTGAGGGACAAAAAAATCCCGGTGCTCGTCCTCATTGAGGGATGGGCCGCCGCCGGCAAGGGCAGTCTGATCAAGGAGATGATCAGCGAACTGGACCCGCGCTTTTACAATGTTGTATCCCCGGTGATCGTGCCCGAAAAGGAAGCACGGTATCCGTTCCTGTACCCGTATGCCACGGCGATCCCGGAAAACGGAAAGATCCTGTTCATGGATTCCGGATGGATGGAGGATATCATCCGCAAATATCTGCACAGGGAAATCACCAAAGAGGAATTCAAGCGCCGCGTGCGCGCGGTCAACGAGTTTGAGCGCCAGCTGCGCGACGGGGGCTATCTGCTGCTGAAAATCTTTGTCCATATCGACAAAAAGGAGCAGTATGAGCGCCTGGAGAGCCTGACGGCGAATGTGGAGACGGAATGGCGCGTGACGGATGAGGATCTCTGGCAGCACAGGGAATACGACCGTTTCCTGGACTCCTATGACAACTTCATGGAAAAGACGGACGACATTGTTCCGTGGCATATTCTCGACGGCAGCCGGAGAAAGACGGCGGTCCGGGATGTCCTGAAACTTCTGGTGAAAGGCATTGAGGAGGTCCTGGAGGAAGGCCGGTATGTGGGAGAACCCTTTGAGGAGGAGTTCCCGCTCAGGGAAATGCCTACCCTTTCGGATGTCGATCTCTCTGTGACCATTTCGGATGAGGAATACAAGGAAAAGCTCAAGAAACTCCAGAAACGGCTCAGTGAACTGCACAATATCATCTACCGCCTGAAGATCCCGGTGGTCCTGTGCTATGAGGGCTGGGATGCGGCCGGCAAAGGCGGCAATATCCGCAGGGTGGCGTATCCGCTCGACCCGCGCGGGTTTGATGTGTGTCCCATTGCCTCCCCGGAACCGCATGAACTCAACCGGCAGTACCTGTGGAGGTTCTGGACGCGTCTGCCGAGGAGCGGGCATATCTGCATCTTTGACCGTACCTGGTACGGCCGCGTCATGGTGGAACGCCTTGAGGGTTTCTGCTCGGAAAAGGACTGGCAGAGGGCATACAACGAAATCAACGAGTTTGAGCGCCAGCTGACGGACTGGGGCGCTGTGGTGATCAAGTTCTGGATCCATATCGATCAGGAAACGCAGCTGGCCCGCTTCAATGACCGCCAGAACACGCCGGAAAAACAGTGGAAGATCACGGATGAAGACTGGCGCAACCGCGAAAAGTGGCCGCAGTATGAAGTCGCAGTCAATGAAATGCTGCAGAAGACCAGCACGAAGAATGCGCCGTGGTATATCATCGAGTCCAACGACAAGCAGTATGCACGCATCCGCACGCTGGAAATCATTGTCAAGGCACTGGAAAAGGCGTGCGAAGAGCATTTTGCCAGGAAGGTATGCAGGGAGTAAGTCGGCTGAACAGCCGGTATGGCCGGGGAGCCGGATGGTTCCCCGGCTTTTCTGAACGGAGAACCCGGCACGCAAGACACGGATTGTGTTTTTGCGCGTTCCATTTTATAATGACGCTCAGGCAACAAATCAAACGATGGGTGGAAGAAGTGCTATGAAGAAACTGTTGTGTATGCTCCTGTGCCTGCTCCTCATGACAGGCGCTGTGTCTGTCCTCGCGGAGGAAAGCGAAGGCGTTTCAGCCGAAGCCATGGTGCAGGAACTGCTTGAGACACAGGCAGCCAGACAGAAGGATGCCTGGATTCTGGCTGTGCTCGAGAGCGGAGCGCAGGATATCCGTCTGGAGGACAACCAGCTGAGCTTTACCCTGTGCGGGTTCGATCCCGACCTGAAGGCACTGGGCAAGTATGCTGCTGCCGAGGACAAGGCCGCGTGGACCGCATCCATGCTGGAAAACATTGCGGGACACAATGCAGCCTTTACCATTAAGCTTCAGGCGGACGGCACCATCAACAAGAACGGTGTCAACCAGTTCATGAATGCAGTCAAGAAAGTCGTCAATGCGTCCAAGAAGGCCGTCAACGGCAAGGAAGTCGCCGCTGCGCTGACTGATCTGCTCTTCTGCTCTCCGACTACGGACAGAAAACCGACATCCCAGTCCCTTCTGCAGGTGACGGAACCCTTTGAGCAGTTCATTGCCGGGAAGCCCGAAGTCTTCCCGTGCGAGTCTGCGGCAGAATGGGCACCCATGCTGTATGCGCAGAGAAATCAGCATTACCGCATCAAGAACGGCCCGCACGCCATTGAGATGACCTGGGACGGGATTTCTCCCTCCAGGCTCCTGGACGCTGCCTACGGTTCCATTTCCTCGGAACTGGCTGCCCAGACGAAGGCGGAGCGCACAAGTCTGGATGCAATGCCGGATCTCTGGAAGACCCGCCTTGCAGAGGCCTCGATCACCATGGCCAGGAAGCGCCTGGTGCGCAAGTCGGCTGTCATGGACCTGACTGAGCTGGCCCGCGGCGTGCTCCCGGAGGGCTATGTCCAGTATTTTGCACAGTTTACGCCCAATGCAACCTATCAGAAGCTCGTGGACGGCTATGCGCTGCTGCCGGATGAAGCCTCCCAGCCCATGCCCAAGACCGGCACAGTATCGGCCAAGGTCAAGAAGGGCAGGAGCGTGACCTTTAATGTGCCCGACGACGGAAGCTATGTATATCTCCAGATGCGCGACGCTGATACCAATGTGATTGTCACCGATGCTTTCATCGAGCCCGGAAAATCCCTGAATCTCAAGGTGCCGGAAGGATTCTATGTCATCCAGTATGCGGGCGGCTATACCTGGTACGGCATGGAAGGGCTGTTTGGACCTCTGGGAACCTACAGCGCAAGTGAAGAAGTCAGCGTGGCAAAGAAAAAGTGGAAGCTGACCCCGCTTGAGGAAGGGAACGGCATCGTTCTTCATCCAATCACGGTGGCAGATTTTGCCGTGACAGAGGACAAGTCCATTCACATTCAGGGCGTGCTGGAAGCCCAGGTGCCGATCAAAACCTATCCGGCGGTCAATCCTGTGATCCCGGGCGTCAGTTCGACTACGGGACTTCCCGCGTCCGGAGAGCCGTATACCCCGATTGTCATGGTTCTCGACAATGCCGAGGATGCCTACCCGCACTGGGGCGTCTCTCAGGCAGATATCATTTTCCAGGTTCCCAATGCCGGTTCCGGAGCAACCAAGCTTCTGGCGCTCTTTGCGGACCAGTATCCGGCTCAGGCAGGTCCTGTGCGCTCGGGACGTGCCAGCATGCTTCCTGCAGCGACCAGCTTCAATGCCGCGTTTGCCTATGCAGGACCGCCTGCTGTGAAGGATGACAACATCGACATCGATGCGCTGATGTCCAAGTACAGAATGACCTCCACGCACCGCGTGTACAATCTGCTCCATGACAACGGCTTTAAAGAGCGCTTCCATGATGCAGCCGGCGGACATAACCTGTCCTGCCATATTGATGGCATCCATGACAATCTTGTGACCAAGAATGTCGAGTTCGAGGAGAGACCGTTCCTGTTCACGGACGAAAAGCGGACGGACGGTGAAACTGCGAACATTATCCGCGTGCTGCACCGCGGTGAAAGCGCGGACACTGCTTCCAACTCTGCGAGCCGTGCCGTGTTCCGGTATCTGCCGGAGACCGGGGAATATACCCGAACCAATTCCAGCGGCAAGTATTCCGACCGCCTGACCGGTGAAACGATCACGTTTGCCAATGTGATCGTCCTGCGCATCAAGTTCAGCTGGGAAAAGAACTATGTCTTCCTCAGAAAGCATCTGGTGGGCTCCGGCACCGCGGAAATCTTCCAGGACGGCCGGTATATCCGCGGCGCATGGACGCGCGATGATGTGACATCCCGACTGGTGTTCACCGATGCGGACGGATCCGAACTGAAGTTCAAGCGCGGCAAGACCTTCATTGTGATGACCAACGAGGTCACCGACGTCATTTACAGCGAATGATTGCTGCCTGCAACGGATGCAGGAAAAAAATTTCCGCGTGAAAATGTGGAAAAACAGAAAACAGGGACTTCCCGGATGCCTGCTGCGTGCAGAAGAGTCCGGGAAGTCCCTTTCTTTATCAGGTGATGTATGAAAGCGGGAGTACAGTCTGTGGACAGGCTGATTCTGTCCGCCGGTGCCTCCGGCCTGCGTCACAGGAAGTACAGGCCAGGCTGATTATTCCCCGGCCTGGAGAGCGGGATCTGTAAACCCGACGCTGTCCAGCACGCGCCGGAAATACCGTGCGTTGCCCTCCGCAGCTTCCATGGAATAGATGCCCTCTGCGCGCAGAATCTTTCCGTTTTCTGAAACGAGGGTCAGGAAATGGAAGGATATGTTTTCCGGAACACAATAGACTTCCGTCGTTACACGTCCTGTTTCAGGATCCTCGGTTGTTTCCACGTCCCTGTCCCTGATGAGCTCGTCTGCTTCCTCCGGGGAAATCATGGAGAGGAGCATGAAATCGTCCGAGTACAGACTGGAGACAATGACGCCGTCTGTTTCAGCGACAGTGCCGAAATCGGCTTCCATGAGGTCGGCATCATACCAGAAGGAAAATCCTTCCGGGCTTTCAAACTTTGTCTCGATGATGGTCTCCTCCATGCCCTCCAGCCAGATGACGCTCTCTCGGGTTTCGCCGGAGGCACAGGTCACCCCCAGCAGAAGGCTGAGCAGGGACAGGAAAAAACGAAATGCATTCTTTTTCATAAAAGAAACTCCCTTACACATTGGTTTTTTGCAGACGCGCAGGCAGGAATGCTGTCCGCAGCAGTCTGCAGGGAAACAACGATTTCGTGGCGCAGTCTCATCCCGGGGGTAAAAACAATCCTGGAATGAGGGGAAGGGACCGAAAAAGGGCGGCCGGAAATCTGGGATTTCACGGCCGCCCGGGGTTATGGTCGGAGATTAACGGATCTGGGTTTCGCTTCCGCGGGGAGCACCATAGGTTTCAGCGGTGATCTTTCCGCCAAGGACTTCGTCGATGTAGGCCATGAGGGCTTCATCCATCGGGATGCCCGTGTCGAAGGAAGAGCTGGAACGTGCGAAGACATTGTAGGTGTCGCCGCCGGCTGCGCAGAAGTTGTTGGTCACAACCGCGTAGGTGGCCTTCTCGTCGAAGGGTTCGCCGTTGATGGCGGTGATGGTGACGCGCTTGATGGCGGCAGGAGCATAGTAGCTGCTCTCTTTGCCATTGAGGGTGTACACTTCGCCCTGTTCAAAGGGAACGGTGGTGTCAAGCGTCCAGGTAATGCCGCTGGTCTGCGGATAACCGCCGATTGCGCTGGGCGAGCAGAAGGTGGAAGCTTCGAGTGCTTCGAGGAGTTCAGCGCCGGTCACATAGACAACTGCCACAGTGTTGCCAAAAGGCAGCACGGTGTTGACGTTGTTCTTGGTGATATCGCCGGCTTCGATGGTGGCGCGGATACCGCCGCCGTTGGTGATGCCGACCACGGCATTGGGCTCAACCTGTTCGATGCCGCCTTCCTTGACAACGGACCAGACCATGGCGTCGGTGATCAGGTCGCCGAGGTTGGTTTCTTCGGTGCGGTTGCCGGGATCGCGGTCGCCGTTGAGACGGACTTCCGTGGTGGCGAAGACAGCGCCGTAAACGGCTTCGACATCACTGATGATGCCCTGAGCCTTGGCCAGAACGTCTGGATCCTTGGCCAGATACTTGGTGGAGACGAGGAACTTGTCTTCAACAGCCTTGGTTTCATTGTTGATCACAACAACGCCGATGTTTTCGAACTTGGTGCCGGTGGAGACAATGGGTTCACCGTTTTCACCGGCGGTCATGACGGTGTGGGAATGTCCGTCAATGACGAGATCCACGCCGGTCACTTTGGTCAGCAGGTCAATGGAGCGGTAGCCGTTTGCAGCGGATTCGGCGTCCACACCGAGGTGGCACAGACCGATGACGAGGTCCACACCCTCGGCCTTCAGGTCATCCACAGCAGTCTGAGCGGCCTTATACAGGTCTTCAAAGGTGGTGAAGGTGATTTCCTTGATCAGGCCGGGGTTGACCTTGGTGGCGGTTTCAGGGGTTTCCAGACCGAAGAAACCGAGCTTCATGCCGCTCTTGGTGGTGATGACAGTGATGCCGGGCAGGATGGATTCGCCGGTTGCATCGACAATCACGTTGCAGCAGATCGTGGTGAATTGGGCTTTGGAGAGGTTCTCCATCAGCTGAGCATAACCGAAGTCGAACTCATGGTTGCCCAGGGTGGCCAGGTCATAGCCTGCGGCATTCATCATTTCGACAGCGGAAGCACCCTTGGACGTGCTCACATAGGTGGTGCCCTGGCTGAAGTCGCCGGCATCCACGGTGATCACTTCAGCACCATGATCCTCGAACCAGGCGCGCAGGGTGGGCACATAGGCATAGCCATCAAGAGCGCCGTGCACGTCATTGGTGTGAAGAATGACCGTTGTGCCGGTGTAGTCGGTGCGCAGGTCGCCTGCGAAAACTTTCGCTGCGGCAGCATAGTCAGCATCGGTCATGTCTGCAGAAGCGGACACGCATACTGCAAAGACCATGACGAGGGCGAGAACCAGACTCAGAAGCCTTTTCATAAGACATTCCTCCTTATGATGTTGTATATGGGTAAAGGTACCAAAGCAAGATCATTATAACCTTTCCGCGGCGATTTTCAACATGGTGCGAAAAAGAATCATGGAAAATCAGCGGGAATTCTGGAAATACAGGAATGCAGAAGAGAGAAAAAATACGGCAGGAAAAACACCGGCGGGGGAGAAATTGAAAGGACATATCTTCCGCACCCGGAGGATAAAAATCTGAAAAACGGGGGAATGCACATGGAACGGTACGAGAAGGAGCACATGGAAACCCTGCGGGCCCTGGCGCCGGAATGTATGGTGCTGCTCAAACAGGACGGGGAATTCCCGCTGGATGCGCCATGTCAGATCGCGGCCTTTGGCAACGGTGTCCGGCATACAGTTGCCGGCAGCAGCCGAAGCGCCGGTGTCCGACGCGCTGCATCCATTGAGGCGAGCCTGCAAAGTGCCGGGTTCGAGATCACATCCGGGAAGTGGCTCGACGCCTATGACCGGGTTCGCGAATCAGCCGAGGATGCATTCCACACCTGCCAGCGTGCCCGGATTGAGGAAGGCGGCATGCGCTCCATTCATGATACGGTCAGCATGGTCATGAAGGAACCGGAATATGATCTTCCTCTGGACGGTGAAGGTGATACGGCGGTCTATGTGCTCTCCCGGAGTTCCGGGGAAAGCATGGACCGGACGGATACCAAAGGCGATTTCAGACTGACGGACACGGAAACGCGGGACATTCTTGCGCTCTGTGACCGGTTTGCCCGTTTCATGCTTGTACTCAATGTGTGCGGACCTGTGGATCTCACGGAGATCGCAGACCGGGTGCCGAATATCCTGCTCCTCTCGCAGCTGGGCAGTGTCACCGGGGACGCCTTTGCGGACGTGCTCCTGGGCAGAAGCTACCCCTCGGGTAAACTGGCAGCCTCCTGGGCCGCCTCTGCGGACTATCCGGATGTCGGGGACTTCGGCGAGCCCGATGACACGCACTACCGGGAAGGCGTCTATGTGGGCTACCGCTGGTTTGACGCAGCCAGAAAAAAACCGCTGTTTCCGTTTGGATACGGCCTGAGCTGCACGCATTTTGATATTCAGTTCGTGGAAACGAGAATCTATGGCTCCATGGCCCGTGTGTTCGGCATGGTGCGCAATACAGGCTTTGCTCCGGGCAGGGAAGTCATGCAGCTGTATGTTTCCATGCCCTCCGGAAAGCTGGATCAGCCGGCAAAAATCCTCTGTGCCTACGAGAAAACCCGTGAGCTGCTTCCGGGTGAGGTGGCCGTGGTGGCACTGGATTACCGAATGGAGCATTTTGCATCCTATGACGAGGAGCGCTCGGCATGGGTGCTGGAGAAGGGCGACTATGTGCTCCTGATGGGAACGGACAGCCGGCATGTGCGTCCTGTGAGCACCCTGCGCCTTGAAGAAGACGTGATCGTGGAAAAAACGACAGCGGTCGGCGGCACGCCGGATTTTCCGGACTGGAAGCCTGAGCTGGTGCCTCAGCCGGATGCATCCTGGCTTCCTGTCTTTACAGTGGCCGGAGATCTGTTCTGGAAGCGGAAGACGAAACGGCCGGAACCTTCGGAAGCTGCTCTGGCTGAAGCACAGCGCATGACCGATGAGGAACTGTGCTTCCTGTGCAGCGGGGAGGTCAGTGCGAACGGGCAGCTGAGCGTGCTGCCCGGTGCAGCCGGTGATTCAACGGGACGTTTTCAGGATCGGAACATCCCGTCCATGACCATGGCGGACGGCACGTCGGGCCTTGAACTGGCAGGCCGCTACGGGGTGGATGCAGAGGGATGGTTCCCTGTGGATCCCCAGAGCCTTGATCTGGCAAGAAAAATCCTTCCGAAACAACATCTGAGTCCGCGCATGCTGCGCGGGGAAGACTGGAGCGGCGAGGTACACGAGCAGAACTGTACCGCCATTCCATGTGCGGCCGCACTTGGCCAGAGCTGGAACAGCGAGCTGGTCGAACAGTGCGCAGGCCTGGTCGGAGATGAGATGAAACACTTCGGTGTACAGCTTCTCCTCGCGCCAGCCGTGAACCTGCAGCGCAGCCCTCTGGGAGGCAGAAATGCTGAATACTACTCGGAGGATCCGCTGCTTGCCGGCAGGATGGCGGCCGCCATGTGCCGCGGCGTGCAGAGCCGCAGCGGATGCGGCGCAGTCGTGAAACACTTTGCCTGCAATGATCAGGAAACAAACCGGATGCATTCCAACAGCCAGGTGTCACAGCGTGCGCTGCGCGAAGTCTATCTCAGAGCCTTTGAGATCGCCGTGAAGGAAGGCAAACCGAAGGCAGTCATGACCGGCTATAACCTGATCAACGGCGTGCACTGCAGTGAGCGCAGGGATCTCTGTGATACCCTGCTGCGCAGTGAGTGGGGGTTCCCGGGCGTTGTGATGACAGAATGGCTGGTCGGCAAGGATCTGAAGCTGGGCAACCGGTACAGGGGCAGTGAGACGGCTGCATCTTTTGCAGCCGGCGTGGATCTGATGATGCCCGGGGACGAGCTGCACATCAGCAGTATGCGGTCCGGCCTTGTCGATCCGGATGTTCCCCTGACAAGGGAAAGCCTGGAGCACTCCGGAGCGCGGATCATTGACCTGGCCAGAGAACTGAAGAACATGTGCGGGGAACAGACGGGAGAAACACAGGCATGAAGACGGCACTGAGCATGGAAGGCGGTGCAATGCGCGGCATGTTCACCTGCGGGGTGATCGATGTGCTGATAGAACACGGCATCACCTTCGACGCGGCAGCCGGCATTTCAGCCGGGGCAGCCTTTGGCTGCAATTTCAAGTCCAGGCAGATCGGGCGTCCAATCCGCTACAATAAGAAATATGGAAGCGATCCACGATACATGTCGATCCGGTCGCTTCTGAAAACCGGAGACCTCTATAATGCAGACTTCTGCTACAGGGAACTGCCGGATGTACTGGACCCTTTTGACCGAAAGGCATTCCGAGAAAATCCCATGGCGTTTTATATCGGGGCCACGGATGTAAAGACGGGAGAAAGTGTCTATCACCTCTGTTCAGACGGGGAAGAGCGGGACATTCTGTGGATGCGGGCGTCTGCCTCCATGCCGCTGGTGTCAAGGCCTGTTTCCGTGGACGGATATCTGCTTCTCGATGGCGGGATTACGGATCCGGTGCCCCTGGACCATATGCAGAGCCTTGGGTTTGACCGGCATGTCGTCATCCTTACCCAGCCGAAAGGGTACCGAAAGAGCAAAAGCAGGGGACTGCCCCTGATGCAGTGGATGCTTCGCCATTATCCGGCGGTAGCCAGGGCAATGGCGGAGCGGCATACTGTCTACAACAGCCAGATGGATGCCATTGACCGGCAGGAAGCGGATGGGAAGATCTTTGTCATTCGGCCGCCGCAGGCTCTGGGTATCCAGAGGACAGAAACCCGTCCGGAAGAGCTGGAACGGGTGTATCAGACAGGCAGGCGGGAGGCCGAAGAACGGCTGCAGGCAATGAGAGATTTCCTGGCAAGGCAAGCTTAAAGGGAAAAGGAAACAACGCTGTGAGAGCGCGGGAAGAATGGGCGCTTTCACAGCGTTGTTCTTGCTTTAGTGCAAACAGAGGACGTCCAGGATATCAGCCAGTATAAGAACTGATGAAGTATTTGAAGATTACAAATTGCTTTGTCAGGTTTTAGGATTCGACTTGAAAAAGGCTTACATGGGACAGGAGGAATTTGTCCGAAGTTTAAAAAGAGCAGCTTATCCCTACATAAACCATCCAATTCATAACACCCTCGCCCTTGATTTATGAAGGGATGGAGGGTGTTTCACTTTCTTCAAAGTTGGAAAGACAGGGTGGGGTCTCGTAAATCCATGGAGTTTGTAATATAATGCAGACAGTGAAAAAACAGAATCATTGATCGGCCTTCTCAGGGAACCAGAATGCCATGTCTCCAAAAGGGCAGCAGAGGGACAGACTGTGTGGAAAAATGCACCGGAGATGGCAGATCAGAGAAAAGACGAAAGCAAAGAAAGGAGCGACAGACAATGAGGAAAATACTGGCATGTATCCTGATCCTGGCCCTGCTTCTGACTTCAGCCTCAGCCGAGGAGGCCTTTGTGACTGGACTGGAGGAACTGCTGGAGAGCATTCAGCTTCCGAGGGATCGGGTCACGGTGAAGCTTACAGCGGAAGAAAACCTCCAGGCTGTGGTTCAGGGCGAAGAGGGAATGACCGATGTGAAGCTGGATGCAGGCGGGAGCCGGATGCAGCTTCAGGTTATGGAGGACCAGCTTTACCTGGGCGTGGACGGCACGGTGGTGAACCTGAAATATGCAGACCTGCAGTCGATGCTGAAGCCAAAGGTGGATATCAACGTCATGATCGGACTGCTGGACCTGGCAGCACAGCGCTTTATCATCCCGCATGCGGCAGTGGATACGTCAGACGGTCTGCAGATCACATACGAGGTGACCGAGGAGGAACTGATCCAGGACCTGACGGATTTTGTCGATGCTGTTTTCGCAGAGAAAATGTACGTCAATGCGCTGGAGGAGTTCCTGAAAATACTGGGCAGGCTTTCGGGTGAAACCATGCCCACAGTGGAACAGCTGATTGAGGCATGGGGAGAAGAAAAGGAAAACCTGAAAAAGAATCCCGGGGACTTTCATGTGTCATTCCGGCTGCATATCAATGAAAGCTTTTCAGAGATTGTGTGCACAGGGGAAATCGGCACGTCGTCCAATCTCTATCTGATGGACTGGAATGCAAAGATTGCAGGAGACTGCTTCACGCTGAGCGGAAAGGCAACTCAGAGACTGCAGAGCGCTTCCGGGATCAGAGAGTATGACGTACCGTTCAGCTTCACATACAACAGAAAGGCATGGACGTTTGACATGGAGAACCCGAACCGGCCGTTCTCTCTGAATGCGGAAGGCAGCCAGTCAGCGGGCAGGGGCCGCTTCTCGGTGACTCAGCGCACGGGCAGGCTTGTCAGCAGTCTGATTCAGGGAACCTGGGCACTGGGCGAGGACAGCTGTTCATTCATGGTCAGCGTGACAAACAGGAATCAGGTCCCGTATATGATCTCCGCGGTCATGGACAGCAGTCTGATTGACATCAGTGTGACCACGCAGAACGGACAGAAGCCTTTTGCGGTGAAACTTGTCCAGGAAAACGGAAACCTGGTGTACGCACGCCTTGAGTTTGGTCAGTATAATGAAGCATACACGCTCGTCTATGACGGAGAAAAAGCAGTCCTGCGCACCGATGATCTGAATGTAATCATTACCGGCGCCTTTGAATCGGATCATGCCTACGTGCTTACCCTGCATCCGGAATTCCCGAAGGATCCGGAGAAGACAGAGGAGGACGCGTATGTGCGTCTGGAATATGAAGGCACGGAAGGAAACTTTACGGTCACAGGGAAAGTCATTGATCCGGATGGAAATACGGCTGCCGAAATGCAGCTGATCTGTGATCCGGCGCAGGGAACAGAAAAGCTGTCCGAGGCGGATCAGGTGATTTATCTGACACCGGACATGCTTCTGCAGCTGCTGACAGCGCAGTAAGTCCCGGAGCGTGAGTGCCTTCTTCCTGCCTGCCTTGATGCAAAGTCACAGGGTGCGGCAGGAAGAAGGCACTTTTCTGAAGAATACACGGGATCAGGGCAGTTCAGCGGCATGCACAGCAGCCGCTGAACCAGGCAGGATGAAAGCCGGCAGGCCCGGAAAGGGGGAAAGAACATGAATCATACAACAGCGTGCTTTCCGGACGGCACACCCATGGATCCGTGGTTTGAAAACACCCATGTGCCCTCCAGGAATGAGATGGGCAAAAACTATGTGCTGACGGATTACGGCATTCTGCCCGGGGAATCCGTTCAGACGAAAGCGATTCAGGCGGTCATTGACCGCGCGGCAGAGGAAGGCGGCGGGGTACTGGTGGTGCCGCAGGGCATATTCCGCACAGGCTCTCTGTTCTTCCGGCCGGGTGTGCACCTCTATGTGGAGGGCGGAGGCGTGCTGATGGGCAGCGATGACATCAGCGACTATCCTGTCATGGACACCCGCATCGAGGGGGAGAGCTGCCTGTATTTTGCCGCGCTCATCAATGCGGACCATTGCGACGGTTTTACCCTGTGCGGACCGGGAACCATTGACGGAAACGGTCTGCGCGCCTGGAAGGCATTCTGGCTGCGGCGCGCCTGGAATCCCAAATGCACGAACAAGGATGAGCAGCGGCCAAGGCTGGTCTATATTTCCAACAGTTCCCATGTCACCGTGGCCGGTCTGCACCTGCAGAATGCCCATTTCTGGACAAACCATCTCTACCGGTGTGACCATGTCCGCTACCTGAACTGCACGATCTATTCGCCGTACGAACCGGTGAAAGCGCCGAGCACGGATGCGATCGACCTGGACGTCTGCCATGACGTGCTGATCAAGCACTGCGACATGCATGTCAATGATGACGCGGTCGTGCTCAAGGGCGGGAAAGGCCCCTGGGCGGATCAGCAGGAGGAGAACGGAAGCAATGAACGCATCCTGGTGGAAGACTGCCACTATGGCTTCTGCCACGGATGCCTGACGGTGGGGTCGGAAGCTGTGCACTGCCGGAACATCATTGTGCGGCGGATTACGGTAGATGACGGGTATAACCTGCTATGGCTGAAAATGCGTCCCGACACGCCGCAGCACTATGAATATATCCTGGTGGAGGATGTACAGGGGAGGGTCACCAACTTCTTCCAGCTCCGTCCATGGACACAATTCTATGATCTGAAGGACCGCAGGGAGATCCCGCTCTCCTTTGCAGACCATATCACGATGCGCAGCTGCCGTGTGCAGTGCGAAACCTGCTTTGATGCCCAGCGCAATGATGCGCAGTACCGTGTGTCAGACCTGGTCTTTGAGGATCTTGAGATTCAGGCAGAGAACCATGGCAATCCGTTCTGGGAAGAAGGGAAGGAATACTGAAACAACATGCGCGCTCCGCGGAGCGCGTTTTCATTTGCGGAGTATGGATGCTTCTGCAGACGACATACAGGAAAGAAGCGAAAAGACAGTCCGAGACGACAGGAGAGATCGAGATTGACAGTATCGCCGGGGCGGGCTATCATTACAGGCAGAACAACAGATGATACACCGCTGTGCAGCGCATGCGGGGCCTCCCGGACGGGAAGGGCTCTGCACGGCCGCAGGAAAGGAAATGTCATGGCGAGAAATACGGATCCGGGGCTCAGGAACCGGATGATGTACTGTGTTTTTGTCCGAAATTACAGCGAGGAAGGCACGTTTCAAAAGGTGCAGGAGGATCTGGGGCGAATCCGGGATCTTGGAACGGATATCGTCTGGCTCATGCCGATTCATCCCATTGGCGTGCAGAGCAGGAAGGGATCCCTGGGCAGTCCCTATGCGATCAGGGATTACCGTGCCGTCAATCCGGAGTTCGGCACCATGGACGATTTCCGGTCTCTGATTGATGCGATTCACGCTCACGGCATGCAGTGCATCATCGATGTCGTCTACAACCATACCTCCCCGGACTCGTGGCTGCGTGAGCACCACCCGGAATGGTTCTATCATAAACCGGATGGAAGTTTCGGCAATCATGTGGGGGACTGGAGTGACATCATTGATCTGGACTACACGCAGCGGGATCTCTGGGAGTATCAGATCGAGACACTGTGCATGTGGGCCGGGATCGTTGATGGGTTCCGGTGCGATGTCGCGCCGCTTGTGCCGCTGGACTTCTGGAAGGAAGCGCGCAGGCGCGTGGAAGAGGTGCATCCCGGATGCCTCTGGCTCTCGGAGTCTGTCGAGCCCACCTTTATCCGCGCGATCCGGGCGATGGGCCTGCCGGCCGCATCGGACGGAGAAATCTATCAGGCGTTTGATATGGCCTACGACTATGACATCTACGGAAAGTATGCCTCGGCCCTGACCGGGGAAGGAACGCTCAAGGTGTTTGTAGAAGCGCTTGACGCGCAGGAAGGCATCTATCCCGACAACTATGTCAAGCTCCGCACGCTCGAGAACCACGATCGTCCGCGCGCGGCTGCGCTCATCCCGGACGCATGCAGCAGGAGAAATTGGACGGCGTTTGCCTTCTTTGCCAAAGGGATTCCGCTGGTCTATAACGGGCAGGAGTGCTCGTGCACGCAGCGGCCGAGCCTGTTTGACAGGGACCCGGTGCACTGGGGAGAGGGCGAAGACCTCTCCGGCCTGATCCGGAGACTGTGCGAAATTCGCCGGGATGCGCTGTTTGCATGCAGCAGTTTCTCAGCGGGGACGCTGGGTGAAACCGTCATAGCGGAGCACCGCGCAGGGGAAAAGCGGATGATCGGATGCTTCTGCACAACAGGCCGGGGAGGCGTGGTGCGCGTCGATCTCCCGGACGGTGAATACCGGAACCTGATCGATGACAGTCCGGTCCGCGTTGACCAGGGCCGGCTTGTGCTTCGCGGCGAGCCGGTGATTCTGAAGAGTGAAACAGCATGACATGCTGAAAAAAGAAAGAAGGTCATTTCATGACACGCTCCGCCGGAATTCTGATGCCTGTTTCCTGTCTGCCGGGCCCTTACGGGATCGGCTCGTTCGGGAAAGAGGCATATGACTTTGTGGACTTTCTGGAGAAATCCGGACAGACCTACTGGCAGATCATTCCGCTCAATCCGCCCAACCACGATAAGTCCTTTGACACCCCCTATCAGTCGTTTTCCGCGTTTGCGGGGAATCCATATTTCATTTCCCTCGATGCGCTCATTGAGGAAGGCGTGCTGACACGGGAAGAGTGCGATGCTGTAGACTTTGGAAATGATCCCGTACGGGTGGACTATGAAAAAATGTACACAAAGCGCCTGCCGCTGCTCCGCAAAGCCTATGAGCGCAGCCGCATTGCGGAAAATCCGGAATACCAGCGGTTTATTCAGGACAATGCCTGGTGGCTGAATGACTATGCGCTGTTCATGGCCCTGAAGGCCTTCTTCGGCGGGCGTGAATGGGTGGACTGGCCGGAGGACATCAGCAGGCGCTGGGGCTTTGCTGTGGACTATTACAACCGCACGCTGTATTTTGATGTGGAATTCCACAAGTATACGCAGTTCAAGTTCTTCCAGCAGTGGAATGCGCTCAAGCAGTATGCCAATGAAAAGCAGATCCGCATCATTGGGGATATCCCGATCTACGTGTCCTTTGACAGCACGGATGTGTGGGTGCACCCGGAGCTCTTCCAGCTCGATGAGAACAATCGCCAGATCACGATGGCCGGCTGCCCGCCGGATGCGTTCTCGGCCGACGGCCAGATCTGGGGTACGCCGCTGTACCGGTGGGAGAAACACCGGGAGACAGGCTACGGCTGGTGGATGGCACGGCTCTGGATGAACTTCCAGCAGAGCGATCTGCTGCGCATCGATCATTTCCGCGGGCTGGATGAATACTTCTCGATCCCGGCTGGCAGCAAGACGGCCAAAGACGGACACTGGGAGCCCGGCCCGGGCATGGAACTGTTCCGGAAAATGTGGGAGAACATGGGCTATAAGCCGGTGATTGTCGAGGACCTGGGCTTTATGACGGAATCGGTGCGCGCCATGGTGCGGGATACCGGGTTCCCGAACATGAAAGTGCTGCAGTTCGGGTTTGAGAAAGGTGATTTCGGCGCATCGAACAGCTACCTGCCGCACAATATCCCGGAACACTGCGTGGTCTATCCCGGCACGCATGACAATGACACCATCGACGGATGGTTTGCAGGGCTTGACGCAGAAGACCAGGCGATGATCCGGCGCTATTTCGGGTGCGAGGAGCTCCCGGCTGCAAGGATGCATGAGGTGTTTGTACGCGCGGCCATGATGGTGCGCGCGGAAACCTGCGTGATTCCGCTCCAGGATTATCTGGGGCTGGGAAGTGAGGCGCGCATCAATGAACCGTCGCATCTGGAAAACAACTATCACTGGCGCCTGAAGCCGGGCTGCCTGACAGAGGACCTCGCCAGAGCGATCTTTGAAACCACAAGAAGGTACGGCCGCCTGAACTGGGAGTCAGACTTTGTGAAACTGACGTTTGCCGAGCGGCTGGACTGAACACGCGCCATAATATGCAAAACCCCAGGGGCACTGGCCTCAGGGGTTTTGCATGTCCGGCAGAGGATTATCTCTGCAGGTTGATCAGGCCGCTGCGGCAGGCATCAAGGAGCTGCATGAGGTCGTTCATGCGCTCTTTGAGGAGGTGTCCGCGGTCGGTGTCCATGACATATTTGCGCTTGGCAAAGGTGGTGAATTCATAGGACTGGGAATGAATGTCTCTTCCGGTCTCCTGGGCATCGCGCAGGGTGGTGAAGGGCTGGTGGGACATGAGGCGCATGCCGTGGCTGTTGGAGATGAGCGTATAACCGGCGATCCCGGTGGTCTTCTGGTATGCCTTGCAGAACCCGCCGTCGATGACCACGAGCTTTCCTCCGGCCTTGAGCGGGCTTTCCCCGAGCGTCACCCGGATCGGGGTGTGTCCGTTGACGATGCAGGCGGTTTCCTCCTCCAGCCCGAACTCGGCGAGGATTTCCCGGCACTTGGCCTCCGAATTGTACCATTCGTAGTAGGGATTGCGCGGCTCGTGCCATGCGCGCTCATCCGGGATGAAGGCGCGGGCAAAGGTCTTGATCTGGCGCCCGCAGACCGGGGAATCCGTGCCGCACCAGAGGTACCACATGAAATCCAGCGCCGGCTGGTCGCCGGTATAGAAGGCGCGGCGTGCGACCTGGTCGGCGTAATCCATGAGCGCTTTCCCTCCGCGCAGGACGCCGCCGAGCTTTTTCTGAAGGAAGGTGCCGTCCGCATTGAGCGGGACGCAGCCGTGGAAGAGCAGGTTGCTGTTGAAGGTGCGGTACATCCATCCGCGGCGGTAGAGGAAGGCAATATGCTCGTGCAGACGCAGGGAGTGCGTGAAGGCGCGCCGCAGGCCGGTCATAACCTGCGCTTCCTCCGGCGTGAGCGCATAGGGATCGGCAGGGCCGACGGTGGGGAGCGGGATCTCTTTGAGCGGCCAGACTTCGCCGTCGATTTCAATGGTATGATGTTCCAGGTCCATCCGGTGGAGCAGCAGCCGGTCCTCCATCTGGAATTCCGGGTTCCGGCGGATCAGCTGACCCTCCAGCTTGAACATCATGACATTCACGGCCTGGACCATGGCTTTGTCCGGAGGAAGATCCGGATACAGTTTTTCAGCAAACAGGGTGAGCTCGCGCAGCGGAATGCCGTATCCGCGTTCCAGAATGTCCATATTGCCGTAGGACAGGGAATTGCGCAGGACACCGGCAATGCAGCAGGTGCTGCCCGAGGCCGCGCCCATCCACAGGATGTCATGATTGCCCCATTCAATGTCGACCGAGTGATGATGCATGAGGATATCCATGATGCTGTCGGCATGCGGGCCGCGGTCAAAGATATCGCCCACAACGTGCAGGCGGTCGACGGCGAGGTTTTTGATGAGGACTGTGAGCGCGATGAGCAGGCTGTCCATGCTGCTGGTGGTGGTCAGGGTTTCAATGATGGCGTCATGATAGCGTCTGCGGTTGCCTTCCTGTTCGGTCTCCTCTCCGGCCTCATCGTTCTGGTAGTGCATGAGTTCGTCGAGCAGAAAGGCCCAGTCGTCCGGCATGGCGCGGCGGACTTTGTCGCGCGTATACTTGGAGGACAGCATTCTGGCCAGATGCACCATGTGCTCGACCTGCTGCTTGTACCAGGAGGAGGGAATCTCGCCCTTCTGATGGTGCTGTTTGAGGATGGCGTCGGGATAGTAGATGAGCGTGCACAGTTCATCGGCCTCGCGCACCGACAGGTCGGGGAGCCACAGGTGCACCTTTTCCCGGATGACGCCGGAGCAGTTGTTCATGATATGGCAGAACGCCTCATACTCCCCGTGAATGTCGCTCATGAAATGTTCGGTGCCCTTGGGCAGGCTGAGCTGAGCGCTGATGCGGGTGATTTCCGTGCACAGGGCTTCAATGGTGGGGTACTGTTCCCCCAGAAGACGCAGATATTTCAGCGATGCGGAAGACGGCTGTCCTTCCATTTAGCAGCCTCCTTTTGCGTGAGGGGAAGGCCGCATGCAGTCTTCCTCTCAGAATAAACCGGATTCCGGAACAGGTGATGGATATAGTATGCCTTCTGTTGTGCAGGAATACAAGGTTTTTTTGAAAATAACAGACTGCGCATGCAAAGAAAAATCCCTGCCTGAAGATGCAGGACAGGGAAGATGACACAGATGGGTTCCTCACCAGATCAGGGAGGCAAAGGATACCACCAGCGGAATGCTCAGCAGGGAGAAGAGCGTGGAAACCACGACGTTTTCCACCGCATACGGATAATCCCGGTCATAGAGCTGCGCATAGACGGCCACGTTCGAGCCGACAGGGCAGGCGATGGCGAGCAGAAGCGCCATTTTCATGCTGTGCATGGACTGGGGGAGCAGGGCAAGGAGAAGGACGGAAGCAAGTGGAACAACCAGCAGGCGGACGGCGGAAACAGCATAGTTTGCCTTCCTGCGGAACATGCCCGGGATATCGGTCTGCGCCAGATAAATGCCGACGGTAAACATGGCCAGGGGCGTGTTCAGGGCTGCAACCGAGGACAGGCAGCTGGTTATGACGCCGGGCAGGGGAATGCGGGAGAAAAAGAGGAACAAACCGATGAGAATGGCAATCATGAACGGTGCTTTGAAGAGTTTCTTCGGGTTGAAGCCGCTGAGAATGGACTGGCCGGTCAGGATGGAAACACCGTAGGTCCACTGGCCGATGTTGAGAAAAGCGATAAAACAGGCGACATAGAAGACGGCTTCCTGTCCGACAGAGGCGAGGATCAGGGGGATTCCAAAGAACCCGGGATTGGAGAAAGCGCCGGAAAAGGCAGCGATGGCATCCTTCCTGAAAAACAGGCGGGCGATGAGGATGGAAACAAGAAGCAGGACGAGTGCCGCGGCGGCACTGAGCAGAATGCCTGTCACATGCTCCGGGGTGTACTCCACAAGAAAACTGTTGATGATGACAGCGGGAAGGGCAAGATAGATCAGGAGATTCCCGAGCGTTTTGCTGCCCTCCTGAGAAATCTTATGGGTCTTAAACAGGACAAAGCCAATGAAGGCCATGAGAAACATCTGCAGGATCTGCCGGACAAGCGTGCCTATCATATCCATCGGGATTCCCTCGCTTACAGGTATTTTTTCAGCCGTTCAAATACGGTGCGGTAGGCCGCAGCGTCAAAATGAATGCCGTCCTGGGTATGCTCCAGCTGCAGGCATCCCTGTGTGTCCTTGAGACCGTCATTCACATCGATATAATGAAATCCGAACTCGGCGGCCAGATTTTCCACCATGCGGTTGGCACGGTCAATGTTTGCATTGGTGCGCACCTTCATGCCGGGATTGTCCTTTGCGCCGGGTGCATCCGGGTTGACGGGATAGTAGGCCATCATATAGACGACGGTTTCAGGCAGCTGATCACGGATGATTTCGCAGATCTTCCGATAGTTGGCACAGAGGTGTTCATACCAGTCTTCGCCCTCCGGCATGGGCCTGATGTCGTTGGTTCCGATATTGATGAACAGTTTGCTGGGCTGAAGGTCGAGCAGCATGGGGCCGATGGCCGCGAGGAACTCATCGGTAGTATAGCCGCCGATGCCGCGGTTGTAAGCGGTGGGGAGGCCTTCATTGATGCAGTATTCCACAACAGGGAACTGCTCCATGAGGGAAGAACCGGTAAAGAGGACTTGGCCCTTGCGGATATACGCATTCTGCTGGCGGAAACTGGTCAGCTTTTTTTCTTTTTCCCGGCCGAAGTGGGCCATCAGGGTCTCAATGACCTGTTCTCTGATCTGATCTGCGGGGATTGTGTGCTCTGCCATGCGAACCGCTCCTTTGTGATGCATACTGGCTGACAGGCGGCTTTCCCGGGAAAGGGAGCCAATTCAGTCAGAGTCCATTGTGAACCAGCGGGCAGGGTTTGTCAATTGAGAAACAGGAAGACACAGCCCGTTTTTTTGAAAATGAGCCAAAACAGAACCGAAACCATCTGCCGTGTCTTTTCTGCGGGCCGGAAATGGTGTATGATGAGGCAAAACAGAAAGAGAGAAGTGAGCAAAATGCGGTTTCCGGAGAAGGAAATTCTGTTAAAGGATGGCAGGCGCTGTGTCCTCAGGCCGACAGGCCCGGAATATGCACTGGAAATGATTCAGTACATGAAAGAGACCTCGGCGGAAACGCCGTATCTCCTGCGGTATCCGGATGAGGTCAGCTATACGGAGGAAAAGGAGCAGGAGCTGCTGAAATTCGTGCAGGACGAGCCCGGCTCGGTCATGATGATGGCGCTGGTGGACGGACGCGTTGCCGGCAACTGCAGTGTGTCAGGCCATGGGCCCAAGCGCAAGGTCCGCCATCGCTGCTCTGTGGCGATTGCCCTGTACCGGGAATTCTGGAACCTGGGCATTGGAACGGCGATGCTCGGGTATCTCGAGGAGCTCGCACGGGAGATCGGGTATGAGCAGATGGACCTGGAAGTGGTTGCCGACAACACGCGGGCCCAGGCGCTCTACAGGAAATGCGGGTTTGTGGAAAGCGGAAGGCATCACCGGGCACTGCTGTTTGATGACGGCACGTATCATGATGAAATCCTGATGTACAAAGAACTGTAACAATGGAAAAGAACGTCTCGGAGTGAGGCGTTCTTTTTTGGTGCGGACAATGAGGATCAGTCTTCCTTCCGGGTATGCCGGGGTTTCCGGATGGCCTGGCGCATTTCTGCCTTTCTCACGGCGCGGGAACTGAGCCGGGGCAGCCTGACATCCCCTTTGGCGGCGAGCGCCAGGAGCATCATGGCGGCACAGTAGGTGCCGAGGCTGATGATATAGGACCACCAGGTTTCATCGATGATCAGATGGAGGAACACAAACCCGGTCGAGAAGAACAGCAGGACTGCACCGATGCGGCTCAGTCGTCCCTGATGGCAGCCCAGCATGAGGAAGCAGCTCAGGACAGCCAGGAAGACGATCATTGCGGCGAGATAGGGGCTGACAGAAGCATGGTTCCGGTTTGAGAGAATGAGGTCAAGGCCGGCTGCAAACGCAGCAGGCCCGGTCCAAGCCTTTTTCCAGGAAAACGGCTTCCGGGCGGCAAGGAATCCTATGCTGAAGAGCAGGTTGCCGGCCAGAGCAAAGAGTATGCCCAAGAGAAGCTGCGAATTGATCAGGACATCATTGACAATGTAGCACACAAACCCGGCCAGCATCAGGAAGTTCCGCCTGCTCTTGTTGTGCAGTGTGCACAGCAGGCATTCCATGAGGACAGTCGTGGCAGCCAGTCCCTTGAAGACCGCGAGGAAACCGCCTCGGGCTGGCAGGAACTCATGGCTGAGCTGGATGAGGATGAAGAGAACGAAGAGAAGAACCAGCAGTGTGACCGACGCCTTGCGTGAGCGTCCCCTGAACGCCCAGATGGCGGAAAGCAGCAGGGTAACGATCAGAAGGAGAACCATGCTGGCAAGGACGATGGTCACGGTTTTCAGCTGACTTCCGGCAGAACGGGAAATCACCACAAGGTCGAGCAGTGAGCTCCTCATGGTCGAATCCAGGGTTTCCACGCCGACAACCCTCGAACTGCTCTTGAAGGTCAGTTTATCCGGATTCAGTTCCGGGAGCGGAAGAATGACGGAGAACCACTGCTCCTCATCCTCTGTGATGTCCAGCGTGATCATCTTTTCAGCTTTGCTGCCGTCCCTGGCGTTCCAGAACTGGAGGACCAGAAACACAAAGTCATCCTTCGCTCCGGTCATGGAGAGCAGGTACAGCTGGTCAAGCGGCAGCGTCACGATGGAGCCGCCGGTAAAACGGATGACCGGCCAGAGCTGATTGTCGTCGGCGCTATCCTTTGTGATCTCCATGTGCGGGAGTTTGGCAATGGGCGAGACCTCTTCATCCGGCACCATGTCGATGGAAAGGTTCATGTGATCCATGACGGCAATGCGGACAGCGCCCCTCTCTTCGTCATAGATCTCTTCACCGTTGGCCATGAGGAGACTCACATAGCAGTCCGGGAAATGCTCGCGCCCGAGATTCTGCCCGAAAGAATGGGCATCGGATACATCGAGGTCTCCCTGCCCGGCCCATTTGAGCAGGCCCTGCCAGGCACTTTCCTCCACCCGTTCATAGAGAGGGAATGCCACTTCCTTTTTAGAGTCTTCGGGATAAAGAGTACAACAATTCCCATGCGTCTGCAAGAACCAATCCGGAAGACGCGGGAGGCCTTCTCCTGTCTCATGCAGGCATGAAAAAAGGAAGGGAGCCGCAGCTCCCTTCCCGTAGAGATTCAGGCGTGGATTATTCGCCGATGGTGCAGTACATGAAGTACTTGCCTCCCAGAGGATTGGCGAAGAAGCCCTTGACATCCTTTTCGATCATGTAGATGTCGGTGTAGTAGTACAGAGGCGTGATGGCGCCGGTGCTCATGAGCAGGTCTTCTGCAGCATGCATCATGCCGTAGCGGGCATCCTTGTCGGTGCAGGTCTTGATGGCAGCGATGGCAGCATCATAGGTCTGAGCCCAGGTGCCGTTCTCCACCTTCACATCGGAACCATAGGGGGTCAGGTCGATGGAGTAGATGGCCACATCGGCATGTTCGCCCTTGCCGAACTGGGAGTCATTGTTGCCGGAGCCGGAAACCCACATATCCAGGAAGGAGATCGGGTCGTTGTAGTCAGCCAGCCAGCCGTTGCGGGCAACGGTGTAGTCGCCGTTCTTACGGGTGTTCAGGAAGGTGTTCCATTCCTGGTTGGTCAGGTTCATGCTGATGCCCACGCCGGAGAGGACGCTCTGCAGGTATTCGCCGATGGCCTTGTGGCCTTCGCTGGTGTTGTAGAGATATTCAACAGCGGGGAAGTTGGTGAACTGCTGGGTTGCCTCGTCGAAGGTGTAGTACTTCTTGAGGGTATCCATAGCGGCAGTCCAGTTGGCTTCGTATGCGTCAGCAGAGGTATCCCAGTAGCCGACATACTCGTCAGAAGGACCGGCGTTCTCATAGAACTGCTTGATGCCGTCAGCATCGGTCAGGCCCAGAGCGACGAAGGAAGAAGCGGGCTGCTGGCCGGCCTTGCCGATTTCGGTGACGATGTAGTTGCGGTCGAAGAGCAGGCCGATGGCGAAACGGATTTCAGCGTTGGCCTTGGCAGCCTCAGCACCGGTCAGTTCGCAGCCTTCCGGCAGCAGGTTGGCGTTCATGTTCCAGGAGACATAGTAGGTGCCCATCTGGGAACCGACGAAGAACTCGTCAGGATACTGCACCTTCAGGTTGTCGATTTCAGCGTTGGGAACGTCATCGATCAGTTTCCAGTCGCCGTTCTGGAAGTCCCTTCAACGGTGAAGAGATTCGGTTTGCAGACGGTGAATGAAAACAGAACAGACATGAAACAAACAGCCCTCCGGTGCGGATGACATTTCGCATCGGAGGGCTGCTGCTGTTTTCAAAAGGGAAGGACGGAGATGATGCCCAGATCAGCCAGATGACGATGGCGCCGGAGAGGGCGGCAATGCGGGTAAACGGAATGCCGATGCGGATGAAATCCCTGGTGGAGACTTTATATCCTTCCTTCTGCAGGATGCCGATCCCGGCAATGTTGGCAGAGGCACCGATCGGGGTGATATTGCCGCCGAGCGTGGCCCCGATAAGCAGGCTGAACGCAAACAGGTAGGGCTCGACGTGCATGAGATTTGCGATGTTGACGACCACCGGCAGCATCGTGGCGACATAGCCTGCTGCGCTGACGGTGGTTTTCAGAAAGTTGGAAATACCGGGATCGTCTTCAATAATCAGAATCTTCTGCTGGAGGTTTGTCGCCATGGTGTTCCTCCTTGGTGGGAAGGGTAAAGCTGAATGCCGCGCCGCCGTGACGGCTTCTGCCTGCATTCAGTTCTCCGCCGTGTGCGCGGATGATGGAACGGCACACGGACAGGCCGATACCCATGCTCCGGCGGTCGTCCGGCTGGACCCGGTTTGTGTTTTGAAGTGTGCCGCTGAGAATCGAGGGAAGAAGCGCGGAGGGGATGCCCGGACCGTCATCCTCCACGGAAATCGAGATGTGGTCCGCGGCAACAGCGGTCAGCCAGATCTGCGTGGCTCCTTCTGCGTGGGCACTGAAACAGGTTGATCAGAACCTGCTCGAGCAGCATGCCGTCTGCAGGGACAAGCAGAATGTCTTCCGGGGTTTCCACCTGGACAGGCAGTGTCCCCGGCATCTGATGGTATTTCAGGATGGCGCTGCCAATGATTTCTTCCAGGACCTCATCTTCTTTTTTGAGTGTCACCTCATTCCCGCTGAAGCGGGTGACAGACAGCAGGTTTTCTGTGACCCGGACCAGCCACTGGGCATCCCGGTGGATGCCGGAGACCAGGGTTGACTGATCTTCCGGGGACAGCTGCTGCTCCTGCAGGGCTGAACTGGCGCCGAGAATGGAGGCCAGCAGCATGATTCAAGGCTTTTTTGTTTTGCAGAACCAGTGCTGCTTTTGAAGGGGTATGCTGAATCCTGTGATGGAGAGATGCATGTCAACGTAAAGAAAAAGAACCGGGAAGCAGCTCCCGGTTCCTGACTTGCATTCTGCTGTTATTCTGTCAACCCTCCGCCTTCCAGCACAAGGCTTTCCTCATAATCCAGACCGTAGGTATCCACCAGCGTCGCCTCGTAATCCTTGTGGAAGAACTGTTCAGAGGCAAGCGCTTTGATTTCATCATTGATCCAGTTCAGCAGTGTTTCATTGCCCTTGGTGACAGCGGGGGCAATGGTATCCTGACTGCCCAGGGAAGGAATGCCGACGGTGTAGCCTTCATTCTGCAGGGCATAGGCAATGACTTCGGTATTGTCATTGGCCCAGGCGGCAGCATTGCCGTTTTCCAGCGCGTTCTTCGCATTGGCATAGGTGTCATATTTCTGAAGCTTGATTTCGGGATTGTTTTTGATCAGGTAATCCTCGGCGGTCGTGCCGGAAATCACAATCACCTGATCCTCTGCGGTGAGCTCGGACAGGTCGCTGATCACCTGGCTGTCCGGAGAGACAACGCCCAGAGCCACGTTCATATTGGGCAGGGCAAAGTCGACTTTTTCTGCGCGCTCAGGGGTTACTGTGAAGTTGGCCAGGATGATGTCCACCTTGCCGGTTTCCAGGTATTCCACACGATTGGCGGCCTCTGTGGATACGAATTCCACGGTCACGCCGAGGTCTTCACCGATGCGGCGTGCAAAGAAGACGTCATATCCCTGATACTCGCCGTATTCATCCACATAACCAAAGGGATTTTTGTCCGAAAAGACACCGATGCGGATGGTGCCGGAGGATTTGATCTCATCGAGCGTACGGAAGGCGCCGTCAGCGGATGCAATGGTCAGGAGAGACAGAACCAGTACGAATACGGTGACAATAGCGGTAAGGTTTCGAATGTTTTTCATAAAAATGCTCCTTTCGGGCTTTAAGCCTCAGCTTTCTTTTTTCGGTTGAATTCAAATGACTGCAGGAACTTCTCCGCCTGTTCAGTTTTCGGAGAAGTGAAGAACTGCTCCGGGGTGCTTTCCTCCAGAATCCGCCGGTCCTCCAGCAGAATGATTCGGTCGGCCACAGCCCGGGCAAACGACATTTCATGGGTGACGATAAGCATGGTTTTTCCCTGATCGGCCAGAGAGACGATGACATCCAGCACTTCCCGCACCATTTCCGGGTCCAGGGCGGCGGTCACTTCATCAAACAGGAGAATTTCGGGATGCATAATCAGGGCACGGACGATGGCAACCCTCTGCTTCTGGCCGCCGGAGAGCTGGCGGGGATAACTGCCCGCTTTCTCTTTCAGCCCGACACGGTCCAGAAGTGCGAGCGCTTCCGTTCGGGTTTCTTCCCTGGAGCGTTTCTGTGCCTTGACAGGGGAGAGCATGATATTGTCCAGAACGGTCAGGTGAGGAAAAAGTTCATAATTCTGGAAAACCATTCCGATTTTCCGCCGCATCTCCGGCAGGTTTTTGCTGTTGTGCCGGATGGGTTCGCCCCGGAGCAGGATTTCTCCGCCCTGGATTTCCTCAAGCGCATTGATGCACCTCAGGAGCGTGCTCTTTCCGCATCCGCTGGATCCGACAATCACGACGACTTCCCCTTCCCGGACATCCAGGGAAAGATCTTCCAGAATGGTCTGCTGATCAAACCGCTTCGTCAGATGGGAAATACTCAGGACAACCTCTGACATACATTTACCCCCAGTGCTTTTCCAGATGCTTTGCAGCCAGGCTCAGCGGCCGGCAGGCCAGATAATACAGAACAAACACAGTCAGATAGACACCGAAGGCCGCGTTTGGACTTGCCTTCCGGTTGGCTTCAATGATCTGCTGGGCAACCTTCAGAATTTCCACGACACCGATGAGTGTGATCAGACTGGTGGTTTTGATCATGCGCGTGATGAGATTGATGGATAAGGGGATCAGGCGCCGGACGGCCTGAGGGAGAATGACAAATCGAAAGACCTGGAACGGACGAAGGCCGAGTGCTTCCGCACTTTCCCGCTGGATGGCTGGAATACTGCTGACTGCACCGCGGACCAGGTCGCCCATTTCAGCCGTCCCCCACAGAGAGAAGACGATGATGGCGGCTGTCTCACCGGAAAGATTCCAGCCGAATGCCCGGGTGGTGCCGAAATACATGAGAAACAGGAGAACCATCTGCGGCATGATGTGAATGATACCCAGCCAGACCCGGAGGATGACAGAGAAAACAGACTGTTTCCGGCTGGCCAGACCCCCCAGAAGGATGCCGGCTGCGACACTGATGAGTGCCGCGATCAGGCTGATGCGCAGTGCCACCCACAGGCTGCCCAGGAGCCGTGCAAAATTCTTTCCTTTCCAGAGCACTTCAAGTCCCAAATCCGGCATAGCGCAGCCTCCTTTCCCATACACTTCCCAGCAAGGAGAGCGGGAGGAGAATCAGCAGGTATGCGCCGACGAGCAGAAAGAGGTTTTCAGCTGTCCGGTAATACAGGCCGATCTGGTCTTTGGCGGTAAACATCAGGTCCATCAGGCTGACAGCGGAGAATACGCTGGTCTCCTTCATCAGAAAGACGACATTGGCCATAAAGGCCGGTGCACTGATGGCTGCTGCCTGAGGAAGGATCACGTGAAGGAAGGTCTGCGTGCGGGTGAGCCCCAGGCTGAGTGCACTTTCTTCCTGAATACGGTCCACGGCTTCAATGCCGCTTCGGAAAGCCTCCGTCATGTATCCGCCGCCCAGAAAGGCCAGGCCGAGAATGCCGCAGGCCTCGGGGCGGGTTCGGATGCCGATCTTCGGAAGACCGTAATAGATGAAGAACAGCTGGATGAGCAGGGGGGTATTCCGGCTGATTTCCACGTAGGCGGCAGTGATCCGCCGGAGCACCGGGACCCGCCAGTGGGATGCTGCTGCGCAGAGCAGGCCGACGATGGCTGCAAGCAGGATCCCCGCGGCGCCTGTCCGCAGGGTCAGCCAGGCAGCTTTCCCATAGAGCGGCAGGACGTTTTGAATGTATCCCCAATCCACTGCATTTTCTTCCTTTCAAAACAAATGACAGACGACTGTTCACAGAAAAAAGCCCGGCAGCCGTCTGCAAGCTCCCGGGCCGATATGACTTCCGCGTGATCCTTCCTGCGGATTATTCAGAGCGCGAACACAAATAAGCCGACGCCCAAGTCATAGTACATGCCCGGGAGATCAGCATTCGACATGTGAGATTCAGCACAAACTCATTCTTCAGTGTGAACATGTCCGCGCCCACCTTTCTGCTGCTGGATTTGCTTCGAAAAGCATGGTTGCATCATATAACCATTCACCTACTATGTCAATAGGCGAAATGTATTTTGAATGTATTTCAGAAAGCAGGGGTCAGCATTTGTCAGAATCCATAAAACCCAGGAGACCCATCCGCAATTGGATGGGGGCTCCTGGGTTTTGGAAGGCCCTGTTTATGCAGGCCAGATTCTGTTTCTTCCGGATTCGTCACATGGTGATCAGCGCTGCGACAGAATCCCGCTCAATCAGTCTGGAAGGCAGGATAATGCGCTTGGGAAGTGTCGTATCACCACGCACGCGCGCTGCCATTGTCCGGGCAGCAGCAATGCCCATTTCGACAGTCGGCACATCGATGGTCGTCAGAGGCGGATTGGCATACTGGCTCATCTCAATATTGCTCATCCCGATCATGGATATCTCACTCGGAACATGAATGCCCAGCTGATAAAACGCCCGCAGGGCAGCCATGGCCATCAGATCGCTGGCGGCATAAATGGCAGAAGGCAGGGGGTAGGAGTGCGCCATATGTTCGACCATCGCCATGCACTTCTGATCGTCCCAGTCGCAGTCAATTTCCCATTCGGGATGGATTTCCAGGCCGAGATCATGCATGGTTTCCCGGTATGCACGGAAGCGTCTGGAACGGAACATGGGCACGGAACCCACGCCGCCTCCGATATAACCGATCCTCCGGTGACCTTTCTGATAAAGATATTCCACGGCCATTTTGCTGACGCGGGGATGATCATATTCGATATTGTCGATGGGCATATGTCCTGTATCAATGCCCACGATATGCGGAATATGGCTGTGCAGAAGATGAAAGAGAGGTTCGGAAAGGGGGCGCATCATAATGAGCCCGTCCAGCCTGGACTTCACAAACTGGTCCAGAATCTCCGGACTGTCCAGCTCCTGCTCGGTGTGAATGTACGAAATCACGCCGCCTTCTTTTTTCAGCTCTTCCTCAATTCCTCCGAGAATCGACAGATAAAAAGGATCGGAATACTTTCCTTTTGTGGAAGCAAGAAGGCAGCCGACGCTGAACCGGCTTTCGGGTGGCGCAGGCTTCGCGGCCATGCTTTTTTTCACCAGGGGCTGATATCCGAGCTCAGCAACAGCCCGGAGTACATTCTGCCGGGTTTCGTCTGTTGTTTTATAGAGTGTGTTGTTGTTGAGAATGCGCGAAACGGTCGCAGGGGAAACATGGGCTAAACGGGCAACGTCTCGAATGCTGGCCAATGCAATGCTCCTTTCTGCGGACGTAACATCGTCGCCTGGTCTGAAATCATCATAGTCAATAAACCATAGGATGTCAAGCCTGTTTACGAAACAGATAAATCGTTTCAATGTTGAAATATCAATAAAAAACTTGACACATAAAACGCGGTGTGTTATTGTTTACTAAACAAAGTATGTTTCTTTCTGGAGTGAATGGAATGAATTTCATATTAATCGGTGCCGGACAGCGCGGCATGATTTATGCGCGTGAAATCCGCGGGCAGGGGCATCAAGTCGTTGCCGTGGCGGATCTTGATCCCGCGAAACGGGAAAGTGCATGCCGGGAATTCGAAATCACCCCGGATCAATGCTATGCTTCGGCGGAAGAACTGCTCGCTCAGCCAAGACTCGGCGAGGCAGCCATTCTTGCCACGATGGACAGAGATCACTATGCACAGGCCATTGCGGCGATGAAAAAAGGATATCATCTTCTTCTGGAAAAACCGGTTTCGCCGGTTCCGGAAGAGGCGCTGGAGATTGAAGAGACAGCAATCAGAACAGGCAGACATGTGGTGGTCTGTCATGTGCTCCGGTATTCTCCTTTTTTCAGAACCATTAAGCAATGCATTGATTCAGGCAGGATTGGCCGCGTGATCACCGTTCAGCATAATGAAAATATCGGGAATTACCATATTGCGCACTCCTTTGTCCGCGGCAACTGGAGAAACTCCGACATCTCCAGCCCGCTGATCATGCAGAAATCCTGTCATGATATGGATTTACTCGTGTGGCTGCTGGGAAGCCGATGCAGGACGATCGCGTCATTCGGCGGTCTGACCTATTTCAGAAAGGAGAATGCACCGGAGGGGGCGCGGGAGCGGTGCGCTGACTGCCCCCACCGTGAAACATGCCGTTTCAGTGCGTACAGATGCTATCTTCCGGTCATGGGAGCCTGGCCGGCGACCGTTCTGACGGAAAACCAGACAGAGGAAGGCCTCCGCGAGGCGATCCGGACAGGTCCCTACGGCCGGTGCGTGTTCTTCTGCGACAACAATGTCTGTGACCATCAGGTCTGTGCGATTGAATTTGAAAACGGTGTAACAGCCACCTTTAATCTCAGCGGCTTTACCAATCGCATGGCGAGGACACTGAAAATCATGGGTGAGGACGGAGAAATACGGGCCAGTGAATATGACAACACCATTGAAATCACACGTTTTTCCGCCAATGCGGTGGAATGCTGTGAGTCCACGGTGATTCATCCCGATCTTTCCACCAGCGGGCACGGGGGAGGCGACGGAGGCATTGTCAGAGATTTCCTGGCGCTCCTGGAAGGGCGTCAGGGAGAAGCTTCCTCGGATATCCGGGCTTCCGTGGAAAGTCATATGATGGCCTGTGCAGCCGAAGAATCGAGAATGACGGACTCGGTGGTCAGCATTGAAGATTTCAGACGCCGGCACAGAAAGAAGGAGAACGTATGACCAGAGAACATTTTGAAAAACTGCTTCAGGTGACCGGCCCCATTGCTCCGGAAGGACTGGAAAACTATATCGGAGACCTTGAATGCACGGAAAGGGAGCTTCTGCCCAGAGACGTTCTTCAGTATGTTCTGGACTGGAATCATGTTCCGCTCGATCAGCAGGAGCAGCTGTTTCATGCGCTGGATGCCGCCAATGCAGTACCGGAACTCGTGGAAATGGCCCAGATCATGTCCGAGGATGCGGTGAGAGCGCTCAACCGCTGCAGTGCAGTTGAGTTCAGACAGCCAAAACCGGCATGCCTTTCCGGTTTTGAACGCGATGCCTTTGCCTTCCTGTATACCCAGCTGTGTGTGATCAAGGGGCGCAGGGCCCTGAGAAAACGGGGAATTCCTGAAAAATATGACATGGATATCCCGGAACGCATGACACGCAGGCAGCTGAGGAAGTTTGTGGAGACCGGGGACATCAACTTTGATGACTATCCCTGGGATATGAATTTCTACTGCTGTGACATTTATCTGATGGACCGCTTTTACTTCATTCCGTACCGGTGGGAAGGCGCTCCGGAAGCCTGGAGAAACCAGGAGACAGGACAGGTCAGGGCACTCTGGACGGCAGGCATGCGGGTGCGCCGGGACGGGCAGCTCGACGGTGTCAATGACGTCTTTGATCCGGAGGCTTTCACCACGGTCTGTACCGAGACAGCGGACAGCATCACGGCGAACCCGGTTTCCCCGGACGGACTGATCCTGAAGGAGCCGGTGACACTCGACAAAAGCGTATGGAAAAAGGTACTGCAGGAAGGAGATTACCTGCTTGCCCTGCACATCCCGGGCGGCATGGGATATACCCCTGAGCGCGTCAGACGCTCATGTGAAATGGCACTGGCGTTTTTTGAGCAGTATTATCCTGAATATCATTATCTTGGATTCTGGAGCCAGTCCTGGCTGTATGATCCCGGGCTTGCAAAGATCCTGTCGCCGGACAGAAACATCATTCGGGTGCAGAGGCAGTTTTACTGTTATCCCACGATGGAAGGCGAAGAAAGCACGCTCCTGGAGGTCCTTGGCGACCGCCATGCAGACTACCGTCAGATGAAGCCAAGGAACAGTCTGGAAAAAGGCATGTTTGCCGCGTGGGACCGGGGAGAAAAGTTCCATGATACGGGCATGTTCCTGCTCAGGGAGGAAGTACCGGAGATCGGAAACGATCCCTACTGGAAGGAGGTGTAGGGAAGGATGAAGGCGGCTTCGAAAAAGAGAGGATTCGGCTGGGAAATGCGGCATAACGGAACGCTGTATATCATGTGCGTGCCCGCGCTTCTGCTGCTTCTCCTGTTTGCCTATCTTCCCATGGGCGGCATCTATATGGCGTTTACTAAGTTTAATGTGGTAGACGGCGTATTCGGGTCACCGTTTGTGGGACTGCAGAACTTTTCCTACTTTTTCAGCGGCAATCCATATGCGGTCAACGCCATCAAGAACACACTGATCATCAATTTCTGGGGCATTATTCTGGGCACCGTTCTTCCGGTCAGTCTTGCCATTTTCATGAATGAGATGAAGACCGGCCTCTTCAAGAAGGTGGCCCAGAGCGCGATGTTCTTTCCGTACTTTCTGAGCTGGGTTGTGGTCGGCGCCATCCTCTACGGCTTTCTGACTTCCAGTTTCCGGATGGACAGAAGGACAGGCGAGCTGATTGTGACCGGCGCGAATGGCGTGGTGAACCGGCTGCTCATGGGGCTTGGACAGCAGCCGATTCGCTGGTATGCGGAGCCTGTATACTGGAAACCCATCATTATCATGCTGGATGTCTGGAAATGGGCAGGATACAACTCCATTATCTACATGGCTGCCATGGCCGGTTTTGACGGGTCACTCTATGAAGCGGCAACCATTGACGGCGCAAGCCGTTTCCAGCAGATTATGCATCTGACCATTCCCATGCTCAAACCGAATATTGTGATCCTTGTGCTGATGAGCATCGGACGGATTTTCTTCGGGGATATGGGCATGATCTGGGGCGTGGTTGGTCAGAACAGTGCTGTCCTTGATGCAGTCACCGTGATTGACACGTATGTGTACACCTCCATGCGCACCATGGGCTTTGGCTTCAGTACAGCCATCGGTCTGTGCCAAAGCGTCATGGGTCTGATCCTGATCGTTCTGGCCAACTGGTCAGCCAAGAAGATCAATGATGGGGAGGGACTGTTCTGATGATGAAGAAAACAGAGCATCAGCATGTGTCCGCCAACCATATCCGCATGAGCCGGAACGATCAGTGGGTCAAGATTCTGTCCTATGTGATCGTTGGGCTGTTCGGACTGATCTGTCTGTATCCGCTCCTGCTGACCGTGACAGTCAGCTTTACTCCTGAGAGTGTCATTGCGGCAGATGGCTACCGTCTGTTCCCAAGGGAATGGACCCTGGACACGTACATCTACATTTTTGCGCACAGCGGCACACGCATTCTCAGATCCTACGGCGTCACGATTCTGGTCACTGTGGTCGGTACGCTCGGCGCGATGCTGGTCACCTGCATGATCTCCTATGCCATTTCCCTTCCGGAAATGCGCTATCGCAACGTGGTCGCATTCATCTGCAATTTTACCAGCATCTTTTCCGCCGGTCTGGTGCCGTGGTATGTCGTGTGCGTCAACTGGTACAACCTGCGCGATTCCATTTTTGCGCTGATTATTCCGGCCATGTTCAGCGTATGGAACATGTTCCTGATGCGGACCTATTTCAAGGCGATCTCCATCAGTTTGTATGATGCGGCAAAGATTGATGGTGCAGGGCACTGGATGATCTTTTTCCGCATTGCGCTTCCGCTGTCCAAGACAGCCCTGCTGACCGTGGGCATGATGTATGCCCTCAGCTTCTGGAACGACTGGTGGCATGCACTGATGTTTATCAGCGAACGAAACCTCTATCCGCTCCAGTATTATCTCTATTCGATTGTTTCCAATGTCAATGCCATTTCTTCCGGCCGCGTTCCGTCCGGTGCTGCCGCTTCGATCCGGCTGCCGGCAGAAACCGTCAAAATGGCAGTCACGATCATTACGATTGGACCCATCATTTTCCTGTATCCCTTTGTACAGCGCTACTTTGTTCAGGGCATTATGATGGGCGCTGTGAAGGAATAAAGCACTGTTTCTTAAGCGGGTATCCGCTGAAATATATGATCTAAGGAGGTATTTCCATGAAGAAACTGCTGTCCCTGGTGCTGGCTCTTACGTTGGCGCTCACCCTCGCACTGCCGATGATTGCCTCGGCAGATGACCTGGAGGAGATCACGATTCTCTATCCCGGTGAGCCGACGGATGAAATGACCAACTTCCTCAACGGAGCCTTTGCAGAGAAAGTGAAGAATGATCTGAACATGAAGGTCAAGTTCAGCTTCCTGTCCTGGGCAGATTACTGGGATCAGAAGACCCTGATGCTGGCAGCCAAAGATCCGATTGACCTCTACTGGGATGGTCTTCCGGATATCTCCACGCTGGTCAACAGAAAGGAAGCCCAGCCGCTGGATGAGCTGATTGCAAAATGCTGGCCTGAATCCATGAAGGAAATCATTCCCGACAGCCAGCTTGCAGGCGGCCGTGTCAACGGCGTCCTCTATGGCATTCCTTCCGCATATGCTCCGTCCTCGGGCATGTATCAGTTTGTCTGCCTGCGCCAGGATCTCCTGGAAAAAGTGGGCATGACAGAGGTCAAGACGGCGGAAGATCTGCGTGAGTTTGCCATGCGTGTTCAGGATCAGCTGCCCCAGTTCAAGGGCCCTGCTGATATCATCTTCAAACCCCTGACCCGTTATTTCACCGATGAGCAGTACACCTGGGTTGCATCTCAGGACCTGGTGGTCTTCGGTGAGGAAACCAAACAGGCTTACAGCTATGCCCATACCAAGGCATTCCAGGAAGTCGCCAAGTTCAACCGTGAAATGTATCTGGACAGCCTCTACGGCGATGAGACAGCCATCAAGTACAACGAGCGCGACAGCCGCATGCAGACCGGTCTGTACCTGTGGGTGGAAGGCTCTCTGGGCAAGGAAAATGAAATCATCGGCAGTGTGCGTGTCGCAGACCCGGATGCTGTGCTGAAGAACTATCTCCTTGCGCCTGAGAAACCCCGCTACATCAATGCAACCGGCGGCGAAGTGCTGTGTATCCCGTATTCTGCCAAGAATCCGGAAGGCGCACTGAAGTTCCTGGCCTGGCTGTGGGGCAGCCAGGAGAACTACCTCTTCTGCCTCTACGGCGAAGAAGGCAAGGACTGGAAGCTGGATGAAAACGGCCGCCTGATCACGATGTCGGAAACAGCCCGCGGAGACGGATACTTCTATGAGTGGATGTTCCGCAATGCCAATTATCAGGTCTTCGGCGAGGGCATCTCGGATGAGTACATCGAGACGTACAGGCACTGGGACGATGAAGCGATCCCGTCCGCCATGCTGGGATTTGCTTTTGACAACACCGGCTTTGAAGCCATTGAAACGGCCTGTAACGAAGCTTTCAAGAAGCTTGAGCCGATCCTGCGCGGTTATGTTGACTTCTCCGAATACGATGCGGCCATCGCTGAACTCGAAGCAGCCGGCATCAATGAGTATGTTGCTGAAGTCAACCGTCAGCTTCAGGAATTCATGGCAAAGTAAAATCAGTCTGTTTTCTCCCGGTTTTCCGGCCGGAGACAGCAAGCGGGGAGACGTTTGGCAAAAGCGTCTCCCCTTCCTGTTGACAGAAAGGAACAGAGCATGATGAAACGGCTTGGGTGCGCGGCATGTGGACGCACTCTTTACAATACGGAGATCGCGCTGAACCTGAAGCTGAGAGGAAAAGCTTCCAGCCGGTTCTTTTGCCTGACCGATCTTGGTGAACAAACGGACAGCACAGAAGAAGAACTGCAGGAGATGGCATCTTTTTTCAGAGAGAACGGATGTGCACTGTTTTCGCAGGAATATGTGGTGGAAAGGGGAGACGAACAGCGTGAGCATTTGGCAGTGGACAAGGGAACCTGATATCTCGGATGCCCTGTTGTCCAACCCGGGGATCGGGTTTATCTGTGCGCCGGGGCTGATGGGCGATCCGGAAGAAGTGCACGACAACCGCGGGGAGATCGTGGAGAAGTACAGGTTTGCACCATCCCAGAAAACCTGGAATCATCCGGATTCGGGGCTTTCCTATGCCGGCGGCGCATGGCGGGATATCGAGAAAGAGGAAGGCTGCTATGACTGGAGTGGGTTTGATGCCAAACTGGAGAGAGCGGGACGACTGGGGTGCAATGCCATTGTCCGGATCATGCCCTATTCGCTGACCGTGGATATTCCCTCCTGGCTCCGTGAGCGCTTTCCGGAGGACCCGGAGTATCCGTTCTGGCGCATTGACCCGAATACGACAGACTATGCAGAACTCTGGGCGCGCTTTGTGCGGGCCTTTGCTGCACGCTACGACGGACATCCGCTGATTTCATCCGTGGACATGGCCATGTGCGGTGCATGGGGTGAAGGTGCGGGGTCCGAGTTTGTAGAGCAGGAAAAGCTCGAAAAGATCGTGCTTGCATATTGCGAAGGCTTTCGAAGGACGCCCATGCAGTGCCTTCTGCATGATCCTGTTTCGGTTGGACTCATACGCAGACATCGCCAGGATATCGGGTTCCGCGTGGACTGCCTGGGGGATATGGGCGGGTTCCATGGAAAGACATGGAATCATATGCAGGATTTCTATCCGGTCAACATTGAGAACTTTGATATGCATGACACATGGGAAAAGGGACCGGTTGTTTTTGAGGCCTGCTGGCATATGAACGACTGGTACAGGGCCGGCTGGGATATTGACTACATTATCGATGAATCGCTGAAATGGCATATTTCTTCCTACAACAGCAAGCAGACCACCGTGCCGGAAGCATGGAAAGAGCAGGTGGCAGGGTGGGTCAGAAAAATGGGTTACCGTCTGGAGCTCAGACGGATCCGTGCGGGAAGTGAAAACCGCTGCGTGCAGGTGGAAATGCTCTGGTGCAATACAGGTGCTGCGCCATGTTATCAGGCCTATCCGATTGTTCTGCGTCTGGAGAATGCAGAGGGGACCAGGTTCTTCCGACTGGAGGAGGATATCCGGAAATGGCTTCCGGACGAAGATCACCTGGTCCGGGCTGCAACCGGGGAACTGTGTCCCGGCACTTATACCCTGAGCGCAGGGATAGATACCGGAGTCAGGGAACTCGGCATGCTTCAGCTTGCCATCCAAGGCAGAGACGGGGAAGGCTTTTATCCGATGGGTACCGTGCGTGTGGAGTGAGCGAGGAGGAAGGAAGATGGAAAAATATACGCTTGAAGCCTTTGAACGGTATCCCATGGTTCGCTGCAGACCGGAGGAAACCAGGGACCTGGAGCCGGACCGGTTTGTTTTCCGCACTGTTTCAGCCCCGGAAGCAGAAAAGCAGGGCATGTTCCTCCTGGAGGTAAGGAGAGAGAGCCTGCAGCAGATGGCTGCGCTTTGTTCCCTGCCGCAGGCTGTCGGGTTCACGATTGTCCCGGGAGAGTCAGATGATGCGTTTCTGGAGACGGCTGTCCGGGCAATGGGTGAGAAACGATATATAGTCCCGGTGTCTGACTGTGCGCAGATCAGGTGGGCGAGAGAGAAGGGAGTGCTCGGCGGTCTGCTGGTGGAGATCCGGGACAATCCGCTGGATGCCTGTGAGCAGATGGCCGTGCAGGAGCTTCAGAAGATGTACCGGAAGGTGCCTGTGTTTGTGAGAAACTGCGGGACCGGGCATTCAGAAGCATATGCGCGGCAGTGGCATGCGTCCATGGTAGAAAACATGCCGGGGACATGCGCAGGCTGGCGCATTGCCCTCAGGCGAATTACGTATCCCCGCGCGGTGACATCAGGCGGGTTTGCGCCGATGCGTTTCTGGTGGACCAACCGTGGACCGGCCTTTGTGCATGAACAGACATCTGTTCGCCTGCGGCTGCGTATGGGGGAGGAGACGATTGAACTGCCGCTTGCGGATTCCCCTGATCAGATCGGGCTCGGCGACCGGGTGTACAACGAGATTGTCCGCATGCCGGATCTGCCGCCGGGCACCTATGCCATGGAGTATGGACTGTTTGGGGAGAACGGTGACAGTCTGATGCTCTGCCATGCAGGAAGAAGCGGGGATGGCTATTATCCGGCAGGCATGCTGTGCGTGGATGACATACCGAGACCTGAATATGAACACATCTGGGATGATTATTATGCGGATGGCTATTATCCGCTCGTGGATCCGCCGGTACCAGGCACATAAGGAAGATCAGGCGGATGCAGGGATTGTGCATAAAAGAAAAATGCCTTTGCGGGGAACCGATTCCTCAGCAAAGGTATTTTTTTACGGACAGCTTCGGATGATCCGAATCAATCAGAAAACGATTAAACCAGAGAACCTTCTGCGTCACAGCGCATGCTGTCCAGCATCTGATCGGTGTAGCCCATGGGCAGAGGGGCAGGCTGCCGGAAGGGGGTTGTCATGCGGTAAACCATTTCATCCCTGGAAGAGAGTTCCAGTCCGTGCAGGACCTCCATGATGCCCGTCCCAAGTTGCCGCAGCCGACCACAGCCACCGTGTTGCCGAGTGTTTCCACAGGCAGCTTCATGCCCGAGAAGATCGCCATCCTTTGCGGCAGCCCAGGAATACCAAACCGAATGGCACATGCCGGTCAGGGTGACCTTCACCAGCACCTCGTCGTCACTGAACTGAGAAATCAGAACATCAATGATCCTGCTCTTCCGGGGTCCCGTCATCACCATCTGCCGCATCATACCGTCCATTGCTCTGCATACCTTTGCTTCGGTTAATGGCTGTTTCATAGCATGGCCTTGGATTTTCAACCAGAACAGAAGCGATACAAATCTGGACAGAAACGCTGTACCTTGCTATACTCGGTATCAGCGCGCCACAGAAAGAGTGGATCATAAGCTATGCTGCTGGTTCATTCCGTTGTCAGCCGGGTGATCCAGACCATCACCGCCTTCTACAGCGGTCCGGATTTTCAGATGACGGATGCGCTGAAGGCAACGGGCTACAGCAAGGATTATCTGCGAAGATGCTTTCAGCAGGCGACCGGCATGACACCCCATGAATATCTCACGGATATCCGCATCCGGTACGCCAGGCGGCTTCTTTCCCAGAAGATGCCCGTCAGTGAAGCGGCGATGCTCAGCGGATACGATGATCCGGATTCTTTCTGCCGGCTCTTTCGCGCACAGACCGGCATGACGCCGACTGCCTATCAGCGAAAACATGCCCCGACGAATGGATAAGAGGAAGAAAACATGCGGATTGCCATTGTGGACGACGAGCAGGCCATGCGCAGACAGCTGGCTGATTATATTCAACAGTATGCGGAGGAGCAGCACCTTCAGCTGGAAACCTGCTCTCTGCCTTCCGGGGATGCGCTGCTGCAGTCGGAGGACAGAGCATTTGATATCATCATCTTTGATATCGATATGCCGGGCACCAGCGGCCTGGACACGGCCAGGAAGATCCGGGAAACGGACGAAAACGTGGTCATCCTGTTTGTAACGAATATTGCACAGTATGCGATCAACGGCTATGAAGTGGATGCGGTGGACTATATCATCAAGCCGGTCGGGTATTATGATTTTGCCATGAAGTTCCAGAAGGCCGTCCGCAGGGCCGGCCGAAGCCAGAGCGACCGGATTGTCATTGATACCGTGAACGGGCCGGTGGGGCTTTCCACGGACAGCATTCAGTACGTGGAAGTCATGGCGCACTATGTGATCTACCATACAGCGGAGCAGACCTACAGGGTCCGTGCCAGCATGAAGGAGCATGAGGATGCCCTGCGTCCGTATCATTTTGCCCGCTGCCACAAGTCGTACCTGATTAATCTCAAGCACCTGAAAAGCATTTCTGCCTCCGATGTGATCGTGGACGACCTGAGCATTCCGCTTGGGCGCGCATACAAGGATGATCTGCTGTACGAATATATGAAATACCTGCACAGGTGAACGATATGGAGAATTTCCTGGATTATCTCGACCAGTTCCGATACATGGCCGGATCTCTGGCCATGTGTATCCTGCTGTGCCGGCATGCACTGCCGCGGAGAGAGGCATTCCGTACCCGCCTCACGATCAGCTCTGCGGTTTGTTTCCTGCTGGCCTTTGCCTATGTACCTCTCAGCCGCTGGCTGCGTCCGGTCACGGAAAAGATGCCGGTTGCGATTGCGCCGTACTGGCTGATGATGAGTTTTGTTCTGGTGGTGTTTGTTTACGTTTGTTATGAGACAACGATTGCCGGTGCGCTTTTCCGCACCATGATGGCAGCGTTGACGGAAAATATAGCGACATGCCTGGTCAGGAATTTTCTGGTCTATACACTCTTTCCTGAACTTCCGGCGCGCTATCCTGTTATCTATATTGTCTGTGTAGCTGCATTTTACGCTCTGTTTTACTGGGCAGCGAGCCGTGTTCTGGGCACCCGGATCCGTTCGGATGAAATCGCACGGCTTACGGATGAGCGGTCCGCGGCAGGCAGTTTCCTTTTCCTTTACATATCCTATTATGCTCTGAATGCGACGAGCAAATATGTCATGGAAATCCTGATCCTTCCCCTCAGCGGGCATGCGGATCTTCTGGCAACCTACCGGTATCTCCAGCTTTATCTGGTAGGGAGCATGCTGCTGCTTGATGTGGTGATGACCGTTGTCCTCTGGTCGATCTACCGGCGCACAGCCCTTCAGGCTGAGACGGAAATCATTGTCCGCCTCGCGCGAGAGAGAAAGTCACAGTATGAGTTCTCCAGAGAGAATATTGACATGATCAACCGCAAGACCCATGACCTCAAGCATCAGCTTCAGGCCCTGGCCATGGCGACGGACGACGAGCGCAGGCAGCAGATCGAGGAGACGAGCCGGGCCATCGGCTTCTATGATGCGGTCGTGAAGACCGGAAACGAAGCCCTGGATGTGCTTTTGACGGAGAAGAGCGTCTACTGCGCGAACCGAAATATTCGTCTGTCCTGCATGGTCAATACAAAACAGCTCTCCAGGATCCGGGTGGTTGACCTGTACACGATGCTGGGCAATGCGCTTGATAACGCCATTGAGAGCACGGAGTGTCTGAGTGACCCGGAGCGCAAGGTGATCAGCCTTTCGATTCTCGATCAGGGGAACATGCTGTATATCCAGCTGGAAAACTATTTTGACGGCGTGCTGGATATACGGGATGGCCTGCCGCAGACAAGGAAAATGAACAAACTGGACCACGGATACGGCATCAAGAGCATCCGCAGCATTGTCCAGTCATACGGAGGCCGGCTCGATATCCATACCGAGGGACAGATCTTCTTTCTGGAAATCATTATCCCGTAAACGCCATGTCGTTTGTGCCCAAAAACCGCTGTTTGTGCCGCGCTGCTTGCGCGGCACATTTTTTATGTCTAAGATCATGTCGTATAGGGCTGAAATTGGCCCGTAAACAGCAAATGTCAAGAAGGGGGAGCGTTATGAGCAAGAAACGCCTGTTCCGTGGCCTGGCGAGTGTTTTTCTCGCCTGTGCCGTCATTTTCAACGTCATTTTTACAGTGGCGAACTCCTGGGCCGGCAAGGTCGATGAACTGCTGGGTACATCATCCACCGGCATTCAGCGCAGCAATGATCCGGCCGACTATCGCTATCAGTCGGATTATGCCAAGGCATCCGACCTGGTGGATGCAGAGATCGCATTCAGCACCCGTGCCTCAGCAGAAGGCAGCGTCGCGCTGAAGGGGCTTCCTGCCATTGCCGGGAAGAATGTGACGCTCTTTGGCATGCGCAGCGGGGAAAAGATGCAGTTCGGCGGAAGCATGGGCGAACTGATCCAGACCTCACAGGCGGTCACACTGGCCGATGCGCTGACCAAAGAAGGGTTCTCTGTCAACCCGGACATGGTGAAGTTCTACAAGGACAAGGCAGCCGATTATGGTCCGACCCGCGCCTCCGGCGGCAATGTTATCAATTCCTATGAGGATCAGGGCGCGGAAATCAAGGAAGTGCCTGTGTCTGAATACAACGCAGGCATGCTTGGCAATTACAGGGATGCGGCCATCATCGTGCTTGGCCGCGACTCCGGCGAATCCTGCTGCTTCTATCCGGGACTGAACGGCCTGGCAAACCTGGATGAGTTTACCAAGTCGCCTACCGGCAACATTCTCTCCCTTTCCAACGACGAGCGTGACCTGGTCAACTGGGTCAAGGAGCAGGGCTTTGGGAAGATCGTCGTGCTGCTCAACTCAGGAACAGCCATGGAGATTGAAGAACTCAAGCAGGACGCAAAGGTGGATTCCATCCTCTGGATCGGTGTTCCCGGTGCCTACGGCACCTACGGCATCGCGCAGCTGCTCTCCGGTTCCGCTCTCCCCAGCGGCCATCTGCCGGATACCTTTGCGGTCAATACCGCACTGAGCCCTGCGGTGCAGAACTATGGTATTTACGTCTTCGACAATGCTGATGCCATTGATACAACCAACAACAATGCTCTCCGCGCTGCCTGGTATCTGGCTGAGCTGGAAGGCATTTACACGGGCTACAAGTATTATGAAACCCGTTACTTTGATACCGTCATGAAGCAGGGGAATGCATCCAAGGCAGCCAGGGGCCAAAGCGTGAACGGCTCTTCCTGGAACTATGATACTGAAGTCAGCTATGGTTTCGGATACGGTATTGAAGGCTCTGCATTCTCCGAAGAAATTACGGAAATGAACATCGACTGGACCGGTGCAGGTCTTTCCACGGCAACGGTCAGGGTGACCAACACCGGGGACGCAGCAGCCAAGCACGCAGTACAGCTGTATGTTTCCGTACCCTACACCCAGCGCGACCGCGACAACCATGTGGAAAAGAGCGCGATTCAGCTGATCGGCTATGCCAAGACCGGCGAAGCGCAGGAAAAGGATTTCACACAGACGGTTCTACTCAAGCCGGGCGAGAGCGAGGACATCAAAATCTCCTTCAATGCGGAAGACATGTATACCTATGACCGCACCTATGCCCATGACGGTGTCACCGGCTCCTGGGTGCTCGAAGCGGGCGACTACTATTTCGCCACCGGCAACGGTGCACATGACGCACTGAATGCGGCTCTGCAGGCCATGGGCGTCAATATTGCTTCCACCGGAACTGCCTATACCGCGCATGTGGACGCAGACATCTATAAGCATGATTCCAACGGCACCACCGTGCAGAACCAGCTGGATCAGGCTGATCTGAACAGCTTTGGAATTGAAGTAACCTATCTGACCCGCAATGACTGGCTGAACACGTTCCCCAGGAGTGTGGATTCTCTGACAGCAACCAATGACATGATTTATATGCTGCGCAATGCGATCTACAATCCTGAAGTGGAAAAGACTGGATATACCGGTCCCGAAACGTTCACCTACGGGGCAAAGAACAATGTTTCCGCAGCACAGCTGATCGGCCTGGAATATGACGATCCGCTCTTTGAGAAGGTTCTGGACGAAATGAGTCTGCAGGATCTGATCAATCAGTACATTTCCTATCTTGAAGAGATTGAAGAGATCACCTTCCCGGTGGAAAGCCGCGCAGACTCCCCGCTGGGCATCATCGGTTACATCGGCCAGCGCACCAAGGGTACGCTCTACGAGGTCGCCGAAACCGATCCCGCATACAAGCACTATACGGACGTTTATGCTGCAGGTCCCGTGATTGCGGCTACGTTCTCTCCGCTGCTCCAGTATGAGATGGGCAGGCTGGTGGCCAATGACGGTCTGTGGACAGGATATCAGGTCTGGTTTGCTCCGGGCATGAACCTGCATCGCACGCCCTATAACGGCCGCAACATCTGCTATTATTCCGAGGATCCGATCCTGACCGGTCTGGCCGGTGCCTATGCGCATCAGGCGCTCAACAAGTACGGCATGGTGACGAGCGTCAAGCATTTTGCGTTCAATGACCAGGAGACCAACCGTGACGGTCTGGCGGTGTTCCTGAATGAACAGGCCGCCCGTGAAAATGAGCTCCGCGGTTTCTATATCGGTATCCGCGACGGCGGCATCAGGGGCCTGATGAGTGCATTCAACCGAATCGGCTGCACGCATGTCGGCGCATCCAAGGCGCTGATGGTCAATATCCTGCGCAGGGAATGGGGCTGGAAGGGCTTCCTGATGACGGACTCTGTCAAGTCTGCATCCTACTTCCTCCCGCGTGAAAATGCAGTGGCCACCAATGACCAGATGCTCGGCGCATCCAACAACGCCAAGATCTGGAATCTGACGGTGGACTCGGTATCCAAAGAACCTGTCCTGCAGTCCAGCATCCGCGACAGTTTCCATCGCAAACTCTACAATTATGTCAACAGCGCTCTGATGAACGGTATTAAGGCAGATACCACAGCCACCGGTTCCATTCCGCTGTGGGTGCTGATTCTTGAAATTCTGATGTGCGCCGGATATGTTGCGTTCTTGGTATTCCTTGTCCTGTATCTGATCCAGGAACGGAAGGAAAGGAGGGCATAAGCCATGAAAAAACAGATGACAAGAGAGACTGCAGCCGGTTTTGCAGTCATTGCCCTGACTGTTCTGGCTCTGGTCCTGTTCGGACTCGGCTTTTCCACCGGATACTACACCTATGGGCAGATGAATTCCGTGATGGTCACGGTTTGCTACGGCGCTGCTCTGCTGATTGAATGCGCATCCCTGGTGTGCCTGAAAAAGTTCCCCAAGGCTGTATGGCCAAGACTTTTGACCTTCCTGGTCACTGCAGCGCTGGCTTTCGGTGCGCTCACATTGCTGGGTGACCGCGTGGAAGGCATCGGCATCTGCATTCTGACCGACTATGACTCCGGTCATGGCGGTGAGGAAGCGATTTACTTCTCTCTGGGCAGCATGCTGGCCGCTCTGGCAGCCATGGTGTTCAATATTATCGGTGCCTTTGGTAAGGATGCCGGTGAAGAGACCAAACTGGCCCGCTCAAGAAAGCCTGCCCTCTGGGGTGCCTGCGCAGCGGTGATGCTTGCTGTTCTGATCCCCTCTCTGGTTCTTGGCGGCGTGTTTAAAACCAATGCTCCCGCAGCGGGCAAAACGACGGTACAGACGGCTGACGGCAGTTCTGTTGCCGGGACGTATAAGACCACCATTTCCGGTGCGGAAACCAATCTGGATATCCTTCAGGACGAACAGTTCCAGCTGGGCAAGCTGCAGGGCCTGATGAATGTGGACAGCCGTCTGACGCTGGATCTGGCGCTGACGCTGAACGCGGACGGAACCTATGCACTGACCAGCGATGCGTACTGTGTGGAAGCAGGGAAGCGCGCCGTGATCGGGGATGACACCGGCCTTGGCATGATTTCTGTCATGAAGGCCGAGGGCACTTACGCTGTCAATGAGGACGGCACCGTGACCACATCCAAGGCCAGCCATGCCAACTTCCAGCTTGAACTGGACACCTATTCCAGCCAGATGCGTTCGCCGGCACAGTACAAGCTGGGTGATGCAGAGGCTGCGGACGGCACGTATGACTCTGCGGAATATCCTGCCGTCCTGGATGCGGTTCCGAGCACCATCTGGACCGTGGCGGACGGAAAGATCTCGGCTTACAAGAAGAATACGGACGTAACAGGAACCTATACTGTCACCATTTCCGGTGCAGAAACCAATCTTGACATCCTGCAGGATCAGCAGTTCCAGCTGGGCAAACTGCAGGGCCTGATGAATGTGGACAGCCGTCTGACGCTGGACCTGGCGCTGACGCTGAACGCGGACGGAACCTATGCACTGACCAGCGATGCTTACTGTGTGGAAGCCGGCAAGCATGCTGTGATCGGGGATGACACGGGCCTTGGCATGATTTCCATCATGAAGGCCGAGGGCACCTACACCGTCAATGAGGACGGCACGGTGACCACATCTGCCGCTGAACATGCGAATTTCCAGCTTGAGCTGGACACCTATTCCAGCCAGATGCGTTCTCCCGCGCATTACCAGCTCGGTGATGCAGAAGCCGCTG